>Ga0181607_10005310_pt1 | contig 10913 bp, 11 predicted proteins | sample 041ome_9_FD_132420 | JGI IMG/M metagenome (GOLD analysis project Ga0181607, IMG submission 132420) | Coastal salt marsh microbial communities from the Groves Creek Marsh, Skidaway Island, Georgia - 041413US metaG (megahit assembly) | ecosystem: Environmental > Aquatic > Marine > Intertidal zone...
GGATGGCAGAGTGGTCATGCAGCGGCCTGCAAAGCCGTTTACGCCGGTTCGATTCCGGCTTCAGCCTCCATTAAGTAAATACTAAAAAATTCTTAGATTATAATAATGGTTCAAATAATTTAATATTATCTCTGTACCACTCAATAATTTCGGGTAAAACCTCCTCCAGGTCTTTTGAGGGCTTCCAATTTAAATCTTCTTGGATTTGGTGAAAATCACATGGATATATAGTGTCATTAAAAACTCTATCATCTTCATACGATATAAAGTCTTTTAAACAAAGATAATGCCCGATCATATTTGCAATTTCTAAATTGGTATAGCTTTTATTATGTCCTATGTTATAAATTTTATTTTGTTTAGCTTTATCTGCAAGGAGCAAAAGAGCATTTACAGCATCCCCAACCCAAAGATACCTCCTTTTAGACTCTCCACGCCCATGGAGAGTCATTTTTTTTCCAAGTATTCCAAGGCAACTAAATCGAGGGATAATATTTCTAATAAATTGACCAGGCCCAGTAATATTATTTGATCGGAGAGTCACTATATTCATCTCAGAGTACATATGTTTATATGAATTTACTATCATATCCGCAGCAGCTTTAGATGCACTATATGGATTGGTTGGATCTAATAAATTATGATGCTTTATTTCATCTACAGATCCATAAACTTCATCGGTGCTCATAACTATTAGTTTTTGCGCTCCTTCCTTTAAGCATGCATTTAAAATGCTGTGAGTGCCCAGAACATTAGATTTTGTAGTTTTCAATGGATCAACAAAAGATACATCTACATGAGATTGGGCTGCTAAATGAAAGACAATATCATTTTTTTGTATAATTTTTTGAGTAATAAGTGGGTCTGAGATATCAGCAAAATAATATTTTATTTTGGTATTATTGTTAATTTGATTCAAATTTATATGATTAGAGATTGCATCTATAACATGAATCTCATTGCCTCTATCCAGCAAAGCTCTGACTAAATGGGATCCAATAAAGCCACTCCCTCCTGTAACAACATATCTCATAAAACTATTTCCTTTCTAAAATAAATTAATTTATTAATACATTATACATGTCAAAAAAATTTTATTATGGGATTATATACAAGGGTGATTTTGTAATTTTTTTAATTATGCAACAATTCAATTTCATTAAATAGCATTTTAAATATGTAGCATTCCATGAATTCAATCATACAAATTAAATTCAAGTTTCTGGTTTAATTATTAGGGTTTTGATTTGATTGCTGTAAAAAATAAGCCGAGATAATAGGTTTGGTTTTGTGGCCAAACTTTGCTTAACATCATGTCCAAAAAAATAGCTATTGACCATGCAAAAGCAATAATAATTTTAAATCTAAATAGGTTAGAGAATGTATTTACACTAACTGTAAGACAACCAATGCCATGAGAATAAATTTTAATTTCATCATAACCTGCCTCATGAAGTAATTTTCGAAGGGATTCATCTGTAAATCTCCAGTAATCTGATGGATCTTTGTGGTATCTAAATAAAAAAGGAACTAGGCCATAAATTTTTCCCCCTGGATTTAAAATCCTTAAAGATTCTGAAAGTAAATTTCTAGTATCCCAAACATGCTCAAGTACATTAAATAAAAGGACATAATCAAAAATATTGCTATCCAGTGGAAACTTATGATCAAAATCTATTTTTAAAACCTCAGGTCTTTTGGGGTGTAAATCAGTGAATGTTATGTGAGTATCTGGAGTTTTAGATGAAAGATTATGATATTCATACTTACCATCTTTTGCCCCTAAATCTATAACTTTCTTTGAAATTGATACTCTTTTTTCAAATTCAAGATTTTGAAAAGCCCTAAATAAAGACTTATTGGCCGAACTCTGAGAGATAATAAATCTTCAACCTTGCTAATTCATAACTGAAAAAAATTTTATAAATATGCAAATGACTAAACCTAGGCAATAGTTTCATTTTTGCAATAATCAAATACAATATATTCACCATTCGAATGATAGTGATGGGTAGAAATAATTTCTTTCATGTAGTTTGGTTTAATTTCAAAGATCTTTTCTTCAATATAATTATCCATTGAGATTTCCTTTACAAGATTTACTGAAAAACATTTACCATAATGAGAAAAATCTTGAACTTGATTGACTCTATATTTTTTATTGTTCATCTCAAAAAAACCTCCATTTCTTGCTCTAAGAGAGTCAAAAATCACTGGATTAGAACTTTTAATGGGAAGCCAGTTTTTTGAATTAAATTTTTCACTATAAAAAATATGCAGCTCTGAACTATGATCATCAGATGCTGAAGAACATATATTGGTCAGCATAAACCATAAGTCCTCATTCTTAAAAATTGCAGTATCCACCGCGCTAACATTCTTCATAAGAACTTCTTCTAATTCCCATTTAGTAGGAAAATTAGTTGCTTTATATAATCGTATTTCATGAACTTGGCTTGTTTCAGGTATCATGTAAACCTGATCACCTTCTACAAAAATGAAAGGATAGGATAAATGAAAGTCCTCCTCTAAAACAATATCTAAAAATTTATAATTGTTCTCAAATAATTCTATAGCAGAAATTTTTCCCTTGGACTGGTCATAGAAAAAATCTTCAACAAAGCAAATTGTCCTACCTTGATGCTTAATAAGAAAAGGATCAGCAAAAAATCGACCAGGAAGATTTTTAATTTCCACACCGGATGAAAGGTCTGTTTGTAGATTAGTGCTCTTGATATAAGAAACAGACCATCGATTATATTTTTTTGAAAGTAGAAATACTCTTTTAAAAAAAAAATATGAAGATCTTAAGTAATTTTTAAAAATATATTTAACTAGGTAGAAAGATGATATTTTTTCATGATAAACCTCCAAATCTTCCTCATAACAAGGATCTTCTTGAGGAAGGCCATTTGCATACAATTCTTTAAGAAATCTTAAGATAAAGCTATTTCTTTTTTTTAGTAGAGCTGCCCGGTTATGATGCCATAAAGATTTAGTCATCACTTTTCCTATACATATTAGTGAATCTGATTTTAAATCTCTCACACTTCTTTGAAGAACTAATGAAGTTACTGGATGTTTTTTTAAGACTTCTAAAAAACCAATAAATAAATCATGATCCAATGATGAGTTTTCTTCCAAAGATTTTATAACCCCATAGGTAGATTGATTTAAAGCAGATTCTGGAATTTTTAAATAGGAGGACTGGATATAAATATCAATTTTTTGTCTATCTAATGACTCGACTGATGCGTGACTAAAATGTGGCCTGATTGAAAGAATGGTTTTGGCAGTATATGTTAAGAAATAATTCTTATAAACTGAATTATGTCTAATTCGTAAAATCTCAAAAGTGCTAATGATCTTTGTCAGAATATATTTAAGAGGTTGTTTTAGCGCAGAAATGTATTTTAAAAATTCTAGTTTGTTATGAGTTAACTCGATAATTATAGGGCTCTCAAACATGGCTTCGTTACTTGCAATAGCATCCATTAAATCAAGCGTATTTTGTTCAATCTCAGAGGGATTAATGAGAAATCCGATCCTAAGCCTTGATTTAGACTCCGATTTTATTTTCATTGCCGCTTACACAAATTTATTTTGATGAAAAAAGGTTTTTTAATAGTGTTGGCTCAGAATCAAACTGCCTGTTGTAAAGTTTTTCTAAAGAGCAATGACCTGCTCCATCATTAATTTGAATCATTAGCATTTTTCTTGCTTTTCCTTTAGCGGGAACTCCAGCACGATGCATGCATTTATTAGTATTAGCAATCAAACCAACATTTTTTGACATAAATCTAAATACTGATACATCATTTAATGGCTGGGAATATCCCCTAACAAAACCCATTTTCCAATTAGCAAGCGTTTGAGCTCTATCTAGTATCTCAAATGGTCCAATAGATTCATCAAGATCATCAGGTAATTGAAAAAATTTTACTGCATTTGGTCGTAACGTATCATCAGTATGCCAATGATTTGCATATACGGATTGTGTGGGATCTTGGAGATGCTCGGTTTGATAGAAAGTGATGTAACTAACCACTGGCTGAGTAACTCCCATTCTATTAAACAGGGAAAGATACTTGGCTGATTGAAAAGAATCCACGATGTAGGATAGTGTTTCCTTGGGGAGGATAAAATATTTCACAGCTCCAGATTGAATAATTTTTTCTACATCAGAAAAAATCTTCTTATCAAGCAAAGGGGCATCCTTGATAATATGATCGCCAACTGACAAAAACCTTTTTCTTTCAAAAATAGTTATAAGAAGTGCAACAAATCTTTTAATTCGCCATTTAAGATTAAGTTTATATATATTAAGCATAAATTTATAATTTGATTATTGGCAAAATAAGATTAATGCTCCTTAAGCAAGAAAGAAGACTGGATGTGATTCGCCCCAATTTCTTTTAATGTATTAATAAGCTGATGATTTTTACTTGGAGCATTTACAAAAAAATTCTTATTTCTTACAGATGGAATTGGTGGCAAAGGTTTCCATTGTTTGAAAATCATTTCAAAGATCTCAGGCAGTAAATTAAAGTATTCTGCATCGAAGTGAATGCCAATAGAATTATCTTGGTGAATATAAAAATTGCCAACAGTTTTTTTTTCTATCTTAACCAAAACCCATGCTCTATATGGATGATTTTTTACAAAATTAATGTGCTCATCATATGAAGGGACTTTTTCATGGCTAATTATATATTTTCTGTCCAGCAAAGATGAATATAAAATTTCAATATGATCGTCAGTATCTTTAACATCTATAAAATTAATATTCTCATTCATAATACTAGCTTGTACAGTAATAACTCGTCTGTCTTTTTAACACTTTTAAAATTCATGCCTTCAAATGTTCTTAAACTTGGGATATTCGTATATTTAATTTCTGCATCTAGCTCTTTGCAACTTTTAAAGTTAAGTTTAAGAAAGTTAATTGCATTAAACAAACAAGATTTTGCATAATTCTTGCCCCTAGACTCAGGAGATAGATTTATTGAAATAAGTGCTGATTTCATGTCTTCATAAAGTTGAAATCTAACTATGCCAACTTTTAAATTGATTAGCCTATCCTCAAAAAATAAACAAATATTTTTAGGGTCGTTTAATATTGTATCAAACCATGCTTTATGATTTTTATAGTCAATGAAGTCAGAAAAAAGTGACATAGCTCTTGTTGTTTCATCATTTCTCCAATTAAAAATATCTTTACAATCATTCTTATCAGCTTCTCTATAATATAAATTTTTCTTTAACCTATTGATCTCTGATGAAATATTCATATCCCAGCCAAGAAAATCTTTAGGTAAATCCCATGAATTATGATATGTCCCTTGACTGGTATACCTTCTTTGAGGATATTTCCCTGCAACTATTTGATTAAAGTTAGTTATAAATAAATTCTCTAGTTCTTGTTTAAGAATTTGGTGCGCTTCATGAAAAGTATTTTTCTTTTGATCAATATAAACCTCCTTTTGATAAAGCAGAGGGCCAGTGTCTATCCCCTCATCAATAGAATGAATTGAAACGCCGCTTGGAGTACACTCATATGCAGACCAAAATATAGGATGAGATCCTCTATTATAAGGTAGCATGCTTATATGTAAGTTAATTATTGGCGGGGAAATTTCAATAATAGATTTAGGGATAATATGCCTGTATCCAAAAGAAATTACCAAAGCATAATCTAAAAAATCAAATTTTATATTTGCTGAAAAAATATCTGCAATATTATCTTTTGAATGAAATACATCAAAATTTTTTGAAGATACAAAATCAATCAGCACAGTTTCAGATTTATCGTATCCTAAAAAAAGAATTTTTTTAGAGACTTGCAGTTCCATTACCTGTTAACAGATTTCCACTCGACTGGTTGACCACGATAAACATCATCAACCAAAGTTGAACCAATAATTTCATCAAAATATTTTGGAGCAAGGCCGTGACCGGGTCTAATTCTCCGAATATCACTTTTGGTAATTACATGTCCTGACTGCAGATCCTTCACAAAATACAATGATCTTCTAAAAACCTTGCTGCCCTTTTCTGCTGGTGGTCTTTGAAAAGTAGTTGATCCTAAACCACTCCAAGCATCCCTTGCTTCAGAAATAAGGCCCTCAAGCTCTAATGGTTCAATAGAAAATTCACTATCAGGACCCTTATCTTTTCTACTAATTGTAAAGTGTTTTTCTACCGCTGAAGCACCCAATGCAATCGCTGTAATAGCAGCAGTGTTTCCAATAGTGTGATCAGATAGACCAATGATAACATTGAACTTATCTTTTAAAGTTAGCATTTGCTTTAAATTTGCTTGCTCAATAGGGGCAGGATAGCTACTAATACAGTGAAAAAGTAGCAAGTCTTCGCAACCATTATCTCTTGCGGTTTTTACTGCATCATGAATTTCATTTTCAGAAGCCATGCCAGTTGACATCAGTAAAGGTTTTTTAGTTTTTGCAGCATACTTAATTAAAGGCAAGTCTGTGAGCTCAAATGAAGCAATTTTGTATGCGGGAGCATTTAGCTCTTCAAGCAAATCAACTGCAGTTTCGTCAAAAGGGGATGAAAAAATTGTGATGCCAATATTTTTTGCATGACTGAAAAGCTCTTCATGCCATTCAAAAGGAGTCTCTGCTTCTCTATATAAATCATAAAGCTGATAACCATCCCACAACCCACCTTTGATAATGAAGTCATCTAAATTGCAGTCAATGGTCATTGTGTCTGCTGTGTAAGTCTGTATTTTCACAGCAGATGCACCACTTTTTTTTGCTGCGGTAATTGATTCTTTTGCTCTTTGAATTGAGCCGTTATGGTTAGCAGATAATTCTGCAATAATATATGGTGAAAATCCGTCTCCAATATATGTATTATCTATTTTTAATTTCATGTATTAAAGAGAAATATAGCAAGCAAATTAATTATAGCAAACTTGAATGTTTATGATATCAATTCCACCTCATAAGCATAGGTTATATAATAAATCATAATATTTAATTTTAATGCTGTAGCATTGGCATAAGTTGATATTAATTTTGTGCTTTAATTTATAATCGACCTCAAGGAATGAAATGGAGCAAAGAAAATGAAAGTTTTAATTTTGGCAGGCGGTCTTGGCACTCGTTTAGCAGAAGAAACAAGCCTTAAACCTAAACCAATGGTAGAAATCGGTGGCAAACCAATTCTATGGCACATAATGAAGACCTATTCGTATTATGGATTCAATGATTTTGTTATTTTGCTTGGATATAAGGGATATATTATCAAAGAATATTTTGCAAACTATTTTCTTCATCAAAGTGATATTTCAGTAGATATAAAAACTGGAAAAATTGAAATCCTTAATACAACAAGTGAAGCGTGGAAGATAACTCTTGTAGATACAGGATTAGATTCAATGACTGGCGGAAGAATTAAACGTGTTGAAAGTTTAATTGGAGATAATTCATTCTTGTTAACTTATGGTGATGGAGTTGCTAATGTTGATATTAATAAATTAGTAAGCTTTCATAAATCTCATGGAAAGGCTCTGACAATAACTTCAGCAAAACCAGAGGGTAGATTTGGCGCTTTGAAAATTAACGATGAAAACCAGGTAATAGAATTTAAAGAAAAACCTGAGGGAGATGGAAGTTGGATTAATGCTGGATATTTTGTTTGCGAACCTAAAGTATTCGAGTACATCAATTATGGAGATATGACAGTTTTTGAAAAGGAGCCTCTTCAAGAATTGGCTAAGAATGGTGAAATATTTACTTATAAACATGATAATTTCTGGAAACCAATGGATACGCTTAATGATAAAAATATGCTGAATCAACTTTGGGATGAAAATAAGGCTCATTGGAGAGTATGGGAATAAGTATGTTTCAGGATGTTTATAAAAATAAAAAAGTTTTAGTAACTGGGCACACGGGATTTAAAGGAAGTTGGCTTATAACATGGTTATTAGAACTTGGTGCTAATGTAATTGGAATTTCAAATAATATTCCTACCAAACCATCAATGTTTGAGGAATTAAAATTAGAAAAAAAAACTAAAAATTTTTTTTTAGATATTAGAGATTTATCTGCGATTGAAGAAATTTTATCAATTGAAAAGCCAGATTTTGTTTTCCACTTAGCAGCTCAACCAATTGTATCAATATCTTACAAAGATCCTATTGAAACAATAGCTTCAAATGTATTAGGCACTGCAAATATTTTAGAATCGTTAAGAAAATCAAACCATAATTGTGTCGCAGTAATAATTACCAGTGATAAAGCATATGACAATGTAGAGCAAGTTTGGGGATATAAAGAAAATGATAAGATGGGTGGAAAAGATATTTATAGTGGAAGTAAAGGCGCTGCAGAACTAGTTATAAAATCTTATTTTCATTCTTTTTTTAAGAATGAAAAATCAAATATAAAGATAGGAATTGGAAGAGCTGGAAATGTAATTGGTGGAGGAGATTGGGCTTCAGATAGAATTGTTGTTGATTGTATGGAGGCATGGAGTAAAGGAAACACTTTAGAAATTAGAGCTCCAAAAGCAACAAGACCATGGCAACATGTATTAGAACCAGTTAGTGGATATTTAAATCTTGGCTCTGAAATTTTAAAAGATAAGAGTTTGAGTGGCGAGTCTTATAACTTTGGACCAAAAGCAGAACAAAATCATACTGTTGAGGAATTAATTATTGATCTCAGCAAGCTTTGGAATTTTAAGGGGGGAATGACGCCTTATAAAGTTACAAAGAATATAAGCTTTCATGAAGCATCTCAGCTGAAACTAAATTGCGATAAAGCCCTTGCTCAACTTAAGTGGCAGGCAAATTTTAATTATAAAGAAACCATTAAAGCAACAAGCGAGTGGTACTTTGATTTTTACAATACAAACAAAAATATGTATGCCAAAACAACAGAGCAAATTAATTATTATGAAAATCTTGCGAAAAAAAAAGGTCTAATGTGGAGCAGGTAATTTTAACAAAGTTGCTTCAGATAGATAATCCAAAAGGCTGCATTTATCATGGGATGAAAAAGAGTGACAAAGGTTACAATGGCTTTGGTGAAGCATACTTTTCAAATATAAAAAAGAGTTGCATTAAGGGCTGGAAGAAACATACCCGAATGACATTAAATCTTATCGTGCCATTGGGCGAAGTTAAATTTGTAATTTTTGATGAAAAAATAAAGAAGTTTTTAACATTCAGTCTATCTCAAAAAAATTATCAGCGCCTTACTATTCCACCGAATCTTTGGCTAGCTTTCAAGGGCTTAGATGAAGTGAATATGGTTTTAAATATCGCTAGTATTGAGCATGATGCATCAGAGTGTATCAATTGTGATATTCAAGAAATTCCTTATGAATGGTAAAAGGGTCTTAATAACTGGCGGAAATGGAAATATAGGATCGTATCTTGTTCCTTTTCTGCAAAATTCAGGATATTGCATATATGTGCTAACTAGAGATAACAAAAGTTACAATGCGCAGCCTGGAATCAATGTAATTGAAGCCGATATTACAAGTTCAAAAGAACTATCTAAGAAACTAGATTTTGATTTAGATTATTGCATACACCTTGCGAGCTTTAATGAATATTTTTTGGAATCATATGCAGAAAAAGCATTGAAAATAAATGCATTGGGAACAAGAAATTTGTTAGATGTTCTAAGCAAAAAAAATTTAAAAAATTTTGTTTATTTCAGCACAGTTCATGTATATGGTTTATTCGAGGGTAAAATTGATGAAAATACTAGTTTAAATCCTAAAAATGATTATGCATCAACTCACTTATTTGCAGAATATTGGGTAAAGCAATATAAATACACTCATAAAATTCCTTACACAATTTTAAGACTCACAAATGGTTATGGCGTGCCTAAAAATAAAAGCCTTGCTAAATGGCACCTTATATTAAACAACCTTATTAAGGGTGCTTTTGATAATAAAGTAATTTCACTATCGTCAAATGGAGATATTTGTAAAGACTTAATATCTCTTAATAACATTGGGTATGTAGTTGAGAAATTAATAAAAAAGAATGCCGCCAACGATACTTTCAATCTTGCATCCGGCTTCATATACAAATTAAATGAACTAGCTGTTTTGGTTCAAAAAGAATACAAAAAAAGATATAAGGAAGAAGTCATTATTAAACTAAATACACAGGATAAATATAACTATCAAAGCCTTAAAGTGGATAATTCAAAACTTCTAGATTTTATTGATTTTAGTTTTAAAGACGAAATCACCGAGCAAATTAATAATATATTTGAGCTCTTGGAGAAATAGATGCAAATAGTGAAATTAAGCGGTGGATTAGGCAATCAATTGTTTCAATATGAATATGGTAAATATTTAGCGCAAAAATATAATGATCAAGTTTCATATGATGCTTCATTTTACAATTTACAAAATCAAGGTCCTACTGATAAGAGAAATCTTGAGCTAAATAAATTTAACATCGATATTAATTTAGTAGATGAAAATGATTTTCCTTTTTTAAAATTGGCAGCAAAAGATCTCCTCAGATATATTATTGAGAGTCTGATACTAAGAAAATATAAATTTTATAATATTTTTTATGAATCTAAATACTCTTTTTTTTCAAGATTCTGTCATTATTTTTTAAAATCTCTGTACACATAGGTTATTGGCAAAACTTAAACTATTTGAGTAATTTGAAATACACTTTAAATGCCAATCAACCAAGGATAAATGATTCCATAAGAAAGAAAATAATTGCATCTAATTCAGTGTCCATTGGGGTTAGAAGGGGTGACTTCGTTAAATTAGGTGAGATAGTGTGTGATGAAAATTATTACAAAAGCGCTATAAACATTATCAACAGATTGCCTGGTGAGCATACATATTTTATTTTTTCAGATGATATAGATTGGTGTAAAAGTAATTTAAAA
>Ga0181607_10005314_pt1 | contig 10904 bp, 12 predicted proteins | sample 041ome_9_FD_132420 | JGI IMG/M metagenome (GOLD analysis project Ga0181607, IMG submission 132420) | Coastal salt marsh microbial communities from the Groves Creek Marsh, Skidaway Island, Georgia - 041413US metaG (megahit assembly) | ecosystem: Environmental > Aquatic > Marine > Intertidal zone...
AAGCAAAATGAAATTGGAGAAATATATGTAAGAGGTAGCTCTGTTGCTTTGGGTTATTACGGTAATTTAGAGGAGACAAATAGAAGATTTGTTCAAAATCCACTAAACAAATTTTATCGTGAGATTGTTTATAAAACTGGAGATTTAGCCAAAATTAATGATAAAAATGAATTAGTTTTCATAGGAAGAAAAGACAATCAAATCAAACATTTGGGTTATAGACTTGAGTTAGATGAAATTGAACATGTATTAATAAATAAATTAAAATTAGTGGATAATGGATGTGCTTTGTATGATTTTAAAAAAAAAGAAATATACTTTTTCTATGAGGGTAATAAAAGAATAGATAGTATCATCATAAATAAAATTAAAAAAAATTTAGCAAAACAGGCCATTCCAAATAAATGGGTCAAATTAAATAAAATGCCTCTAAATTTGAATGGTAAAATTGATAGATTAAAGCTTACAAAAAGTTTGAAATAGTTTTTTTTAATTTTGGAAAATAAAATTCATAAAATCCTAATTCATAAGCTCGCTTTATATCCTTTTTACTTTTTCCACTTTGGATTATTTTTTTTAAATTTTTATAAGTAAATATTTTTTTACTTTTTAATAATTTTTTTTGTTTAAATCTATTTTTTAAAATTTTCTTAATATTTTTTTTAAATATTTTGTCACTATTAAACAATGATAAATTCATCAAAGATTTAAACGTATCATTCTTTTTAATAATAAATTTTATTTGATCAATAACAGGACCAGAGTCTATTGATTGATTTGGTAGAATTCTATGAAGAGTAATTCCATAGGTTTTTTCACCCATGATAATGGATTTTAAAATACAAATTTCTGCCAAACCCCTACAATTTTGCACCAGAGCATTATGTATATTAAAAAAATAATTTTTTGTTAACAAAATTTTATTCGTGAGAATTATATTGTTATCAATAGAAAAAATTGTTTCATTTAAAGTCTTTTTTAAAATTTTATAAAAACTTTCCTCTTTAAAGAAAATTTTAATTTTTTTTTTATAATAAAATTTTTTATTTAGATCTTTTTTGTCTACAAGCCATATTCCATTAATCTTAATTTTGTTGGAAAGATTAAATAAAACTGCTTTTTTTAAAAGGCCACCTTTTCCTATAAAGTACATTTAACAATATTACATTATTGAATAGAAAATTAAATAATATTACATCTGAATACAAAAATAGTATATTAAACTTAAAATGAAAATTGACTCAAAAATTTTAAAACAAACATTAGCTAATGCTGGTTTTAAAGAACACTCAATTAAAAATTTAGACTCTGTAGAAATTATCACTTTAGTTTCTATTTTGGAAAAAAAATTTAAAATAAATTTAAAAGGTGAAGATATTAAGTTGTCTAATTTTAGTAACTTAAAAAAAATAACCCAATTAATAATTAAGTACAAAAAGTGAATGAATTTTACATTTCAAAATAAAAAAATTGAAGGAATATTAACAATTCTTCCAAAAAAAACTATAAATTTTGACGATGAAATAATGAATTATAATTTCACTTATTCACAATCTATAAAATTAAAAAAAATAATGGGTTATAACAAAAGAAGGATTGTTACAAATGAAAGTTCAGCTGAATTATGTTTTAAAGGTGTGCAACATGCGCTTAAATATAAATTAATTAATAAAGAAAAAATAGATGCAATAATTGTGGTGACTCAAACGCCTGATTATTTAATTCCACCTACAAGTAATTTAATTCAATCAAAATTTAAATTTAGAGAAGATATAATATGCCTGGATATTAACCAGGGATGCGCGGGCTTTATTATTGGGTTATGGCAGAGTTTTATTTTATTAAATCAAAAGCCAATATCAAATATATTGCTTTTTAACGTTGATACTCTTAGTAAGAAAGTTTCAAAGAAAGATCGAAATAGTAATCCAATTATAGGAGACGCGGCATCAATGACATTAGTTAGAAATGTTAAATCAAAAAATAAATTTTTTTTTAATATAAAAATGTTTAACAAAAATAATTTAGCTTTAAATATTCCTGCAGGAGGTAGTAAAATTCCTTTTTCAAAAAAGACTTCAATTTTAAGTAAAGATCAAAGTGGAAATTATAGAAGTTTAAATGATTTAGTAATGCAAGGAGACATAATATTTAATTTTGTTCTAAATGAAGTACCAAAAGTAATATTAGACAATATCAACTATTCAGACTTTAAATTAGATGACATTGACAAATTTTTTTTTCATCAACCAAATAAATTTACTCTTGAAAAGTTAATAAATACTTTACAAATACCATTGGCTAAAGTTCCAATCAACATTGTTGAAAAATTCGGAAATTCAAGTGGAGCGACTATTCCTTTGAACATAGCACATAACATTGATAAAATTTTCAAAAAAAAAATAAAAGTTTGTATGGCTGGCTTTGGGAGTGGCTTAACTGCTGCATCTTTAATAACAGACTTGCCAAAACTTAAATTTTGTAAAATTATATAGAGAAAAATGGATAAAAAATTTTTAAATCAACTTGAAGAAATTATAGAGGAAAAAGTTAAATTAGATAAGAATTTTAACAAATACAAAAACTGGGATTCTTTATCGATGCTATCAATAATTATATTAATTCAAAATACTTATAAAATTAACTTAAGTAATAAAGAAATAAATAAAGCAAAAAACTTTAAAGGACTTTGTAAATTAATTGAAAAAAGAAAATAATTTTACTGAATTTAAAAATAAAAGAATACTAGTCACAGGTGCAGGAGCAGGTATTGGCAAGAAAACAGCATATGAACTTCTAAAAAAGAACTGTGAAGTAATAGTTTTAGACAAAAACATTAATAATCTGAACACTCTGAGTCGTCAATTTAAAGGAAAAATTGTTATTTTAAATTTAGATTTAAAAAATTCTGAAAATATCCAGAAAACAATAGGTAATAAAAAATTTAAAAAGATTGATGGTATTGTTCATTGCGCCGGATCAGAGCTAATATCACCTATAAAGAATTTTGATGAAAAAAAATTTAATGAGGTTTTCCAAGTAAATACGACTTCATTTTTAATTATAATTAAAAATCTTTTAAAACTAAAAAAAATGAAAAAAAATTCATCTATAGTTTTAATTTCCTCAATATTAGCTAATGTTGGATCATTTTTTAACAGCGGTTACTCTGCGAGCAAATCATCTCTTCATGGAATATGTAAATCTCTAGCAATTGAATTATCTCCAAACAAAATGAGAGTAAATTGTATAGCGCCAGGATTTGTTAAAACAAACATGCTAAAAAAGGTTTCGAAATTATTTCCCGAGAGTTATATTAAAGAACTAGAAAAACTTCATCCACTTGGTTTAGGGAACACTATAGACATAAGTAATTTAATTATATTTTTATTATCAAACAAATCTAAGTGGATAACTGGCTCAATTATCAATATTGATGGAGGATTTTCCTCAAAATGAAGAATTATATTTTAATATCTGGTGCATCTTCAGATATTGGAACTAAAATTGCAATCTCATTATCTAAAAAATATAATATAATTATTCATGGTACTGACCTAAAAAAACTAAATAAGATAAAGAAAGAATGTAGCAATAAAAATAAAACAATTATTTGGAAATGTGATTTTAGAAAAATAACAAATATAAATAGCTTTAGTAAAAATTTTTTTTTTAAATATAAAATTTTTGGATTTATACACTGTTCAGGAAAATTTTATTTAAAACCAACCAGATTGATTAAAAATAATGAATTGAAAGATGTGTGGAATATTAATTATTTTTCATGTTTGGATATAATTAAGCGCTTAGTTTCTCTGCCAAATAAAAAATTCTTAAAAAAAGTTATTTTTATATCTAGTAATATAAGTGGTTTTGGCTCAAAAGGTACAACAGTCTATAATGCTACAAAAGCAGCTCTAGATGCTAGCATGAAATCATTAGCTGTAGAATTTGCTCCAAATATACAATTTAACTCTGTTTTACCAGGTACAATTAAAACAAAAATGATTTCTGAAAACATTCCATCCTATGATGAAAAGATAATTATTAAAAAATATCCAACAGGTTTTGGTAAGCCTAAAAACATATCTGATATTTGTGAATTTTTAATTTCTCAAAAATCAAATTGGATAACAGGTCAACAAATTATAGTTGATGGAGGTAGATCAGTGAACTTAACTGATTAGATTATGAAAAAAAAACTTTCATTAAAATTTCCTAAAAAAAAAATTCAGAATTTAATAATTTCAAAAAAATATTTAGGCAATCATTTAAATATGAAAGTTTTGAATGAATTTGGATTTTATGTTTTAAAAAATGCCCTGACTAAAAAATTGGTTGAGAAATATAAAAATTATTACTATGAAAATATTAAGAATCAAAAAATAAAGAAGTCTGATAATCATATAACTCAAGTAATTATTAAAGAAAAAAATAAACTAAATAATATTATTAAGGAAAATAAATTTATTAAAATAGTAAAAAATTTTTATGAAGGAAATGTTGGGTGTGATTTTATAAGAATTGTAAGAAAAGATATATACAATAAAGACTTGTTGTTTACTCATCAAGACACTGGCTATCAATCTGGAAACACGAACGACAAATATTCTTTATTCATAGCGCTGACAGAATGTAATGAGTTTAATGGTGGTATAAATATTTTTCCAGGAACTCATAAATATGGTTATCTGGGTGATGTTGGTGAAATTTCTAAAAAAATTACTGATAAGTTTTTAATGCTAAAAACAAATTTATCTGATGGTGACATATTATTTATGAACTCTAATTTGTGGCATAATTCATATGAAAATTCTAATCTTAAAGATAGAATATATTTAGAAGTGCATATTCAAAATTCTTTTGAACCAAATACAAAATATTTAGTACTAGGAAAAAGTAATAATGAATGGAAAATTTCAGGTGATACTAAAAATTTATTTACTAATTCTAGGACATCAAGAATTAAGATTTTGAACAAACATTTGAGTAGATTGAAAAAAATGATCAATAAATCTTTATGATGAAAAAAGTTATAATAATTGCTGAAGCAGGCGTTAATCACAATGGTTCAATAAAAAAAGCTTTAAAACTAATTAGAAAAGCTGCAGAAGCTGGAGCTGATTACATAAAATTTCAGATAACTGAGAGTTCACAAATTACAAAACATGCTAAAAAAGCTTCGTATCAAAAAGAAAACACATCAGGCAAGAATAGCCAGAAAGATATGATCAAAAAACTTGAATTTGATTGGGAAAAAATTCATCCAATTTTAATTAAAGAATGCAAAATGAACAATATTAAATTTTTGACAACTCCATTCAGTGAAAGAGCAATAAAAATAACTAAAAAAATAAAATTAGATTTTTATAAAATTGCATCTGGCGAATTCAACAATCTACCATTTATAGAAAATATTTCTAAATTAAAAAAAAAAATTATACTCTCAACTGGATTATGTTCATTTAACGATATAAAGGAAACCTTAAAATTATTAAATAAATTAAAAGTAAAAAATAAAGACATTATAATATTTCATTGTAATACCGCATATCCCACTAAATTAGAGGACGCTCATATCAATGCAATTAAAGAACTTAAAAAATTTAATTGCGAAATAGGATATTCAGATCATACAGTGGGATTTGAATCGAGCTTAGCAGCTATAACGCTTGGTGCGAAATATATAGAAAAACATTTTACACTTAATAAAAAATTATGGGGACCAGATCATAAATCTTCTCTTGATCCTAAAGAATTTACTAAATTTGTTAGATATATAAGAAATACAGAAAAAGCGTTAGGTAATTCTAAAAAAATTTTAACAAATTCAGCAAAAGAAAATTTTTTAGTTGCAACACGCTCAATTGTTGCAATTAAAACAATTAAAAAAAATGAAAGATTTTCAAAAAAAAATATAGATGTGAAAAGACCTGGAAATGGAATCAGTCCAATGAAATGGCATCAAATTATAGGAAAGAAATCAAAAAACAACTATGTATACGATGATCTTTTAAAAAAAAACGAATTATAGAATTTAAATTTTAAAAAAATCTAAAATTTGTTTTTTTGAAAAGTTTTCCATATTTTGTTTATTAAAAAAATGTTTATACCATTCACAAGTAGCTTTAACAGAATTATTGAAATTATATTTTGGTTTCCAATTTAGTAGTTTTTTTGACTTAATCGAGTTTAATCTTAAGATTTTTTCTTCACGAAAATTAACTATAGGCTGTATCTTAATAATAATTTTTTGCTCAAAGTTCTTATTTATTGATTTAACTAATTCTAAAACTTTTTTATTAGATTGATTACTTGGCCCAAAATTCCATGCACCTGTGTAGTTATGATCATTATTATATAAATTTTCAGCTAGCATCAAATAACCAACTAAGGGGTCAAAAACATGTTGCCAAGGTCTAATTGCATTTGGATTTCTTATTGATAATTTATTTTTTTTTAATGATTTAATAAAGTCTGGTATAATTCTATCTTTAGAAAAATCTCCCCCTCCAATTACATTTCCGGCTCTAGCAGTTGCAAAATATTTGTTAGAATAACTAAAATAAGAATTTATATATGTATTGGTAATAAATTCAGCACAAGACTTTGAGCTGCTATAGGGATCTAGTCCACCTAACTTATCATGTTCATTATATATTTTTTTTTTATGGTTTATATTTTTATATACTTTGTCACTAGTAATAATTACACCAGATCTAATGCTTTTTATATTTTTGGATATATTGAGTAAATTTAAAGTTCCATTAATATTGACTTCAAAAGTATATTTTGGCCTTTTATAAGAATCTCTTACTAATGGTTGTGCTGCCATATGAATGATGATGGATGGTTTAAACTTGTTAATAGAGTTTTCTAATTTTTCATAATCTCTAATATCTGCAAAAGTATTTTGATCTAAGTTTTTATAAACTTTAGCTAAAGTAAATAAATTTGGATTAAATTCAGGTTTTAGAGAATATCCTGCAACTCTAGCTCCTAGGAAATTTAAAATCAAAACCAACCAACTTCCTTTAAAACCAGTATGGCCAGTTACAAAAACTTTTTTATTTTTCCAGAATTTTTTTAACTTAATCAGGTTATTTAATTTTTCCAAATCTTCCATGGAGCACTATTAGATTTATTTTTTGCATTGTTCCATAAATTATCTAATATATTTTTTTCTCTTAATGTATCCATTGGTTGCCAAAAACCATTATGTTCATAAGCTGCCAGTTGATTATCTTTTATGAGATTTTTTATAGGTTTTTCCTCTAAAATGGTATCATCACCATCAATATAATCAAAAAATAATTTATTTAGAATAAAAAAACCTCCATTAATCCAGATACCATCACCCTGTGGCTTTTCACTGAAATTTGTTACTATATTGTTTTTTTTAACTAAAGAACCAAATCTACCTGGTGGTTTAACTGCCGCTAAAGTTGCTATTTTTTTTGATTGTAAATGGAAGCGCAATTCATTTTTAATATTTATGTTGGAAAGGCCATCAGTGTAAGTCATGAAAAAATTTTCATCTTTTCCTATATATTTTTTAATTCTTTTAATTCTGCCCCCTGTTTGAGTGTTCTCACCTGTGTCGATTAAATTAATTATCCAGTTCTCTTTTTTATCTTTATTTAATAGATCAATTTTTTTATCTTTTAAATTTATTTTTACATTAAAATTATGAAGTAAATAATTAGAAAAATACTCCTTCAAAAGATATCCTTTATATCCACAGCAAATTATAAATTCATTAACTCCAAAACATGAATAATATTTCATTATATGCCAGATGATTGGCTTTGTGCCAATTTCAATTAAAGCTTTAGGTTTTGTAATAGTTTCTTCAGATATTCTTGAACCATAACCACCAGCTAAAATAACCAACTTCATAATGATAACTTATATGTTAAACTTTTTTTTGTAAATATTTTTTAATTTTATTAAGTTTTGATTAATCTCAATTTTTTCTCTAAAACTTATTTTATTTAAATTTTTTAATTCAATTTTTGGTAAATCTAATACATTTGAATATTTAATTTTACTTGTAACACCATAAATAAATTTTTTAATATCTAAAATTTTAATTTTTTTTTTAGAAGCTATATTAACGATACCGGTAATATTTTTTATAAATACTAAGTGCATTGCTCTTGCAACATCTTTAACGTGCAATAAATTAATTTTCTTGTGAGGATTTTTAATCAATATTTTTTTATCTTTAATTGCACTAATTATTAAACTTGGTATTAATCTTTTTGGACTTTCTAATATTGAACCATAGGATGGAAAAACTCTAAACCAAGTAAATTGTGAATTAAAATTTTTACTAGTTTTGTTTATATAATTATACAAATAATATTTTGATAAAGAGTAATAGTTATGTTTTTTTTTTTTTGACTCTTTTTCGCGACATATTTTGCTATTATCATCGTATTCTTGATCAGATCCAACAAAATAAGCCTGTTTGCCTCCATACTTACAAAATAAAAAATATAAATTTTTACTAAATTGTAATGATATAAAATTATCTAAACTATTTTGATAATTTGAAAAATTAATTTTCCAAGCAAAATGAAATAAAATTTTTGGTTTTATTTTAGCTATATACTTTTTAACATCTGCATAATTTGTCAAATCTAACTTTTTATAATTTAAAAGTTTATTTTTTTTTTTTACTCCTCTCGAAGAAATACAAAAAATTTTAGCATTTTTATAATTTTTTTTTAGAATATTTAAAAAAGGGCTACCCAAATAACCTGTGTAACCTGTTATGAGAATATTCATTAAACTTTTCCAAATCTCAAATCTCTTCTAGATAATATTTTTTTTTTAACAGGCCAATTAATATTAATTTTTGGATCATTGTAAATTATTCCCGTTTGAAGCTCTGGCTTGTAGCTCGGTGCTACTAAATATGACACTATTGTATCCTTTTTTAATGTTTGATATCCATGAGCATAACCTGGTCCAATTAATAAAGATGTGTGATTTTTTTCGCTTAAAATAAAAGTTTTTTTTCTATAACGATTTTTAGATTTTTTTCGAACATCTATTATTACATCAAAAATCTCTCCCTTTATAACACTCACAATTTTTGTCTCAAAAAATGGATACTTTTGATAATGAAATGCTCTTATAGTGCCCCTTTTTTTGTTTTCGGTGATAAAAAATTGCTTAAAATTTAAATTCAAATTTTTTGAGCTGTTGTAAAACTTTTTTAAAAAACCTCTGTTATCTTTATGAACAAAATTTTTCAAAAGGTAAATTTCATCAAAAACTTTTTTCATAATCATATTGATATTGTACTTTTATATTATTAATACTGTTTAATTAAAAAAATGCTATGAATAATTATTACGATTATATTGTAGTCGGCGCAGGTATGGCTGGCTTGTCTTTTGCACATGAAATGCAAAAAAAAGGATTTAAGATTTTAATCTTGGAAAAAGATTCATCGGTCGGTGGGTTAAGTAAAACTCTTACCTACAAAGAATTTAAATTTGATTACTGCGCACACAGATTCCATTCTGATAATAAAAAAGTTATGGAAACTGTAAAAAAAATAATGAAAGAAAATTTTTATCTTCACAAACAAAAAAGTAGAATACTAATGTTTAATAAATATTTGAAATATCCATTTGAACTCCAAAATTTTTTGAGAGCCGCACCAATCCACAAAGCTATAGTAGCTGGTATTAGTTTTTTGGTTTCAATGATTAAAAGAATATTTATTAAAAGAAAAATATTTCACAATTATGAAGATTGGTTCACATATTTTTTTGGATACAATCTATATAAATTAATGTCTAAAGATTATACATCTAAAATTTGGAAAACTGATCCAAAATATATTTCAGCTGACTGGGCAACACAAAGATTTAAACAAATAAAATTAAAAGAATTGGTAAAGAAAGTAGTTAAAAAAATTTTAAAATTTGATTTTAGCTCATACTCACTTGAAGATGAGTCTTTAGCTCCAGATGGTGGTCCATTTTGGTATCCCCAAAATGGAATTCAAGATATTCCTAATGAATATTTAAAATTAATTTTAAAATCAGACTCCAATGTCCTGCTTAATAGTAAGCTTATAAATATTGATTTAGATAAAAAAAAAATTTTTTTTAAAATGAAAAATGAAGAGGTTTTGAAAAGTGAAAAATATACCAAAGGTATTGTTTCAACCATTCCACTTCAGTCATTGTATAATGCCCTGAATATAAAGGATAAATTTATAGAAACTCATTTAAAAGAAACTTATTACATGGATATGATTTTTGTGTATCTGATTTTAGACAAAGATCAAATAAGCAATGATCATTGGTTATACTTTCCAGATAAAAAAATAATATTTAATAGGGCTGTTGAATTTAAAAATTGGTCAAAAAAAATGGCTCCAAAAAATAAGACTGCTTTATGCTTAGATATATCTTGCTATAGATTAAGGTCTAATAACGATAATCCTTGGAAAAAAACTAATCAAGAATTAATCCAAAAATGTGTTGAAGATTGTATAAAAGCCAATCTAATAAACAAGGAGGATTTTAGAGAAGGTCTTGTTGTAAGAGTCAAAGATGCATATCCGTTTTATGATATAAATTATAAAAAAAAAACTAGATCAATCATAGATTTTTTTGAAAAGAATAGAGAGATTTTTTGTATAGGTAGAACTGGATCATTTAGTTATAATAATTCTGATGGATCAATTGAGATGGGTATAAACCTTGCTGAGAAGTTAACCAAACAAATTAGTTAATAATAATAATAAGAAAAATATTTAAAAAATTTTTTTCAGTGCATAAATCAAGCCAATTGAGCTATTAGTACTGGTCAGCTGCACGCATTACTGCGCTTCCACATCCAGCCTATCAACGTGGTGGTCTACCACGGCTCTATAG
>Ga0181607_10005315_pt1 | contig 10903 bp, 8 predicted proteins | sample 041ome_9_FD_132420 | JGI IMG/M metagenome (GOLD analysis project Ga0181607, IMG submission 132420) | Coastal salt marsh microbial communities from the Groves Creek Marsh, Skidaway Island, Georgia - 041413US metaG (megahit assembly) | ecosystem: Environmental > Aquatic > Marine > Intertidal zone...
CGGCATTGGTTGCCAGGCGAAAAACTGCCTAATGAAGAAATGATGGCGCGGGATTATGGGGTGGCGCGAACAACGCTCAACCGTGCCCTGCGTGAGATCGCTAAAGAAGGCTATCTGATCCGCCGCCGCAAGGCCGGAACATTCGTTGCCACCCATCCAGTGCGCCGCGCCGTGGTCAATATCCCAATAATCCGGCATGAGGTGGAGGCATCATGCAAAACCTATCGCTACCGTTTGATTGAACAAGACATGCGGCTGCCGCCAGCCAAGCTGGAGACGCGGCCTTGCCTTTATCTACGGGCGATGCATTACGCGGATGATGCGGCCTATGCGCTGGAGGAAAGATGGATCAACCCCAATACTACACCTGATATCCTGACCGCGCCGCTTGACCAAATTAGCGCGAATGAATGGCTGGTGTTGAACACACCGTTTTCCAGCGGCCTTGTGGGGTTTAGCGCCGAGAATGCTAGCAATGAGCAGGCCGATTTGCTTGGCCTGCGGCCAGACGCTGCGGTGTTTATTGTCAATCGTGAGACTTGGCAGGACGAGGCGTTTATCACCAGCGCCCAGATCATTTATACCAACTCCTATCGGGTGGAAAGCTACTTGTGATGGTCTCTGTAACAAATAGAACCGACCCATACCTGAAGTAGCTCTTATCTCGGGTCACAAGGACGTGAAGATGCTATTCTGATATACCCATGTGAAGTTGGACAGTGTTGTCTCTAAGTTAGCTTGAGGAGCATGGCACAATATTTGATGTATGCTTGGTGAAGAGCCAAGTGTCACAGTAATGATACCCATGAAGAGGTGTTTCTTCTTCCGTGCAGACTTACCCTCGCCACACAACATTTAGGCAGGGGTTCTTGTTGTGAAACTTTGGTACCATCCGCCAAAAACACATGCTGAGTATTGAAAGCTTTTCCAGTGCCAATCACAGTTTTCAAATTATTGCCAATGATATCTGCAGGTTCCTAAAATGTTTGATATGTTGCCGGCTGATGCTTACATACCCGACGGCCGAACAGCGGCAGATTCCGCATCAGTGCAATCTTTGGTAATCATCAGACTGGATAAAAAACTTCAGCTATCTATGACTTATCCAATGTCTGTCGGAAGAAACTTTGCTAAAATACTGAGGGCGTTGAAAGCGTTGCAAAAAACATATGGCCAGCACATTGCAACACCGGCAAACTGGACAGAACATCCGGATGTGATTATTGCCCTAAGTCTGGATGATGCTGCAGCAAAGGCGAAGTTTGGCGATTTTGATGCGAAACTGCCTTACTTGAAGACAACATCCAACGCCTAGATTAGGGCAATTAAAAAGACGCGCATTAGTAATAAAGCCTCATTCATTGGAATGAGGCTTTATTATGCATGTAACGTTCAGCATTTAATTAGCAAAATATGTTTTAAATTGAGGCTATTTTTGCTAAAAACAAATATAATATTATTAAGTTCCGAAAGTTCCTTAATTAATGACCCATCTTGACCAATGTCTTGAACAGGATGCTGGTGGCATACATCTCATACCTGCCCTCAATGCCATCATCCGTGATGCAAAAGACGCCTTATCAGCATTGCCAAGATGGGAACGCGGGTTTCATATATTCTGGCTACTAGGCCCGTTTATCATGCTGATTGAACGGACGCCTGCCGATGCATGGCTGACTATTCTGGCGCTAACCTTTGCCGTGCGGGCAGTGGTGAAACGTGATGGGGAATGGCTCAAGATATTCTGGGTGAAAGCAGGGTTTTTGTTCTGGTTCTGGTGTCTTTTTTCAGGCGCAATGTCTTATGATCCAGCCTATTCTATGGGTGAGGCTTTTGTCTGGATACGCTTTCCATTATTTGCCATGGCAACCGCATTCTGGCTTGCGCTAGATAAGCGGCTATTATATGCGATGCTGCTTTCTGTTGCGCTTGGGACGTTGGTGATGTGTTTTATCCTGACAGCAGAGATTATAATTATTGGCCAACAGGGTGGGCGGCTAACTTGGCCCTATGGTGACCTGGTTCCGGGCAATTATGTAGCCAAGGTTGGACTTCCTGCCTTTACCATCATGGTAGCTTTGGCAGTATCAATAAACGGCCGCGTTGCTGCTTTATCGGGCATTATCGCCCTCTTTACCATGGCTATATCTGTCATGACGGGGGAGAGGATTAACTTCCTTATCCGCGGCTGCAGTGGTATGCTTGCGGGATTGGTCTGGAAGCCGAAATGGCGAAGGTATCTGGGTCTAGTGGCCGTTGAGGTTCTGGCTGTGGTAATGATTTTTTCTGCCCTACCGGGGACGGCATCTAGATATACGGATCAATTTATTGCCGGAGTAATTAACCCCCAGGAAAGTGCCTGGCTCAAAACTATCAATGGCGGATGGCAGTTAGCTCAGGATAATCTGATGTTTGGGATTGGCACAGCCAACTATCGGCTTGTTTCTTATGAGGGGATTTTAGATAAATATGAAAATGTCAGGCCTGATGTCCACCCCCATAACTACTACGTTCAGATACTTCTTGAGACTGGGTTAATAGGATTTATTTTAGGGGTGCTGTTTCTGTGGTCAATCATTTGGACCTGCATCAGGGCAAGTTTTAATAACAGGGAAAATGTGTTTTTTGCTACGGCATGGGTGATTCCATTTGGCTTATTCTGGCCCATTGCTACAACTGCAGATTTTTTCGGCCAGTGGAACAATATCTTTATGTGGACTGCGGTTGCTTTGGCTTTAGTAAAAAATAAACAGTGAATTTTTAAATTTTAATTCAAGAAATAATATATAAACTATATGAAATTAAATTGAGGCTACGATTGGGCTGTGAAAAAAATAAAATTCTCAAATATTGCACTGTTTGGAATTAATTTAAATCGTACTGTCAAACAATGCATTCAAGTTATCTTTGATATATCAATTATTGTATTGTCGTTAATTGCGGCCATGGCACTTCGGCTTGAAACTTTTTCATTTTTGGAAATGCCTTTATTTTACTTGAGTTATGTCATTCTGGTAGCTCCGACAATATTTATCTTCGCAAAATTAGGACTGTACCAATCTTTAGTTCGTCACATTTCTACCGAAGTGGTTGTTCTCGTTGCAATAGGTGCTTCACTTTCATTCGTTTTGTTGATAATTGCAAAAATCACTTTTGTCCCTTTCATTCCATGGACAGTACCAATTATATATGCAGTATTGGTGTTTATTGGAATTAATGGGATCAGGTTTATTTTCCGATCAGCTTTTCGCCAAAGATCTAATCAAAATAAAAAACAAATTGCTATATATGGTGCTGGCGCGGCAGGAGCACAAACAATCCAATCTCTAAAATCTAATCAAAATTACCAAGTCCGCATGATTATTGATGATGCAGACAACCTTCAGGGAAAGAGAATGTTTGGCTTGAAAGTCATGAGTTTTTCTGAAGCGTCAAATAAGTTTAATCAGTATGGAATTAATATTGTTTTACTAGCAATGCCAAGTGCTGGATTTTCCGCCAGAAAAGAAATCATCTCTAGGCTAAGTAATTTCTCAGTTGAGGTAAAGACTGTACCAGGGATTTCCAGTTTCATTGACGGGTCTGTTAGCATTAATGAATTCAAGGATGTTGATGTTGAAGATTTGTTAGGCCGTGAAACCGTAAAGCCTGACTCGAATCTACTTGAAAAAAATAATACTGGAAAAATTGTTCTTGTCACAGGTGCTGGTGGCTCAATTGGAAGTGAATTAACTAGGCAGATAATTAAGTTAAAACCAGCCCATCTTCTATTGATGGATGTATCAGAGTTAGCAATTTATAATATTTATAATGAAGTTGAAGAGCTTGCATTCAAATTTAGGATTAAATTAACACCTCTGGTGGGATCAGTTTGTGATCAATCATGTGTTTCATCAATATTAAAAGAAAATAAAATTCATACTATTTATCACGCTGCGGCATATAAACATGTGCCATTGATGGAGCATAATGCTTCACAAGCATTAAAAAATAATTCATTTGGAACATTTGTTATTGCTAATGAAGCAATTCGTACTGGAGTATCTAGCTTTACCCTCATCTCCACAGATAAAGCAGTTAATCCAACAAATATTATGGGGGCATCAAAGCGTATAGCGGAAAGAATCTGTCAATCACTTAGCTCCAAACAAAAAGTTACACAGTTCTCTATAGTTCGATTTGGTAATGTGCTCGGCTCATCAGGTTCAGTTATTCCCTTATTCAAAAAGCAGATTGAGGCTGGCGGACCAATAACTGTAACCCATAAAGATGTCACACGATATTTTATGACTATTAATGAGGCGGTCGAGCTAGTCATTCAGGCAAGTGCTTTGTCGAATGGAGGGGATGTATTTGTTCTGGATATGGGAAGTCCTGTTAAAATTATTGATATGGCATTTAAAATGGTTCATCTCACAGGGCTTACGGCTTATATTGAAAATGATGAAACAAATAATAAAGGGGATATCAAAATCCGTTTTACAGGATTGCGCCCTGGTGAGAAAATGTTTGAAGAGCTCTCTTATGATAAAAATCTGATTAACACATCTCACCCAAGGATCATGGCAGTTAATGAAGATGCGATGCCACTAGTCAAAATCAAGGAGATGATATCAATGCTTAAGGAGAATATTGAAGATAATGATATAAACGAAATAAAAAAATTCTTGATAAAATATTCAAACTATATTCCTAGTTGAGATTTATAACCAAGTGGAACTCAATCAATTATTGAATAATTTGATGTCATTATATTTATCAAGAGGTTTATTTGCAAAGTGTGATAAGAACAATTATTGATGCAGAATAGGTTCGTTTTGCATTTTAAAATTTGAGTAAGTTTGATAGCTAGACCGCAGATTTTTGGAGATAATAATTCAACTTTGCCTAGCGCCTAACCCTCTAAGTAACTTTGCTACTGCGACGTAAATCTGAGATATGTGCATTTAAATTAGATGATATTTAAACATTATCTAAAGGAAAACATCCCCTACTCTTACGAAAATCAAAAACAGATCAGTTTGGCGAGGTTAAGTTAATCCCAATCTCAGATTTACTTGTTGAGATGATGAGCTACTGGCAAGACAGCCTTAATCAAATTAAAGCTTAAATCTTAAGAAGCTTTAAACTTGACTTAAACGTCAGAGGAAATTTAATTCCGGCAGCACTGAATAAGGTACTGAAGTTACTTCAACGCAAAGCGAAACTGCACAATATTGGCGAGTTATTAGGCCACTCTTTTAGTTAAGGCCCTGCAGCTGATCTAAGTGATAGTGGTGTACCACTAGAAGGGATTATGCATAAGGTGGGTGGTAATCTGAGAATGCCGCTTTAAGATATCTAAAGAGCAGGGACGATATCGATTATATTCTTATTGGCAAAACAATTAATGACCAACTCTATCGCCCTGACCCTTGCCAGCAACAGTAAGAAAAATATACTTGAAGTAATTAGCTAGCGACATCGTGGAAATCATTTCAGCATCAGTTTTTGCTAACAGCTCAGGTGAGGACATATTAATATCTTTAATTTGCGAAAGACCAGTGATACCAGGCCGTACACTATATACACCCAATATTTCACGGGCATTAATAAGCTCTTCTTGATGCAAAAGATTTGGACGAGGCCCGACTAAACTCATATCGCCCTTGAGAACATTGTAAAGCTGCGGTAACTCATCTAACTTTGTTTTACGAAGAAAATGGCCTAAGGGCGTTACAGATCTGTTAGATGCCAAATGGCTTGCTACAGACGCCGTATCTTTATACATGGTGCGAAACTTCACCAACACAAACGACTTGTGATGCCGCCCCATTCGCTCCTGAAGAAACAACGGAGACCGCGTGTCAAACCAACAGATCACCCATAGCACAGCGAGCAGCGGCGCTCCCAAAAGCAACCCAAAAAAAGAAGCCAAAATATCAATCAAACGAATCATCAACCCTGAATGTCCTGCATCCCCACATACTACCTCAACATCATTCGCTCACCGCCTTCAACTAACATAGGCAGTGTCCAGCCCAATTGTGCTTAGTTATGTCCGCTATCTGCTTGGAGCGAACTCACTAAGTTGTTGGTTTCGCCGCTCTTGCCCAGTAGCGCCACTAGCACAATCGGAAGGCACGCAGTCCGGCTCATGCCTTTAGTTATCAGCTGGATCAAATTAAGGGTAAAAATTCTGGCGGTCAGAGGTCAAAAACATCTGCCTGTTGGTGGCATGCGCAAGGTATTGGCAGGCGACCCGCATAGCCTTGAGCAAGCACATAATAACATAAAGTTTTGCTGATAAAGCCTGATCCGCCTGTGACTGAAGTTTCATCACTTTAAAGCAATGTCAAAATACGAATATCAAAACAAAGCTGCTATTTATTTTCAACCTGACCAAGCCTATGCTTATATAAGTTTATCATCTCATCAGTCAAAATCTCTTCTGCAAAAAACGTTTCAACATACCGACGCGCAGCTTCTCCTTTCGGAGCTAGATTAGCTGGATTGGCGAACAAGCGATCAAGTTGCTGTTTCACTTCTTGAATATCACCAGCTTTATGCATCCATCCTGTTTGCCCTTCGACGACTGCATCAGTAAGGCCATAGATGCGTGAGGCCAAGGTAGGAACTCCGCAAGCAGCGGCTTCAATCACTGAAGAGCCAAACCCTTCTCGATAACTCGGCATACAGAACAAATCAGCAGCTTGCATAAACCGCTCAGGAGTAGGCGTATAGTCCACTCTTTTGATATGGCTTGCAGCCCTACCCAAGAGGGTTTGCATCTGCTGAAAGTAATCCGCTTCATCAGGCCCTACCACCCACAATTCGGCTTTAGGGTGCTTGCCAACGAGTTGAACAAATGCACTGGCAAGATCCAACACACCCTTATCACGATTTAGTCGACCTAAATATAAACACACAACTGCATCTAAAGCTGTTCCCAACTCATTTCGCACAATTTCACGTACGCTTTCATTCGGTGAAAAACGTTCGGTATCCACGCCGCAAATAGAGCCTGCACCTAGAACGCTACTGCTTTCGGCTGTCACAATACCTTGCTCAATCAAAAAATCTCGCTGCGAGGGACTATCTACCAAAACGTCCGTTGCCATTGCAACAATAAGCTTGTCAGTTGCTTTAAGCAACCAACGCATAAAACCCGTCCGCGTTACCCAAACCTGACCTGTAAAGCTATGCACGCGCATTGGTACACGCGCTAACCAAGCCGCGATCATGCCCAACAAACCTGCTTTGGGTGTGATGGTATGTACAGCTTGTGGGCGGTTTTTCTTAAATCGCCAATATAAAACCCATAACGCTTGGATATCAGACCAAGGCGCAATAGGCCGGACAATCGGTACAAAATCAATCGGAACGTTCACCCCTCGCTTCTGTAACAAATCACTCTCATTAGAATTGGCGAAGACCTGGACAGGCATCAGAGACTTCAAAGCTCTAATGTGGGGCAACAAGAATGAAACAGCGCTCATCGGATGGCTGGTTACAAAAATAATACCCGAGTTCATTGAAGCAAATCTCGAGCGAACTTTCGCATGCCCTCTTTAACTGGCACCATCAATTTCCAGCCCAGCTCTCTTTCGATTTTTTCCGTACTATAACGGCTACGTACACTCATGGCCTGAACACGACTGAGCGTCAGTGGCCATCGCGACCACCATTGCATCATTGTTGCAAGCAAAGTCGCCACGCGTAAAGGAACCCTACGGCAAGGTGGGTTAAGACCCAGCCCTATCGCAAGCCCGCTTACCATATCCTCTATCGTTGCCCACGCCGAAACGATATAGGTTTGATTTGCTGCTTGAGGATGTCTCACGCAAAGATCGAGCGCCTGGACCACATCTTGGACATGCACATAGTTTGCAGAAGCACCCTCGGGACCAACAAATGCGAAAAGGTTTTTTCGAATGGCGTTAAGCATCTGCTGGATTGACTGATTACGCATGCCGGGGCCATACACATTGCTCGGCCTGAGGATGCAAACCTCAAGATGTGAGCTTCGGGAAGCTTGAATGAGTGCCAAATCAAAATCGCTCTTTGTTTTTTCGTAAAGACCAACAGGGCAATCATCCCAGTGCTCATCAACCGTTCCATCTTGAACTGCACCATAAGCACCCACACTAGATAGCTGTACCCAACGATGCACACCAGCATCAATTGCAGCATTCAAGAATCGGAAAGGCCCATCAAAATTCACCGATTGCATAGTATTTTTGTCATTAATCTCCGCAGCCATATGAACAATGACACTGACACCCATAAGAGCTCTCGTCCAGTTGATTTCGTGAGATAAATCGCCCTCATATACATCAACTAAGGTATTGGTCGCCCATTGGCTTGGATCACGGCTCAGAACCCTCACCTGACAACCACTTTTCAGTAAAAGGCGAAGAAACTGTGAACCTATAAAACCTGATGCACCTGTCAAAAATATCAAGGTTTACTCACTCATTATGAAAAATATTGAAAGCTTAGTCTCTAATTCCAAACTATTTGCCAACTCTTGACGTCAGCAAAAGAATGTAAACCCTAATAAGGGCTAAAAAGGATTTTCTAAACAAAATATCTTTTGTGTAACGTAATGTCTCGCAATATCTCTTCAACTTAATATTACTAGCAATAACACTCTTATGCATCCAATCAGGTATCTGACTGAACGATTCAAAATACTTTTTTGAAAGATAATCCACGATAATAAGCGACCTGTGGGGCGCTGTAACATGGTTTCCACCAGTAAGGTAGTAACTCTTTATTGCGGGCTGGAAACCAAATTTACATCCAGATTGTGCCAATCTAACCCAAAGATCGTAATCCTCTCCACCAACAATATCTGGGTGCTCGTCAAAACCATTTACTGCTAATAGACATTGCCTCTTAACTATAACAGAAGAGGTTTGAGGTGCCGGCCCGGAACCCAACAAATTCTTGTATGGATCATTAGACACATCCCTGCAATTTAAATCACCAAATATCTCAACGGTATTTTCATTTTTAACTTTATACAACATAACTTGGTGATAAATAAAATCCACACCATTCATAGTTAGGCAAGATTCGATCTTGTTCTCAGACCAAAAATCATCTGCATCTAAAAAAGCAATCCACTCACCTTCTGCGGCTTCGATTCCAGCATTTCTCGATGCAGCAATCACACCATGATTATTTATCTTTAAATATTTAATCCGAAAACTACTAAAGCTTTCAACCAACGCTTCAGTATTGTCTGTGGAATGATTATCAACGACAATTAATTCCCAATTTTCGTAGGTTTGCTTAAATACTGATCTCAAAGCCCTACCCAGGTGAGATGCATGATTATAGGTAGGCACTATGACAGAAACTAAAACATTACCATTATCAATTGTAGTCTGATTCATAAGCACTAACCAAAAGTGTGATTACAATATTTCAATAAATGATCAAGCTCTGTGATGTTTTTGCTCGCATCAACATCTATAGCTAAGGAAGGCATCCGTGAGGATTTATATTCTAGCTCCAATAGATCATTATTGTTGGTTTTACCACCAACATGCAGCTCAGGAAAGTATCCCAGCACATTCAGACAATGCAACTGAATTAACCTTGCCATATTAAATACAGATAAAGAACGGCCCATTCCAAGATTGAAGACACCCGTTTTTTGATAATCAAAATTGTGGGAAACAAATAATTCTACGACTCTACACACTTCAGATAATGAAATGAAATCCCTTGTTTCTTTTCCTGAACTGCGCAGAGATAACGTTTTTTTTTCAACTGCTTGTCTGCACAAATCATTCACCAGTAGATTCCAGGAACTCGATTCTTTACTCACAGGAGCGCCAAACGCATTAGATAAGCGGAATACAATTCCTTGTATTTTACGACGATCATTCGAAGCAAGTAGAGCATGTTCTCCAGTAAGATGCGATGTTGCATAGGGATGCAAATTTTTAGGGCAAGTTTCCTCAGAAATTCTGCCAACTAGAGGGCTTGCATAGACATGGGCAGTTGACAGATAAATAAACCTCTTTACACCTGCTTTAGAAGCAGCTGATACAAATCGAGCTGTTGCAACACCATTAAATTCCAGAGCTGCAACTGGATCAGCAAGGCAATCTTGTGCATTCATTCCGGCCGCATGAACCACTACATCGATATCACGGCAAATACGGCTCAACTCATGTGGCTCATTCCACTTCGTTTGTACCATTTCAGCATCAGGAAGCCACTCAGGTGATCCTGAGATCTTACGACTGCCCAGAAGGATCTGATGGCCAGCACGGCTTAGATGAACCGCGAGCCTTCCACCTATGTAACCAGTTCCTCCAGAAATGAGTATACGCATTACAGTAAGATTAACTTAAGTTTTGATACACCAAGGTGCACCTTTCAGCCACAGCGATTCGAGTAGCTCATGGTCACGCTTAGTATCCATGCAGTGCCAAAATCCTTTGTGTTGATAAGCCATAAATTCACCCATCGCACATGCTTTTTCAAGAGGCTCCCGCTCAAGCAGAGTTGTATCACCGGCGATCAAATCAAAAAACTCAGGCTCAACAACAAAATATCCACCGTTAATCCATCCCTCATGAAGCTGGGGCTTTTCCTTAAAACTAACCACTTGGGATCCATTTATCTCCAATTCTCCAAATCGTGCCGCCGGACGAACAGCGCTGACTGTCACCATTTTTCCGTGACTACGGTGGAAATCCAATAGGGCATCTAGGTCAATATCAGCCACACCATCGCCATAGGTCAGCATACTGGTCTCATTTCCGATGAAAGATTGCAGTCTTTTAACACGCCCACCCGTCATGGAGGCTTCCCCCGTATTCACCAAGGTGACTTTCCAATCAACTGGATTAAAACGATGAGGGTTTACCTGCCCATCGCCTAAATTCACAGTAAAATCAGA
>Ga0181607_10005319_pt1 | contig 10901 bp, 10 predicted proteins | sample 041ome_9_FD_132420 | JGI IMG/M metagenome (GOLD analysis project Ga0181607, IMG submission 132420) | Coastal salt marsh microbial communities from the Groves Creek Marsh, Skidaway Island, Georgia - 041413US metaG (megahit assembly) | ecosystem: Environmental > Aquatic > Marine > Intertidal zone...
CGCTTCCCTTGCGAAACACCATTGCCACATTTTTTCGGCAGGCAAAAAGTACCCATAACTTTCCACCGCCATCGCCATGGGGGTGGGTGACTTTCCTTCCCTGGAGACATCGCTGTATATCGAGAATATTGCTGGAAGCACTTGTTTTTTACAATCGCTGCCGTCGTCGTACGAGTACGAGTACACTACGCTACGCTACGCTACGCTACGCTACACTTCACGCCGACGGCGGCGCACGCCCGGGTGAAGTCGCGCGGCGGGGGCGCGACTATGCTCACCGGAGGAATCCCCTTCTTCTTCTTCTTCTCGTCGTCGTCGTTTATGTCGTCATCCGTAAAAAATGTCAACGTGTGTGCGTGAAGGGCGTGGCGGGAAATGAGCAAGTCACCTGATTGACCATCGCGGCGGTCGCCGTAGTCGCCGTACGCGTCGTCGCCGACGATGGGCCACCCGACCGCGGCGAGGTGCGCGCGTATTTGATGCGTTCGGCCGGTACGCGGTCGAGCTTCGATGAGCGCATACGATCCATTGCGGTGAAGTATGCGCCAGTCCGTTTCAGCGGGCATGACTTTGTTGTCGTCGTCGGCGGCGCTCTTTGTCAAAACGCATCGAACCTTTGCGCGACCCGCGTTTGTGATGATGTCCTTCACGAGCGGGTAATCGATGGTGCCGCCCTCCGACTCCGTAGTAGTAGTAGTCGAAATATGGCATAGCGCCAGATACGTTTTGCGAACGCGCCGCCCCTCAAACGCGCTCTGCATGACTCGCGCCGCCTCCTTCGTCTTCGCCACGACAAACACCCCAGACGTTTCGTAATCGAGTCGATGCACCACGAACGGCGTGGTTGACGACAACGGCACGTTATTATGATACTTTCGTGTCCAATACGCAACCACTCGAGACGCCATGCTTTCGTCTGAGATGCGATTCTGCGGCGTCGACGCCACGCCCGCGAGTTTATTCACCGCCACCGTCCCGCGCTCTTCGTCTTCATACAAAATCTCCAACTCTTCCAACGCGCGCGCGCTGACGCCCAATCCCATCGGAGTCTCTTTCACTTCAGTTCGTATCGTGCGCACGACGATATCGAAAGGCACGCCGAGTGCGCGGCTCACGCGCCGCGCCGACGGCTCCTTACGTCCCGCGCCGCTCGAGTCCCAACCGAACCGCGCCGCGCACACCTCATACGCCCTCGATCGCGCGCCGTGCCGCCGAAGCACGGACTGTCGAATAATATCAGAATCGCCGCCGCGCCTCTCGAACGCACCGCTGTCGTCATCCAGCGCGTCGGGCGCGCACAGCGAGAGATGTTTCACGCGCTGCTTGGCATCCAAAACCTCTCCACAGCACGGACACGACGACATTGTCGACGACGAGGACGGTGGCGCGCGACGCGCGGGTACGGGCGGACGACGCGAAGGACCATCGCGGCGACCGCTGGCGCGCGCCGCGCACGACGACCGCGGCGACCACGACGCAAAGGCGGCGCGCGTCATAGTAAAGTGACGCTTCACTTTTTGACGCATCCATCCAGCCATCCATGACGACGACGACGCTGTCATCGCGCGTCGCGTTTCGCGACACCGCCGGACGACGCGGAGGACAACGCCAATTGGGACATCGCCGCCGCCTCTCGACCGTCGTCGCGCGCGCCGGGAAGACGAGGACGATGAAGTCGTCCCAGAATGCCATGGTGGACTTTCTTCCGGGCACGTTAATGTCGCGCTTGGTGAACCCACGCGCGGCGACGATCGACTGGCGGGCGCTGATGGCGTTGGCGGATAAAGTGAATGATTCGTCGCAAGATTTGAAGATGCAACCGACGCTAGGGTTGATTCGTGGGGAGCTGAAGATGGCGGGCGGACGCGAGGATGTCTTGGCGGAGCGCGCGCAAGGGTACAAAGAGTACGTGCTACAGCGCACGCTCGGGATGAAAGCGGCGCTGACGTTGGCGACGAATGTTGCGACAAAAGATCCGAAGCGACGGTGTGCGATCGGGCGCGCATTGGCAGATCCTAGGAATGAGAGGTCGCTGTTCGCGTTGTTCGCGAAGCGGGCGACGGGCGAGGGCGTGGACGTCTTTGTCGACGGTTTGGCGGAGGATTTGGTTGAAATCGATCGCGAATTAAGCGCGGATGATTTGGCGACGACGAAAAATTGGTATGGAGCGGATGTTGGGCAGACGCATTTTGATTACGTGGAAAATCAGGTGGATAAGGCGATCGAACGAGCGACGCGCGCCGTCGCGGATGGCGCGGCGGCGGGCGCGGTGACCGTCGTGCCGTTGTTAGTGCCGTCGGTGGATACCCCCAAGCTCGCGGGCGATGCCATCAACAATAGCAGCAGCAGCAGCAGTAGTAATGGTGCGAGCGCGAGTAGTCGGGATGGTGCTGCTGACAGTACCACAGGAGGTCCATCAGACGGCGACGACGACGGCGACGACTTTATGTTTGGTAAAAGGTCCAAAAAGAAGTCCAAGGCGAAGAAAACCTCAACCTTAGCGTCGACGGCGGCGGGGGCGCTCGCCATGGATCCGTCAACCATGCTCCCACAGTTCGCCGCCGATGCGTTGAAGCAAATGACTGCGAAATTTGGCTCCAGTGAGCCGGCGTTTCCTGAAGTCGAAGCCTGGGGCCAATCGACGTCGTCTGAAGCCTCCGCCGCGGTTTTAGCCTTAATCGCGCGTGCGCCGTCGAATTGTGCCATCATTCTACCCAGTGCGCTTTTAAAAGCGACGCTAACGTTTGATAACGCCGTGGCAAACTCGCGCGGCGCCAAAGCATTCGCCGTGGAAGAAGTCGCTGAAAGCGACTGGCGGGTGAATAATCCCGACGTCTCCGCCGCGTTGTGGATATCGTTCGACCCGAACCCAATCGAAGGCGACTGGCGTGCCCCTCGTTTCGCACGAGCGTTGGAGAATTGCCAAGCCAATGGTGATGAACAGCCATTAATACCAATTGTCCTCGCGTCAGTGGCGTTGATTGCCGAAGCGCCGTCGTGCGACGCCATCGAAGGCCCGCCGGGCGCCGTCGCCACCGCCGCCGGCGCGTCGGCGCGCGCGCACGAACGCGTCGCGTGCGCCTCGCCAGCCTCGGCGACATCGCAGCCACCACCGTCATCCACAGCGTAGCGTAGTAGTCGTAGAAGACCGTTCATTTCATGATAACACATTTTCGCGTCCTCACACCTCGACTCGCGCCGCCGCGTCATGTTCCTCCACCCCGTATTCGTCGCGTGCGCCACAACCGTGGCGTGCACCGTCACGAATAAACTCGCATCATCAGTGTCATCGAAAGCGCGTAAATCATCCAAGCTCGTCGAGAACGACGACGACGACGACGAACCGGTACGTATTCAAAAGTTTGTTGGTTTGAAAAAGCCTTCATTCATTTGATGTGATTAATTTAATTGACCGTCACGACGACGACGACGACGATCTCGCATTCGACGTCACGTCGTCGCCGCCGCCGTCATCATTCACCACGCGCACTGACACGCGTCTTGTGTCGGCACGCACACAGGGTCCGACGCCGCAATACGCGGGTAAACCCACGCTGTCGGTGTCGCTGCTCCCGCCCGCGTTTGCCTCAGTCGGGCGGTGCGCGTGCTGCGCGCCGGACGCCTCCACGTCGGCACCGTCCACGCCCACGCCCGCACGCACGAGTTCTGGCGATCTCACGCCCCCAGTGCGATCGCCGCAGCCGAAACCAGACCCGCTGAGCCGCGCCAAACGCGCGCGTTGCCTGTCTTGGGACGACTACTTCATGTCCGTCGCCTTTCTCAGCGCCCAGCGCAGTAAAGACCCAAACAAGCAAGTCGGTGCGTGCATCGTGGGTAAAGATAAATTAATTCTAGGCGTTGGTTATAACGGCTTCCCTCGCGGATGTGCCGATGACGCGTTGCCGTGGAGTAAGAAATCCATCGACGACGACCCGCTCGAGACCAAGTACGCGTACGTGTGCCACGCGGAGATGAATGCGATTATGAATAAGAATTCCGCCTCAGTCGCGGGTGGGAGTTTATACGTGACGATGTATCCGTGTAATGAGTGTGCGAAATTGATCATTCAGGCTGGGATTGAGGAGGTGGTGTATTACGAAGGGAAGATTAGTGAGGCGAAGACGGAGGATGGCGCGCCCGACGGCGGTAAAGGGGATCCGATTTACGCCGCGTCAAAGCGGTTGTTGACGCTCGCGGGCGTGCGCGTGCGACAGCACAGACCGAGCGTGGCGATTGAGGTGACATATTTGGATGTCGTTGAGTCGTCGACGTAGATGAAGAAAGAGTAGAAAACACAAAAGAGTCACGAAATCATCGATGTTTTATAAAAAAACGTCTCTACGCCGAGCGGCGGCGGCGATTCGTGTAGTATAACGCTGTGGTGTTGTTGGCTGTAGAACAATTAGGAATAATAAACGCTTAGTTTTCTCTCGCCTTGGCCTCGCTGTGTGTGCGTGCGCATGAAGAAAAATGTATTGGTCAGTCGCGTGATCGAACCGCGCGCCGCGCGAGTCAACTAAAGAGCGTCCGTCCGTCGTCGACGTAAAAATCCTCGCGCGCGTGTGCGTACCTGATCTCTTCAACCGTTTCCCAAGCTACCGCGCAGTCATCCGTGCACGTCTTCGCCGCAGCGAGCGCTTCATCCAACGCCTTATCGAGTTGCGCCATGCGCGAAGAGTTAATCTTCTTCGTGACTTCCTTCATGCCCTTAGCCGCGGCTTCAATCTTCTTCAACACGTCGTCGGAGACTTCGGTGGCGGCGCGCGCGGACGCGAGCGTCTCCTTGGTCGCCTTGATGAAATCCATATCCGCTTGGGAGATCTTCACTTCGGATTCTTCCGCAACCGGGCGAGAATCGCTCGCGGCTTGAGAAAGTTCCTCGACTGCGTACGCGAAAAGAAAGACATCACACGCATCCAGTCAGGGTCGAACCGGGACGATTACGCGCGCGACGTCGTACGTCGCGCGCGCACGAACACGAGACACCAACGTAAACACAAAAAAAGAACACAAGCACACGAAAAAACCAAAACGTACCATCATCCCACATCGCAGCGCACTCGCCGACGCATTCTTCAGCCTCCTTCAACGCCTTTTCGAGACGCGCGGACGCGTCGGAGCCCGCGCGGCGGATCGCGCTCGCGCCTCGCACCGAACGGCGGGTCTTCTGCGCGTCACGGAGCACGACACCACCAGGGTTAGTCACGCGTCGCGTCACGCGCGCGCACACGGTGCGCGATCGACCGCACGCGCGCGGCGGCGGCGGCGCATCGCGCGCCCACAGATCGCCGCGCTGGGCCCAGCCTGCGTCACGATGCGCAGCGCTCCGTCGTCTCTATCGTCGTCGTCGTCGTCGTCGCGGTCGCGCGTCGCGCGCGTGCGTACCGTGGAGACAACCGCGGTGCGCGCGGTGGTGGCGAATTGAACTTGAGCAATCATCGTCGTCGTCGTCGTCGTCGTCGTGTGACGACGCGGCTGGGTGCGACGCGATCGGTTCGGGGGCGTCGAGGGGGTCGGTTCCTGGTCACGATTGGTCGAACGCATCCTTATCCTGAAGAGAGAGGTTTACCGCGCGAGAGGCTGGGGCGGCGTCGCGCGAGAGGCTGGGATGCCGACGCGTGCGCGCTGGGTGTACCGCGCAGGTGGTGCGTCGGTGTGCGTGTGGGTGTGCGTTGTGTATTCGTGTGTTCATTTATATTTAAAAGTACGAAGTGGTGGTGTTTTGATTTCAGTCGCGAGACGCGCGCCGAAGAAGAAATGTGCGCGCGACGCGCGCGCGACTTTGTCTGCTCTGCGCGTGACGTTTGATGGATGATTTTGTCAAACTACTGCGCGTGTTTACGCGGTGCGGTTGACCATGTACGTGACAGCGGTGACCAAATCGGCGGCGCGCTTGACGACGGTTTTTTCCATTTCGCTGGCGTACGGCACCGGCGCGTCCTCCATGCAGAGGCGCACGACGGGGGCGTCGAGCTCGTCAAACAAGTTTTCAGAGACAATGGCGGAGACGGTGGCGCCGACACCACCCGTGCGGGTGGATTCGTCCAAGATGACGAGCTTGTGCGTGCGCTGGAGAGAGGTTTGGATGGTTTTCCAATCCACCGGCTTCATGCACGTGAGCTCGATGAAATCGGCGTCGATGCCTTGGCCGTTGAGTTCGGCGATGGCTTCTTCGGTTTCCTTGACACCGTGGAGATAGGTAACGATGGTGACAGCCTTGTTGTTTTTCACGCTTTCATCGCTCGCCAAGTGGTGCACGGTGGATTTGTGAAGGGGCAAGAAGTTATCCGGCGTCACCGGGCCGCGGCTCTTCATCATCTTCACCGGCAACAACAACACGCCCGGGCCGTTGTCACGAATCATAGACTTGGCCAAGCCGTACGCTTCTTGCGGCTTGGATGCAGAGCAAATCTTCAAGCCGGGGATGCCCATGATGTACGCGTGGAACGGCTGGGAGTGCTCTGCGCCCAAAGATTGGTTGGGCGCAGTGCCGCCGGCGCCAATCACCGTCAACGGCATGGCAAACTGACCACCAGTGGTGGCGTACGTGTTACCCGCGGAAGAAAGTTCAGCCATGCCGTAAATACCAAAGTTGGCATTCATGAGCTCGACAATCGGGCGGTAGCCGTTCATGGCTTCGCCGAGCGCCTTGCCCATAAAGTGACCTTCGTCGATGATTTCATCCGCCGCGCGCAACGTTCCAAACGCTTGCTGCGTGTTCGCGGGGATGTTGTACGAAGAGCCAGCTTGGAGATCTTCGGCGTGAGCCAAGCACGTCGGGTCACGAAGCATTTCTTCGAGAATGGCGAGGTTGACGGCGTCACCGATAGAAATACCCTTGGGATCGACGCACATCGCCCGGAGCGCCTCGATGCGCGCCTTCAACGCCTTGAGCGTTTCCGCCGGGACGATCTTCTCCGTCACCGCGGTGGCGCTCGCCAAACCTTCAGCCGGTTCACGAGCGCTGTAGTCGACTTTGCCCGAAGGATCGGGGTACTCGAGCTCAGCGGCGAGGCCCGGCGGCGGCGGCGGCGAGTTGTTGGCGAAATCCAACGCGCGTTGCACTTCAAGCTTAGCCTTGGCCGTTTCATTCTTAAGATCCACGCGCGCAGCGTCGGCAGAGGACTCGAAAATCTTGATCGGATCACATTCGGCGCGCGCCCACTTCTTCTCATCCTTACGGTTGCGCTCGTGCTCCGGATCCGCCGGCGAGTGGCCATTAAAGCGGAACGTGTGCACTTGCAAGATAGCCGGACCCTTGGTGCGCACGTGGTTGATCGCCGCACGCCCGACGCGCAAGACGTCTTGAACGTTTTGGCCGTCAACGAGCACACCCGGGACGCCGTAGTGCTTACCTTGGTTGAAAACCTCTTGGTTCGCGGCGACATCCTTGGTGAAGGTGTTGATGGCGCGACCGTTGTCGATGACCAAGAAGAGAATTGGCAAGTTCTCCTTTGCCGCCGCGTTCAAGCACTCAGCCATGCGGCCGTTTTGAGCACCACCTTCGCCGACGAACACCACCGTGATGCGGTCGTGCGCGTCTTCGCGGCCGAGCATCTTATCCAAGACGATGGAGCGCGCGGCGCCGACGGCGTACGGCAACTGCTCGCCGACGAGCGCCCAACCTCCTTGGAAGTTGGTGTCCATGTCGTAAATGTGCATCGAACCTCCCGTACCTCGGCAAGTACCGCCATCTTTGCCGAACAATTCCGCCATAACGGCACCGCTGTCGACGCCGCACGCCAACGCGTGGCAGTGGTCGCGATAGTACGAGTGCTTCAAGTCATCTTGGCGAATCGCATCCGCCAACAACGCCGGAATGGACTCTTGGCCGTTATCAAGGTGCATAAACCCACGAATCTTACCCGCCATATACGCTTGGTTACACTCGTTCTCAAAGTCCCGGCACAACTGCATCATGTAATACGCCTTGCTCAAATCCTCGTCACTCAACGATTCGGCGTGCTTCAATTCCGCATCCGTCGCCCCAAACTCACTCTTCAACACCGCCTTGGCATCATCCCAAGGCGTCGTGATTCGCAAGCGTTCCAAATTCTCCGGCGGCCCACTCGGTTTCGCCACAGCTCCGCACCGCTGCGCCGTCCCGCGTCGTCCCGCCCGACGTCCCGCGTCTCGCCCCGTCGTCGGCGTCTTCACCGCCGCCGCCATCGCGCTCGTCGCGCGCATCACCCCACTCATCGCCGTTCACGCTTAAAAACGCCTCTCGTCGTCCTCTCGCGCGGCGCTGCGTCATCAATACGTCCATAGTCGTCGTCAGTCACCGGATAAACATTCAAACGCTCGAGCACCACACCCAGGTTTTCCCCAATGACGGTCACATTCGCCGCTCGCGACCGACGACGACCGACGACCGACGACCGACGACCGACGACGCGACGGCGACCGACGCTCGCGACTGTCACGTCACGCACGCATCGCCCATCGCCCCGTCGTCGTCGTCGTCGTCGTCGTCGTCGACGAGACGCGCGAGCACACACCGCGAGCACACACCGCGCACGCACCTCTGCACGTCGAACTCCACCGGCGTCGTCGTGTGCGGCGGACGCGGACGCGATCGCACGAAATGGCGCGCGCGGTGCGGGGCGGGTGTTTCGTGTGCGCGGATGCACCCCGCGGCTCGAGTCGCGATCGCTCGTCGACGAGGGCACGAAAACACCGAGACGGCTTATCCGTTTCGTGCGGCGTGTGCGGTCGGTTGGACATGTTTTCGTGCGGCGTGTGCGTGTGCGTCGATCGACGGATTGGATTGGATTCGTACGACGATGGCGATGATGGCGATGATGGCGATGATGGCGATGATGGCGATGGGCGTGGCGTGATGACGCAAATATCTATTCGCTACAATCTATCGATGGTGGTGTTTCTATCGATGGTGGTGTTTTGGACGGCGCGGGCGGGCCCAGACGACGACGGGGCGCGCTACGGGAAGAGCGTCGGGACGAAGGCGCCGTCGCGCACGGCGCGAGACCCGATGACGATCCACATCGCGGGAAATGCGATCCAGATGATGTTGGCGATGATGACGATGGCGACGCACGCGCGCGACGCGCCTCGATAGTAGCCGTTGTAGACGTAATTCGCAAAGTACACGACGGTGCCGTAGAGCATTTGGTAGTTGACGACGACGGCGAGGAGACCGAGGAGGCGTGGGGACGCGCGTGCGATGACGTCGACGTGTGGCCATCGCGTGATGGCGATGGACAGCGCCAGGGTTGGGATGAGCGTCACGAAGCCGTTGCCGACGTCCACCCAAAAGCTCCACGACGTGTGCTGGACGTAGGACGGGTCCAGCGACGCGTACGACGCGAACACGATGGCCCAATATTCTAACGACAGCGCCTCACGGACGGTGATGTGGCTAAATAAAAACAACGGCGATGGTAACACCTGCGTAGAAACGGCGACGACGAACGAGGATGACGATGCGGTCAGAATCCAGAACGAATCAATCCAACCCGCGCCAAAACCACTCAACACGTTCAAACCATCTCGCGCGCGCCTCGCCGTGACACTCACCCTATCGCCAAATTTCTTCACAAACCCAACGTGAAGCTTCTTCACGCGCTCGCGGTGCACCCACAGCGCGATCTCCCACGCGCATATCAGCACGTTTATCGCGTTGAACAGCACGAGTGCACCATGCGTGGCGTTGGCGTGCGATGCGAATGCAAAAGTCCACGCGTCGGCGTCCGTGCGTCGCCGCGTGTCGACGACCACGAACGGCACGGTGAGCGTCGCGACGAACGCGGCGATGTAGACGACGGCGTACATCGCGACGCGCGCGCTCGCGTCGCGCGGTGAAGCGCGCGAAGCGATAAACCTATTGGACAAAGGCACAACGAAAAAACGGCTCAAAAAAGTAACAACGTGGTAACGCATGCATTCGCGGTGGGCGTTCGCGCATTTGCCGACGCGCGCACGCATCGAGAGGCAACGCGCGAGCGAGGGAGTATCGACGCGCGTGATTTACGAGCGGTGCTCGCGCGCGTGACGCGCGAAGGTGATATCGCGCGCGCGCGAGAGAGAGAGAGAGAGAGAGAGAGAGAGCGATGGATGGTTTGGAGTTGTTACTCGCGGATGGGAACGATGACGACACAAAGTTTGGTGGCGACGCTGGCGATGTCGGGAGACGCGTGAATGATGTGTGTGGTATCGTCGATGGCGTTGATTGCGCTGGTGTGGATGTGATTGATGATGCGACGTGGGATGATGTGTTGAACGCGTTTGACGCGTATTGTCGCGACGGCGCGGGCGAAGGCATCGAGGAGTGGACTCCACCGCAGAGTGCGTCTTCGTATGCGTCAACGCACGCACAGGCGACGCGAGCGGTGCAGTCGCACATTACGAGCGTATTACGCGACATGTTGAGCTCGAATGATGATAACGCGCTCTCTGTTGCTGAAGATGAAGACGCGCGGGAGACGAAGAGACGCGAAGCACGAGACGCCGCAAAAACAATCGCATATGTGCGCTCTCGCGTCAACGCATACTTGAGAAAACACAAAGCAACGATGGATAAAACTCGTATGAATCGATTGACCATGTTGCGCGATATGTTTGTTGCTGAGTTTCGAACTTTTGATGAACGCGCGCGCGACATCGAGCGCCGAACTGCCCAAGCGACGACAAAGAAGGACAGCAGTCATCATTTGTGTTTGAACCTTCCGGATGCTGGCGAAATTGTACGACGCCGTTTTGAAACTGCGCGCGTGCAACTACTTGATACGTTTGATGCATCGTTCAAGCACGTGACTTCGATTGCAAAAGACGCAGCACCCAAATCGTCGACGTCAAGCGCTTCGACGACGACAAAGGCAGCTTCAGAAGTATCATCAAAGACGACGACGACGACGACGACGACGACGACGACGACGACGACG
>Ga0181607_10005324_pt1 | contig 10894 bp, 10 predicted proteins | sample 041ome_9_FD_132420 | JGI IMG/M metagenome (GOLD analysis project Ga0181607, IMG submission 132420) | Coastal salt marsh microbial communities from the Groves Creek Marsh, Skidaway Island, Georgia - 041413US metaG (megahit assembly) | ecosystem: Environmental > Aquatic > Marine > Intertidal zone...
CAATGACTCGGCTTGAACGGGACTCACTTCCACGGTGCCAACCGCCATCACGTCGCTGGCCATGAGCAAGGCCATGGCGGCGCGCAGCATCAGGGACATGCTGGAGGGGACCACTCCACGAGAATAACTCGAAATTTCACACCAGCCACACCCGTAACACGGGAATTCCTGGACTAAACCCTCAAGTACTTCCTGAGGGTGAAGAAGGCCGCAATACCAGAAAGACCAATACCGACAATCAGAAGAAGCGGGGCAATAGCAAAGACGGCATCCCAGCCGACAAAGGCCGTGAACTGGAACGATGGGGCCAATACCTGGTCAATCACAATGGACTTGGCCAGCACGAGACCACCAACGGCAAGCAAGGCTCCGATACCTGCCGACACAGCGGCTTCAAGCAAGAACGGCAGTTGAATGTAGAGGTTGCTGGCGCCCACCAAGCGCATGATTCCCGTTTCCCGTCGCCTGCTGAAAGCGGCAACTCGCATGGTGTTCACAATCAATAGCACCGTCACCACCAACATCACAATTGCAATGATGAGAGCTACCGCTTGTAAACCACCCAAGAGTCTGAAGAATTTGTCCAATACTTGACGCTGGTCGTTGACCTGCTCGATTCCCGGCCTGCCTGCAAATGCAGATGCAACAACGTCGTACTGGGTTGGATCAGAGAGTTTTACCCGGAATGATTCTGGGAGAGCATTTTCACTCACGCTGTCAACGATGGGTGAGTTTGCAAACTGCTCTTGGAAACGCGCGAATGCTTCAGTGCGGGATTCATAATAGATCTCTGACACGAGTGGACGTAGTGATTCCAAGTCGGCACGGATTTGGTCGCGCTGAGCGCGGGTGACCTCTCCTCCAACACACGAAGGCGTGTCACTGCCCTTTGCGCACAGGAATATGGACACTTCAACTTTGTCGTACCAAAAATCTTTCATGGTATCCACTTGCGAGCGAACGAGGAGACTCACGCCAAAGAGTGTCAATGAAACAGCAACCGTGATAATCACCGCGAGAGTCATTGTGAGGTTTCTTTTAAGTCCGTTGCCCACCTCGCTGACAACAAATTGCGCGCGCATTAGCGGGCATACCCGTATACGCCGCGAGACTGATCACGAACCACATGACCGTGCTCGAGTTCAATAACGCGCCGGCGCATCTGGTCAACGATCTGGGCATCATGGGTGGACATGACCACCGTTGTTCCCAACCTATTAATGCGATCCAGCAGTTTCATGATCCCAACAGATGTCCCAGGATCGAGGTTTCCCGTTGGTTCATCAGCGATCAACAATTTGGGGCGGTTAACAAACGCACGGGCAATAGCAACACGCTGCTGCTCTCCACCCGAGAGTTCATCTGGTCTGCGATCTTCTTTGCCATCAAGACCTACGACCTCGAGCACCTCAGGCACGACCTTACGAATATGAGACTTGGGCTTGCCAATTACCTCCAGAGCAAAAGCGACATTCTCAAAAACTGTTTTATTGGGGAGCAATCGGAAATCCTGAAAGACGGTTCCGATTTCACGGCGCAGGGCAGGGATTTTCCAATTAGAAAGACGCATGAGGTCTTTACCCAGCACCCAAACGTTGCCTGATGTCGGTCGCTCTTCACGCAAAACCAAGCGCAAGAAAGTGGACTTGCCTGAACCTGAGGGACCAACTAGGAAAACAAATTCGCCCTTTTCAATCTCAAGGGATGCATCTTCGAGCGCTGGGCGAGCCTGATTGGGATACAACTTGGTCACCGAATCGAACAGGATCACTTGATGGCACTCCGTTCCTGAGGGAAGTCTTTCGCTCGAACTAGTGCAGTCTATGCCGAGGGGAGATTTCAGGGTGGTTACGGCGCGACCGAAATCGTCTTTCTCCAGCGAATTCCCGACTGCACAAAGTCATCGATCTCCCCATCAAGCACCGCAGAGGTGTTTCCAGTTTCCTGCTCCGTTCGGAGGTCTTTCACCATTTGATAGGGGTGCAAGACATACGAACGCATCTGATTTCCCCATGAACCACCCGAGGAATCCTTGAGGGCGTCCATTTTGGCCCGATCCTCTTGCCGTTTTGCTTCCAGCAACTTGGCCTGCAATACGGCCATGGCCGTAGCGCGGTTTTGAAGTTGGGAGCGCTCGTTTTGGCAGGACACCACGATCCCCGTTGGAATATGTGTGATTCGGACCGCGGAATCCGTGGTGTTCACACCCTGTCCACCTGGTCCACTGGATCTATACACATCTATGCGGAGATCATCTTCCGGAATATCGACACTCTCCGACTGCTCAAGAACGGGAATGACCTCCACGTCAGCGAATGAAGTTTGGCGTCGGTTTTGATTATCAAATGGTGAAATGCGCACCAGACGGTGCGTGCCCTGCTCGACGGACAGAGTTCCATAGGCGTACGGCGCTTTGACCGCAAAAGTTGCCGACTTAATTCCTGCCTCCTCAGCATATGAAGTGTCATACACCTCATAGCTCCAACCGTGCCGCTCGCAGTAACGGGTATACATGCGCAACAACATTTCAGCCCAGTCGGCGGCATCGACTCCGCCGGCACCGGAACGTATGGTGACTAGTGCTTCTCGTTCGTCGTACTCCCCGGATAACAAAGTGCGAATTTCAAGTTCGCCCACCACTGCTTCCATGGATTCAAGTTCTTTAACTGCCTCGGCCAACGAGTCAGGGTCACCTTCATCCTCGGCCAATTCAAATAACACCGGCAGATCGCCCATGCGACTTTGAACCGACTCAAATTTGCGTAACTCACCCTGTACAGATGAAAGCTTCGACGTCACACGTTGAGCATTCGCTTGATCATCCCACAAATTGGGCACCGAAGCTTCAGCCTCAAGTTCTGCAATATTTTTTTTCATGTTCTCAACATCTAGCACAATCCCGATGCTGTCGACTTTGGTCGCCAGGTCTGACAGGCGCTCTTGGATCTCGAGTGACGGCACGGGACAACATTACGACCTCGGCTTACCCAGGTTCGCGGTAGTCCAATCGAGCCGTTGCGCTGACAACGACGGGGTCAAAGGGCAGCGTGTCAAAAAATGTGAGTCGCAACGGCGCTTTCACTTCAACGAAAACAGAAGTTCCATGTGAACTAAATTTCACTTGAAGATGATTCGACACATCAAATGCACGAATCTGACCTTCGATGGTGGACTTGACCACCTGTGGATCTAACTTCGTGCACCCGATAGAGGCCCCTGCTCTTAAAACAGCGGTAGAGGAGGTCATTGACGGAAGGTCATTGCGTTCCCTGATCGCGGAGTGGAATAGCAGGCCTGAATTGGCACCACCACGTGGTGGAATCTGGCGGTATTCAACCATCTCAGCGTTGTTGCAGAGACCGAGCAGCGCAGGACTGCAGGTGTATGCAGGAACGGTTCTTAGGGATGTGAAAACCGACTGGGAGCCGATCATTAGCGTGAGAGATTATGAGGTTGTAACCGCCCTTCTCAGCCGTCCTGAGAGAAGGACTGCAAAGACCAATACTCTGAAACATTTCTTGTCGGGAATGGCCATCTGTGGGGTCTGCCAGGGTCCACTACACATAGGTGCCGTGAATAATCGTGGCGTTCGAACGGAAATTTTCCGATGCAAGCAGGGAAACTCTCACGTCACAAGGACATTTGCACCCGTTCGTCAAGCAGTCGAGGAAGCAGTAATTGAAAGGCTTTCGCAACCAGATGCAGCCTCGTTGTTTGCACCTCAACCGAAAAAATCGACTCGCTCCGCTATCGCGAATATTGACCGCATACGAGAGCGAATGGTTACTGCGGAGTCGGACTACGCTGCCGGGGATCTCAACGGTGCTCAACTCCGATCTATTACGGCGGCGCTTGAAGAAGAACTCCGGGAGGCACAGTCCCTTGTAGTGTCACAGGTTGTTGTTAATGTTCCTGAGAGTTTAAGACACGTTAAACCTGCTCAAGTTCGGAAAGCATGGGAATCGTTGACTCCATACGATCAGCGCACGATCTCTTCTACTCTTCTTACGGTGACCATCTATCCCAAAAAGGACGAAAAATATGGGTCCCTGCCGTATGGATGCCTGATGGAGTGGAATTAGTTGAACAATCATTCGAGATTGAACTTCAAATGATTTGACTCAAAGAAGAATTTCGTCGCTCTGCTTGCCTAGCTGCTTGTCGCTCTTGTAAGCGATAGCACCCGTCGGGTGAGTGAATATTATTTCCGGATTTCAACTCCAAAAATTGTCGATTTACAGAATAACTAATGGTGTCCACGGGATTCCGAATAATGACCCGCTTTAATCTGTGACACGCCGACCATAACGGTTTATGAAACTGAGAACTCACATTACATTTCTCCGTAGCTGGTGGCAAGGCTGGGACTTTCACCCCCCGGCGACAACTCAAATCCATAAAACCCTTGACCAAAACCGGGGTTTAATTCATCGCGTCCACACGGGGACACCTTGTACGTAGGGAATCACATGACGAAGACTCGACCGCAACCACCAACAACATTTAAACCGACTACGCCTCAGCAGATGGGCGTTTTATTGTGCTGGCTAGCGTTCCGCTTGCCTTGCCCAAACAGAAGTAGCAGCCCCAATTAAGCGGTGAGACTACCCGTCACCTGTTGGTCGTGACCATGTCACCAAAAGCGTAAAAACACGTTCATGTAACCGAACCAAATTCACTCAGGATCAAATAGGCTGTACGCCAACTGGGTTCAGGGGTTCCCCTAAATTTCCCGGCTCCGTGACCAGGGAATGGAGATACGTTTCCTACCATCCGCCAAAAAAATTACGACACGAAAATATAGGAGAGTTACCATGCGTGTTGCCGTCCCCCTCATTATCCTCGCGACTACAGCACTCGCCGGTTGCTCTGGCGAGGCCGTTCAGAGCGCCGTACAAAACTCCGCCCAGAAGGACTTCCATGAAGATGTCATGATCAACGCGGATCTGTGGACCGAACAGCCAGAAATCCTCGGTGCAGGCTTGGGATTCACCGACATAAACGGAGTGCCAGATCTGACCGTGGACGATCTGGAGGCAAGTAAGCGAATCGCCACCCTGGCTGGGGGCGCATGGAATACGCCCAACTGTGCGGCAGATGAAGTGCCCGCCCTGGGAAACTACACAGCCGTGACGACACCAGAAACAATTGAAATGATTTGGGGCACACCTACCTATTTCGCCGACGGCTACCCGATCGAATTCAGCTGGCCAGTTGTCCCCTCCACGCTAAATCCCACCGACTTCGAACTCACTTTGAATACCGGTGAAAAAGTAACGCCGGATGTAGCTTCGATTTTCCCCAACTGGGAACTCAACGAGCGCAACACGGTCGTCATCTTTGGGCAGTTGGGTAATCGGGTGTCCCCTGATGCACCCGGACTTATTTGGCCTGTTTCTCTAAAGGTGGTCGATGACGGAACTCCGTTGGAGCTACTCGGGCCCGACGGCACCGTGAGCGCTGTAGGGCTTACCTTCGACTCACCACCACCGTCCTCCTACACCGATCCTGATGTGGCACCCGAGGATCGCGGTGGCCCCAACCTTGTGGCAGCGAAACTCTCACGCATGTCAACCGATGGTGAGGGATGGGAAGACGGACCAAAATTCATCCAGGGCGCCATGCCCAATGACGGAGTGAGTCTTTACGGGGACGAGGCGCAATACCGTCTTCGAGTTCTCACTTCCGGCGGGATGACCCCCAACGGTATCCGTGGACTTTTCCCAACGGATTTTGAGAACTACTTCCGTGTTAAGGCCATCACTGATGACGGAAGTGAAGTCATGCTCACAGAAACCAATGTGGACTACACGATTAATGGTGGCACGGTGCGTGTTGTGGGACTAGCCGATCTGGGTCTCAAGTCTGATGAGTACACCGATTGCTACATCGATGATCGCGACAACTACATCGACATCGTGCTCAGTGGCGACGACGCAGCGGTAGCGGCAATTACCCACGTAGAAATCCCATCTACCGACGGTTACCTTCCGTTGTACAACCCGGGTGGTCCCGGCAGTGACCCCACACCCGGCGTGAGCTACACAGCCGGAACCTCTCCTATCAGTCAAGAGGTGTGGGTAACACTTGATGACCCAATGACAGTGACACTCAACAACTAAGTAGCCAGAAAGATCCCCCAAAAAGGTCCCGCACTTTTTTGGGGGATCTTTTGTACTCCGGACCGGAACTATCTCGCCATCAGAACCAGATGTGACACACAAGCAATCAGCGAGAAATCACCGTAGTCAAGGCCTGGACGGCATGTTCGCGATGATTGTTTTGCGCCCGGATCAGCGCTTGGGCGTCACGAGACTTCAGGGTCATCGAAAAATTTTTGTAATGGACCGAAACCGCAGATCTGGTCATGTACTTCACGGATTATCTCTTGAGGGTTCGTGACCTCACCACCTGCAAACAGGTCAGCAACAAATTGTTCAATGAACCCTTGAACCATGTCAGTATCGATTGCGGGATCGATGTCTCGCTGCCTAATATGCTCGCGAACGCGGGCTTCGACCATGGTTGTCTGGAGAACTGGAGCACCGGCGAGCACAGTCATTCGCAACCCTCAACATTCTGAAAAGCCCACTTCGCGTAAGTCGGACAGACTGAAGGTACGTCTTAATATTGTGTGAAATCCAGCCTCAAATAATGGGCTGTGGATAACTAGAGCAGGAATCGATCCCAAGCAGCAACAACAAATTCTGGGTGCTCTACCTGAGCCAAGTGACCCGTATTGGGCAGTACTACGACATGAGCATCTTGAAATTTCTTGGTGAGTCGATGAGCATCACGCGCGCTGACCAGGACATCGTTGCGACCATAAATGCCTAAAGTTGGCGCAAGTACCCGTTCGGCCAATTTCCATGGACGGTTTGGTCCCACAAGATCCGCATTGGTTCGCAGTAATCCTCGCAGTGAGCGCAAAAATGCGTCGGAGTTATACGTTAGGTGGTCACGCTCTTGCACCTCAGCCACTGCCTCAGCAAACCGTAATTTCGAATGCAACTCTGGTTGTGCCACGCATCCATCGATGGTGGCCTGGACTCGGACTTCTGCAGGAGTCTGCTGGTACTTTGGAATCAATTGCTCACCGACACCGGGAATAGCAATGGCCGGTAAATGTGCGTTTCCTTTTGTTGCATAAAGACTTGGCAATGCCGGCGATATCAGAGTTAAGGTACGAACCAACTCTGGTTTGCGCGCTGCGAGCTGCAAGGCCACTGCGCCACCCATTGAGTTTCCAAAAAGATCGACCGGCCCCATTCCCTGAGCAATAATGAAATCGGCCACGGCTCGCGCATGCCCCGACGGCGTGTAATCGCCATCCCGAGGCGGTGGGGACATGCCAAATCCTGGAAGGTCGATGGAGTAACCCGTGACCTTACTTGACAGTCCGAGCATCAAGTCGGTCCAATTCAGAGACGATCCGCCGAGGCCATGGAGGAAGACAGCTTTGCGCTGTGGCGCTGCTTTCCCACCCTCCCGCGGAATATCTACATTTGTTCTGTAGGAAATCGTTCGCTTCGGGAGAAACTCAATTCGCCGGTCGCACGCTGCGGGCGCCTCTAAGAATGGGGAAATGGGTGAAAGCACGTTCTCAGCGTACGCCGACAACGTGGCTCAACGCAAAGTAGAGTTAGGCCATGGCCCTGGCAGACATCACCACCGACGGTGAACTCTCCGCAAAGGTCATTCGCCTTCCCAAGGCCCAGCGGCGCGAGCAACTCCTTGACGCTGCACGGGCAGTTTTTGTGGAGCAGGGGTATCACGCCGCTGGAATGGACGAAATTGCCGAGCGTGCTGGAGTGTCCAAGCCGCTGCTCTACCAGCACTTCCCAAGCAAGTTGGACCTTTACCTAGCAATACTCGACGATGGAATAGCTGAACTCCTCGTGACTTCTGACTTAGCACTGACAAACATCACCGACAACAAAATGCGCGTGAACGCCACGGTTCGTTCATATTTTGAATTTGTCGATGACCCTAACGATGCCTACCGTCTTGTGTTCGAGTCAGATCTCACGAATGAACCAGAAGTGCGCGAGCGTATGGCTCACCTTGACCACGAGGTAATCCGAAGAATTGCCGCAGTCATCAAAGAAGATACGGGTTTGAGTGAAGGCCAAGCAGAGTTGCTCGCAGCAGGAATGCATGGCATGTCCCAAGTTGCAGCAACTTCTTGGTTGCGCAATCCTTCAATTAGTAGAGATGAAGCAGCGGAACTTCTCTCATCATTATCTTGGAAGGGAATCAGTGGATTCCCACTGTCACATCCACCGGAAAACGAGTCAAAGGAAAAATAATGGACATCACCATTGGCATTCAGCACACAGCGCGCGACATCTCTATTGAAACCGATGAGACTCCTGAGGCTGTAACCAAGAAAGTAACCGAAGCCATTGCAAGCGGTGACCTGTTGAGTTTGACCGACTCTAAGGGGCGCACCGTACTGATTCCTGCCGCCAAGATTGGATTCGTGGACCTCGGTCCAGCATCAGGTCGTCGCGTTGGATTTGGCAATCCCGCCTAGTCTCGGCTCTCCATCAAGCCATTTCGCAATATTGCACGCGTGCAATATTGCGAATTGGTCACCTAATGTGAACTAGGCAGCTAATCCCAAGTCGGACATGCGTCGAGAGTGGCTATCGGTGAGTCGGGCCAGCATGCGGCCAATCTCCGCGAGATCAGCGCCGGGACGGTCAACTCCTCCGATTATGAGTGCGCTCAGGGCGTCGCGGTCAGCCGCCACCCGTTGGGCCTGTGAAAGTGCTTCACCAACAAGCCTGCGGCCCCACAGCGCTAAACGTCCGGCAACCTTGGGATCGTGAACGATTGCCGCGCGAATGCGCTCCACTACATATTCGGCCTGCGAAAGGTCATCACAGACCTCAAATACAAGTTCGCGAGTACGAGGATCTACGTAGGAGGAAATCTCTCGGTAGAAGTCCAACCCAATTCCATCCCCGACATAGGCCTTCATGAGTCCTTCGAGCCAGTCCGTTGGTTTTGTTTTTGCGTGAAAATCCTCAAGCGTCTGGCGAAATGGCCGCATGGCCTCCTCCGGGTCGGCACCTAACTCAATGAGCCTGTTGCGCAAAGCAATAAAGTGCTTGAACTCCGTGGTGGCCAACTCCCCCATGGACGCTTTGTCTTCAAAAGTGGGAGCCAACACGGAATCGGCCGCCATACGCTCAAATGCGGTGATCTCGCTAACGGCCAGTACGGCGATCAGATCAATGACCGCCTCGCGGTACTCGGCCCTATCCAGATCAGTAGGTTCCAGATCAGTAGATTCCAGATCAGTAGGTTCCAGACTGGCACCGTTCGGGTCATTATTCATAGCGCTCATAGTGCGCTAAGGGTATCGGGGTACCATGAAAGCAATGAGCCATTCGCTCAGGTTCCCTGAAGCGGGGTCTCCACCCGCCTCATTAACACTGGAGTACCCCCTGTCAACACCAACTGAAAGCCTCGAAAACCTCGAAAACCTCGAGGAACCGCAGCAAATAGCTGCACCCACCGTTCCCAAGACATTTGCTGAACTCGGCGCAGACCCCAAAATCGTTTCCGCTCTGGCCGCTAGCGGGATCATCACCGCATTCCCCATCCAAGAAATGTGCCTTTCCATGGCACTGGCTGGACGCGACATCATTGGCCAGGCAAAAACCGGAACGGGTAAGACCCTCGGATTTGGAGTCCCCTTACTGCAACGCATGACATTGCCGGGTGGCTCACAGCCTCAGGCGCTTGTCGTGTGCCCCACACGTGAACTTGCATCACAGGTGGCGTCGGATCTCAACCTCGCAGGAAAGGATCTCGGTGTTCGGGTCCTTGCCGTTTATGGCGGTCGTGCCATTGAACCACAAATCGATTCTTTGAAAAAAGGCATCGATGTGGTTGTGGGGACTCCCGGACGCATCATGGATCTTGCAGGTCGTCGGGATCTCGATCTCAGCGCGATTCGTGTCCTGGTCATGGATGAAGCAGATGAAATGCTGGACATGGGCTTTCTGCCTGATGTGGAAAGAATTGTTGCGATGCTCCCAACAGAGCGTCAAACAATGTTGTTCTCCGCAACCATGCCAGGCCAAATTGTGAACTTGGCTCGCCGCTACATGTCTCAACCCACACACATCCGCGCAGCAGAGCCCAATGACGAAAGCGCGACGGTTGATTCCATTGAACAGCACGTGTGGCGAGCTCACCCCATGGACAAACTCGAACTCGTTGCTCGCATCATGCAGGCTGACAGTCGCGGCCTAGCCATGATCTTCACGCGGACAAAGCGCAAAGCACAGAAAATTTACGACGACCTGACAGAGCGCGGCTTTGCAGTAGGAACGGTTCACGGAGACCTGGGTCAAGGTGCACGCGAACAAGCACTGCGAGCATTTCGCTCCGGAAAGATCGACATTCTCGTGGCAACTGATGTTGCCGCACGTGGCATTGACGTTGAAGGTGTGACACACGTCATCAACTTTGAATGCCCTGAAGACGAAAAAGCTTATCTTCACCGCGTTGGACGCACAGGTCGCGCGGGAAACTCCGGCGTTGCCGTCACGTTGGTGGACTGGGAGGACGTTGCCCGTTGGCAGATGATTGACCGGGCGCTCAAACTTCCATTCAAGGATCCCATTGAGACCTACTCCACCAGCGAACATGTCTATACCGGCCTTGGAATCCCGACGGATTCAACCGGACGCCTTGCCAAAAAAGATCAAACGCGAGCGGGTCTTAATGCGGAGGAAGTTGAGGATCTTGGTGGTGCTGCCCCTAGGCAGAAATCACCCGCACGCGGTTCGAGCACTAAGAAGCCAGCTTCCCGCGGCGGGAATAAATCAATCGAGAACAAATCGACTAATCAAAAGCCTGCACGCACAGGTAAAAC
>Ga0181607_10005326_pt1 | contig 10894 bp, 10 predicted proteins | sample 041ome_9_FD_132420 | JGI IMG/M metagenome (GOLD analysis project Ga0181607, IMG submission 132420) | Coastal salt marsh microbial communities from the Groves Creek Marsh, Skidaway Island, Georgia - 041413US metaG (megahit assembly) | ecosystem: Environmental > Aquatic > Marine > Intertidal zone...
CCCTTCCTCGTCGTCGTCTTCACCTTGGACGAGTGGAATGCTCTCATCAACACTCAACAACATCGTTGGTTTCGGAGGAAGAAGCGAGAGTCGGAATGGTGCAGTCGCCATGGCGGCGAGACAGCATTCGAGCGATACGAGCAGGAGTCGATCACCTACAACTACTTTTTTCTCAAAACAGCACCAACCGCAGCGCCGGCTTTCCTTAACGTCATCTTGCTCTTCACCGTTAACAAAAACAGCAACTCGAGCGATTTCTACTTCCAGCGAGAGCATGCAAGATTACGATTCGAGTTCTATTCAAGTCTTGGAAGGGTTAGAACCTGTACGCAAACGTCCCGGGATGTATATCGGTAACACCTCCACGAAAGGTTTGCACCATTTAGTCTGGGAAATATTAGATAACGGCGTGGATGAGATTCAAGCAAATCACGCGAGTAATGTCCAGCTGACGTTGGAGAAAACAGGACACGTCGTCGTAACTGATAATGGTCGCGGGATTCCAGTTGAGATTCACCCAAAAACTGGCAAGTCAAGTTTGGAAACAGTGTTGACGATATTACACGCCGGCGGTAAGTTTGGCGGAGCCGAGTCGGGATATTCCGTGAGTGGCGGCCTGCACGGCGTGGGCGTTTCAGTCGTGAACGCTCTATCGGAAGAGTTAGAAGTGACGGTTTGGAGAGGCGACAAGGAGTATTTCCAAACGTTTTCGAGAGGGAAGACAACTTCGGAGCTGCAAGTCTCTGAGAGAAAGGCAAAAGATGGGAATCCGAAAACCGGGACGCGAGTGCGATTTAAGCCCGATAACATGATTTTCCAAAAAGTACAAGAGTTTGATCCAAACATTATTCGCGCAAGAATGAAAGAACTAGCGTTTTTGAACTCGAATGCCGAGCTTCGCTTTACGAGCGTGGATAGCAAAACCAAGGAAATGAAAGAAGACGTGTTGAAATACCCGAACGGCTTGACGGATTACATCGTAGATTTGAACAGCGATAAAAATGCAATCCACGAACCGATTACGTTGAAAACAGAGCACGAAGGAGTTAAAGTTGAGTTATGTTTGCAGTGGACGCACGATGATTACTCGGATACGATTTTAGGCTACGCAAACTCGATTCGGACCATCGACGGTGGATCTCACATCGACGGTTTGAAATTTTCGTTGACGCGTGCTTTCAACACTGCGGCAAGAAAAGCGAAGTTGTTGAAAGCAGAAGATACTAATTTAGGAGGGGATCACATTCGCGAAGGTTTGTCAGCCGTCATTGCCGTGTGGGTGCCACAACCCGAGTTTGAAGGTCAAACGAAAACTCGTCTTGGAAATTCCGAAGCGCGGAAAGCTGTCGAAGCTATGATTTCAGAAAAGTTCACGGAATACCTCGAGTTTCATCCCGAGGTTTTATCCTCCGTTTTCAAAAAAGCACAAGCCGCGCTCAAAGCTTCCGAGGCGGCTAAACGAGCGCGAGATTTAGTGCGCAGGAAATCCGTGTTGCGATCGTCTTCGTTGCCAGGTAAACTTTCCGATTGCGCGAACTCAAACGCCGACGAAACTGAGATTTTTCTCGTCGAAGGTGACTCCGCCGGTGGATCGTGCAAACAAGGACGAGATCGCGCGTTTCAAGCGGTGTTGCCGTTGCGTGGTAAGATTTTGAACGTCGAACGTAAAGACGAACAGGCTATGTATAAGAACACGGAAATTCAATCGATGGTGACCGCGCTCGGTCTCGGCGTCATGGGTGAAGATTTCAATGTGAACAACTTGCGATACTCAAAAATAATCATCTTAACCGATGCCGATGTTGATGGTGCGCACATTCGAACGCTTTTATTGACCTTTTTATATCGATATCAAAAAGCGCTGTTCGAACAAGGACACATCTACGTTGCCGTGCCTCCACTTTATAAAGTCGAGTCGGGAAAGAAAAATGTGAAGTATTGCTACGACGAATTAGAGCTCAAGAAACACTTAGATACATTAGGAGATAATCAACCAAAGAATTTGCAGCGATTTAAAGGTTTGGGTGAAATGATGCCGCAGCAACTATGGGATACGACGTTAGATCCCAAGACAAGAACTTTGCGCAGACTCACGGTGGACGATGCAGCTATGGTCAATCACACGTTTTCGCTGTTAATGAGCGATAAAGTAGGACCGCGCCGCCAGTTCATCGAAGATGAAGGACCGGACTTGATGAATCTCGACGTGTAATAACATTAAGATTAAGCTATACGTTAGTATTACGAAAGAAATAACAATTCTCATATTATGCGCACTGCCGTCGAACGCCTGATAGCATTCGATCCACTTCACTTAGCAGCGTGATTTCTCCATTTTCTTCTACGGAGGATGTGCCAAGTGATGAAATTTTGAATGAGTCGTATGTTATCGGCGATACCGAAAGCGGGAAGAACTTGTGCTCAATCTTCGAGACCTGTTCGTGCGAGACTTTTTCTTCCTTATTCCTGCGAAGTGTTTCGATATCACTCTTTAACTTTGTGACTTCGCTTCGTAACTCGATCAACTCTCGATGAATGGGCGATAATAACGCGCTCATTTCTCTCAAGGTGATTGAACTTGCGGCGTTTGTCGCACTAGTATTCGACACGAGCACTCTCTCCGCCGTCTCTTCCTCCTCCCTCTTCTCGTTTTTTATGCGCTTTTTCAGTGCTTCTTCCTCTTCGTCCTGTTCGTCGTCTACCATGAGTTCGCGCACATCGCAGAGGATTTGAGATGCGAACGCTTCGCTCGTCTCATCGTTGAGCTTTTTGTCGAACCGGAGTATAGAATCATTGCGCACGGAGGTGCAAGATTTACAGGTACATCGAGCGTGATGCATCACTTTTCTGAGCGTATTTTTTTTAACGAGGGGAATAATTTTAAACGAGGTTTGAGAAGAAGGGATCTTTACATATACTCGTCGTCGTGCTTTGTGATTATGGTTGGAATTTTAATGGTATTATTGAACAAAATGTATGCTTATCCTATTCTATGTGTACGTGTGCATGTCTTGACCGCCACACGTATACTTTACTAAACTTGTATCTACTTCGCGGAATCCTTCTCAACCTTATTAGCTTCCATCGAAAACGGCTTCGAAGTCTCTTCTTGTAAACGTCTGAGCTGCTCTTTCTTATCTTCAGGCAAATTCGCTAAAATCTCTGGATCTAATTCTCCACTCACTCCACCCGCATCACCACGAATTTGGGACAAATACGTCGTCCACTGCACGTGAAACTCTCTCCAGTGTTCCTTCGTCGTCTGTGTGCTCCTCAGGTGTTGACGAAACTCCGATTGGACGTACTTATCCCCTAACGTTTTCATCGGCTCCGGTAAAGCGGCAACGTGTGTTCGCAAGATTTGTCTATACAGAGCGAGGATAGGCCTAGCTTTTTCTAGAAGAGACGATGCGGCTCCGGACATCTTTTTCTATCGCGCGCTTTAGAGAAAAGAACGTTGTTTTTAATCTATGTCTGGTGTTTCAAGCTTTCAAGAATCAAAGTTATAATTGTTGCTGCTGCTGTTGTTGCTGATCCGCCAACACTCCCATTTGTTCTTTCTCCATCTCCATCATCTGTTCCTCTCGATGCAATTGCACGATTAATGGCACGACCAAGACTAAAAACGTAGTTCCAAACGTCCACGCCGCTTGCCCGGTCGAAAATGCCCAACGAATGCAGTGCTCTTTCGTCTTTTCCCAGTCTCGAGTTTTGGACTTTTTGGACGCTTTCGATGAAAACGAATCCGCCGTGCCTGGAACGATATCCATCTTTTTCTTCTTCTTCTTCTTTTTCTTCTTCTTTGTCTTCTTCACACGCGCACACACTCTCTCTCTCTTCCTTTGTTGTGTGTTGTTGTTGTTGTTGTTGTGACGAACTCTTTTTTTTTTCGATCTGAAAGGAGGACAGGACGAGTGGACGACGACGATTTTTACGAAAAAACTTCTCTTCTCCCCCTCTTTCTCTCTTTTTCCTTCTTTTTCGCCCTCCAAAAAGGGGCAGACTCGGGTACGAGATATCTAAAAGCGGTTCACTCTGTTTTTCCGAAAAACGGCATACATAAGCTTCGTCTCACTCGAGCTTTAAACAAAACTTTCTCATTCTATCACGACTTTTAGTTTTTGAAAGGACATCGTATCATGTCCGCTAATCCTTTCGCCGCGTTAGGCGAAGACGGGCCGAATCCCGTCGCCGCGAAAGGTGCGAAATTTCTTTTTTTTTCCTTCCCTCTCCTCGAAAATTGTTAACTGCATCAAGCAAGTTTTCGCCTTGTTTTTGGCTCCTTTTCAACGAAGAATGAGCGAGAGAGTGAGTGCAATTTGCGAACGCAATCGATACCGCGAGAGCTCTGCGCGAGATTTATTTCATCTCGATACCAATCGAAACGAATGTAAATATGTTCTGTACGTTCGAATTGATTGGTTTCAGAGGAATACATACGTTCAAACGTAGATATATATCCTCACGATTGCGTCCAGTCACTCGAGCTAACCCTCTCTCCCTCAATTCGTTGTTTTTCTTTATTTTGGGTTGTTGGAGAAAAACACTCCTCTCTGTGGCTTGTTTGTTTTTAATTAACTGACATCTCTCTTTGTTCATTACCTGAATAACAGACAAAGCGAAACCGGCTTCGCACAAGGAAGTCACCGGCGGCGCGAAGGAAAAGCAATACGGTGCCAAGGGCCAGCAAGGCGACAAGAAGAAGCACACTTCTGGTAAGCACGACCGAACCCACCACGGCAAGTCCTCCGAACACAAAGGAGGCGCCGGTAAAGGGAACTGGGGCAAAGCTGGTGACGAACTCGATGCCAAAATGGACGATGGAGGCAACGAATCTGCCACGGAGCAAGAAATGGAAGCTCCGTCCAACGAAATCTCCTTGGAAGAGGCCATGAGACTCAAAGAGGAGAAGAAGAAAGCCGTGGCAGCCCTCGCCAAGACTGGGCCGGCCAGAGCGGTTGACTCTTCTGCTTTCGAGTCCATGGCAGCGCCAAAGAAACTCGAGGACGAAGAGAATCATCTTGATATGCTCAAAGTCGACGCGAAGTTTCGTAAACGTGGCGAAAAGGAAGTGAAGGCGAAGCAAACGCTCGACTTGAACTTCAAGGTTGCCCCGACTGAATCGAACGACCGCGACGACGACAGACGCGACCGAGGCCGTGACCGCGGTGGACGCGACCGCAACCGTGGAGACAAAGGTAAAGGTGGCGGCGGTGGCGGCGGCGGCGGCGGACGCGGAGGTGACCGTGGACGAGGTGGCCGAGGTGGCAACTCTGGTGGTGGCCGTGGCGGCAACTCTGGAGGTGGCCGTGGCGGCAACTCCGGCGCTCGTGGCGGCGGTGGTGGCGGCGGCGGGGGCCGAGGCGGCCGAGGCGCCAACATCAACGTTGCGGACAACGCTGCTTTCCCGTCGTTGGGTTAAATAATATTTTTATTATTGGTGTAGAGGGTGATGTGAGTGAGTGAGAAAGAGAGAGGAGGAGTGGGAGAATTTTTAGAGAAGAGAGAGAGAGAGAGAAAGAGAGAGAGAGAGAGCATGTGTGTGTCTGTAATTGAGCACGCAGCAGGGTAAACGGAAACGAAGAATTATATTGAAGGGAGAGAACATTTTAAAACAGTAATAGTAGAGAAGGGAGGGAGAGAGTTGATTGTGGAAGACGAGGCGAAGTCGAAATGACGAGTATGTGTGTGACAACAATGAGAAATTGGAGTATGTACATTTTTACGCCGAGAGCACCAACGAGCGCCGTGTTAGAAGAAGCTGTTGCGTCTCTAATTGAAAAACAAAAAAATAATATCTTGCGCGTTAGAAATAGCAAGGCAGTCTAGTATGTGATGACAAATCCGATAACGAGTTTAGAGAGAAAGAGAGGAAAGAGGAGGATCAGAGAAAGCTCATGTTTAGATTGGCAGAGTAGCTACGTAAAAATATATTTAATAATAATACAAAAAGAACAATATCGCAAAAAATATCCATCACTTCTTTTCTTGAACATGCGTCTGCGCGACGAATCGTCATCATCGTCTGGTGTTCAGATATCCGTCCACAGCTCGATAGCTTTGGATGAAACCATTCACGACGTGAAATGGATCCCATCCAGTGCTCGGTTTTGCGTGTTAGGAGCGCACGCTCGAGGCACCGGAAGTCTCCAAGTCTTTGAGCTTGAAAACACGCACCCTCTGGACGAGGAGGCTTCTTCTTTATCTCCTTTGTCTTCATCACCGGCAAAACCATCCTCTCGTCTCGTTATGAACGCAAAAGGAAAATGCGAACACGACCACGCGATGAAATGCGGGACCTTTGCCGGTTCAGACGCGATTGAACGCGAGTTTATCGCGGGAGATTTTTCTGGTCAACTTCTCTGTTGGGATGTGGAATACTTGACCAAACCAACGCGAGTGGTAAAAAACGCGCACGAATCAATCATCAATTGCATAGATGGATGCTATAATCAACACTCGAAAGTGATCGTCACAGGAAGTCGAGATGGGTCTGTGAAAGTATGGGACTTCAGACGGAAACAATCTGATCCCGTCGTGAATTTTGCGCCATCTGTCACCACGAAGGTCTCGCCAGAGTGCTGGTCTGTAAATGTAGGCAATGCCAAGAACGATAGCGAACCGATGATTTTAGCAGGATACAGCGACGGTACGGTCAAAATGTTTGACCTTAGAAGAGTGAAGAATAGTGGTGAGTATTCAACGTCGCTGTATTGGGAAACGAATGTTGATCGAGGCGTCTGCGGAGTAGAATTTGACCGGAAAGCTATAGAGATGAATAAGTTTGTGGTGACGTGCTTAGAATCGCAGTCAAAAGTATTCGACGCACGTACGTTTAATCCCAAAAGAGGTGGCTTCTCGAGCTCTGTCGTCACCGAAGTCATGGAAAATGGTCCCACTATATGGGGTGTAAAGCATTCTCCCTTCAATCGAGAAATTTCTGTATTTCTAGGTGGCGACGGCACTTTATCGGTGCATAAATACGCCTATCCAAAACAAAGACGTTTACAACTGAACGAGGAAGAGTGTGTCGGTAATGCCGGTCAAACGCACCTACTGGTGGAATCAAAAGTATCCACGCAACCCATCAGCGCGTTCGATTGGAACAAAGACAAAGAAGGACTCGCAATTTGCTCGTCTTTTGATTCGAGAATTCGTTTACTTTTCATTACCGGTATGAATAAGCTCTAATTTGTATACATGTATTTCTAAATTACAAGGGATAGTTCAGACCGTCGTCTTCCACGTCGTCGTTGTCTTGATTGTACGCCTCTCTGTGAGGATTTCTTTGGTCGTACAACCGCTGTTCCAGTTCTTCTCTTTTCATCCTCTCCAGCATCAATTCCTCGATCACTCGTTCGTATTCTTGGGCCGTAATACTTCCTTGTCCTCCTCCTCCTCCTCCTACTCCGTTCAAGACTCCGTTTTCGTCTCCAATACCGCCGCCCGATATTTTTCGCACTAAATCTTCAAACTCTCTTCTTACCACGGATGGTAAGTTTTCCAACAATTTCTTCGCCCTTTCTCGGCTCAACACTAGCACTTCACAAAAGCATAAAGCCGTGGCCGAAACTTTCGATTGACCTCCAATCGTACGTCTTCCTAATCCACTCAAAGACGCTTCGCCGATGTAATCTCCCCGGGTCAAAATCACCGCTTCGCCTCTCTTCTCCAATCCTAACTCGTCGCCTTCCCAACACTCGACTTCACCTTCGGAGATGAAGTATAAATTCCTCGCCGTTTCGTTGTATCGAATAAAAACCTCTCCCGGCGCTAAATGTTTCATCTCTAACTGTTTTAATATTGCTACTTTCAAAGAATTCGAACACCCTTTTAACAACTCTCCGTTTGTCACGCTCGGATTTATTTTCAGCAAAATTTCTCCTTTCAACGACTTTGGCACTTCCTCTAAAATCGCGTTATCTGCAGTCAGTTTAGAGAAATGGTCTCTGTTTCTTAAATGTTCGTAAAAATCAATTAGATCATTCGATAACTGATCCGGTAACTTTTTCCGTTTGATGAATTCATTCACATGGTCGATTCGACTCTTATACAGCCTCGTTTGTCGGCCAAACGTGTCGTGGTAAATATTCGTCGCCGACGTGAGCGAGAACAAAACGACGACTGCTCCAGTACACGCGAAGAACAACGTCGTCCAGCGTTCTAAATTCGATTCTGGTTTGAAGTTCATATCGATGGTAAACATGACCATAACCGCGTGATACAAGGATAGAGAGTATTCCGTGTATGGATCGCTCATCAATTCGCCATCCCATATCCCTTTCTGTTTGGCGACTTCGAACCAGGCGTGGTCTTCCACCCCGTCTATTTTCACGACGAAGAAGAACACGCAGGCGAACCAGTGCGCGTACACAAACGTTAACAACACGTACCCAACGATATCCAACAAAGCGTATCGAATTTGTGGCATTCCGTCCCATCGATTGTAAAACGCTCGGTGAATCCGGTGCACTCGTAACACCGACGCCATCTTCATCAGTTTAAACATACGCAACAGCTTCGTCAACCGTAAAGCGGACACGCTATCCGTCAATGAAGATTCTCTAAAGACTAAATCTAAAGGAATTGAAGATATGACATCAATCGAGAACCAGCTCGTGATGTATCGATCGGATATTCGTTGTCTATCCATGACTAAGTTGTTCCCGGTATCGTAAAATCCAGTGTTGAAATTCACGAATATATCGACGATAAAGACCACGTCTACGACTCGATACATCAACTCGTGAAACGAACTCATTTTAACGTTAAACGCCAAGTGAAAAGGACAGAAGATGGCGTTGTATATCACGGCTACGGCTAAGAAAGCGTCCCATATTCTCTTCCCTTGCGCGAGCGGGTGAATAGTCGTTCCTAAATCCACTTTCTTCCTTCGTCCTAAACGAAAAGGGGTGAGAAAAGTTGACGATGATGATTTCTTAGTAGTATTGTTTAGCCCCATAATAGTGTCGTTGTTGTTATTATATTTTCTCCCTCCTCCTCGAGGGGAGGAAAGCGACGACTTTGAAGAAGGAGAATGGAGATGGCCTTTCATCTTCTTCTTCGTATTATTCGTACGCAGAGAGAACGAATTTTGAGTGAAGAAGAATGAGCGGAGTTTTGTTTTGTTGTTGCCTTTGAAAAAAAAATTGCAAAGAACTCGTTCGAGAATTCTTTTTTGATGAGAAAAGAGAAACGAAATTCTTCTTCTTCTCTGTCTCGTCTTCTCTTCTTTTTTTTCGTCAAAAATCGTCGTCGTTTGACCGAAGAAGAGGAATTAAATTCAATCACCATACCGCATCATCATCGTCGAACAGAAGAAGAAGAAGAAGAAGAAAGAGGCGAGAAGAATACTTCTACTACTCTTCTTTCAAATTCAAAACAGTCGTCGTCTTCGTTGTCCTCTCCAACCTCCTCCTCTCAATCAAACAGTATGTCGAACAAACGAGGAGGTCCGGCGGAACCCCCCTCGTTTCTCCAAGAAGTCGCCTTTCTCGCCGTCTCCGCGCTGTTCAGTTGTTTGGTCCTTTCCTTCGGATTGAAACGTTTAGACCCGAACAGACAAACCTCGAAAGCCGCGGAACAGAGGAAGAAAGAAATCGCCAAACGTTTAGGTCGACCTAAGTTAGTCACGAACGTGTACGAAGACGCGATCGCGGCTGACGTGGCGAACCCGGACCATATTAACGTCACGTTCAACTCCATCGGTGGATTAGAAGACACGAAAGAAGCGCTGCAGGAACTGGTGATATTACCATTAGTGCGGCCGGAGTTGTTCTCGAAATCGAATTTGTTGAAACCAGCGAAAGGAGTGCTGTTATACGGACCTCCCGGGACCGGGAAGACGCTGCTAGCGAAAGCGTTGGCGAAAGAGTCGCAGGCGTGCTTCATCAACGTGCGAACGAGCACGTTGCAATCGAAGTGGTTCGGCGACGCGCAGAAACTCGTCACCGCGGTCTTTACTTTAGCGTGGAAGTTACAACCGTCGATCATCTTCATCGACGAGATTGATTCTTTTCTGGGAACCAGGAAAAACAGCGAACACGAAGCGGTGACGCAAATGAAGACGGAGTTCATGACGTTGTGGGACGGTTTCAACACCGACTCAAACGCGCGAGTGATGGTGTTGGCGGCGACGAATCGCCCGTGGGACGTGGACGAAGCTATTTTGAGACGGTTGCCACGGTCGTTCGAGGTTGGTTTACCGAATAAAGAGCAGAGGGCGAAGATATTAGGCGTCACCTTGCAACACGAGAAGTTAGAGAAGGGATTCTTTTTGAACGAAATGAACGCGCCTATTTGGCAAATTGCGGAAAGAACGAAAGGATATTCTGGATCTGATTTGCAAGAATTGTGCAAACAAGCTGCGTATGGACCTGTGAGAGATTTGCTGAGAAGTGAAACGCGAGGAGAGAATACCGGAGGTGGGTGCAGAGCGCTGATGATGAAAGATTTCGATGAGATTTTGAAAACGTCGAATACGAGCGCTCAAGCCGCGAGCAGTTACCAGTACGCAGACGAGATGAGGAAGAATACTAGAAGCGCGAACGCGCGAGAAGGGTACCAAGACCCAGAGGAGATAGAAAAAGCACAATTGATGATGCAACAGATGATGGCGGGTTTATTCCAAGCCGCTCAAAACGAATCTTCTCGATCCGGTTCGCCCTCCTCCCAGCCGAAAGAGCTCGACTAAGAAGGGGGACGCCGCAACTCTTGCACACTTGCGTGCAACAAAAAACATTTTTAGTCCAAACATTCTAGAATTGCAAAGAACCAATACCTACGCGTTGAAAACAATAACAAACCAACTCACGATAGACGAATGAACATATTGAACCCGTTTTTGCGCGTGTGAAAGCGTTGAAGAGCGCCCTTCCCTTTCTTTCTCTTTCTC
>Ga0181607_10005329_pt1 | contig 10890 bp, 12 predicted proteins | sample 041ome_9_FD_132420 | JGI IMG/M metagenome (GOLD analysis project Ga0181607, IMG submission 132420) | Coastal salt marsh microbial communities from the Groves Creek Marsh, Skidaway Island, Georgia - 041413US metaG (megahit assembly) | ecosystem: Environmental > Aquatic > Marine > Intertidal zone...
AAACTAGTTCTTCCTATAGAGCCGTGGTAGACCACCACGTTGATAGGCTGGATGTGGAAGCGCAGTAATGTGTGCAGCTGACCAGTACTAATAGCTCAATTGGTTTGATTTATGCACTGAAAAAAATTTTTTACGTTAGTTATTTTTATTAATTATAAAAAATATAAAACATTTTTAATTTAATTAGAAAATAAATTTTTTGCAAAAAAAAAATATTACAAAACATATACTAGTTAAATATATATTCATATTATATTTTTTTAAAATCAGCTTTGACAATTTAGCTTCATCTTAAATGATTTTTGGGAATATTTATTAATTATAGCCCTTTTGAAAATGTTTTTATCAAAAAGAAAATTTGAATAAATTTAAATGTTTCTTTATCAAAAGAATTATTCAATTTTAAATAACTCTTTAATTTTTTTTTATCAATAATTTCTAAATTTTTAAATTCTGAGCTTCTCAGTATGTCATTTATAAATTCACGCATAGTGCTATTGAATAATTGATCTGCTGGATTAAAACCTTTTTTTTTTACTCTTTTTAAAATATTTTTATTCAGATCATCTTTCATACAATCCCTTAATAATTTTTTTGTGAAGCCATCACTTATTTTAATGTTTGAGCCAAGAGAAAATGTATAGGTTGCTAATCTCCAATCAAGAAAAGGGAATCTACACTCTACCCCATGAGCCATTGAAAATTTGTCATATTTTCTCAAATTCATCTGCAAAGATTTATAGTGAAAATCAATATAGAGCTCTCTATCTAGATTGCTTAAATTTTGCAGATTATCAAATTCTATATCCAAATATTTTAAGTTATGTTGATTAAAAATATTCACCTTATTCTTTTGACTAGAATTTAAACTTAAATATGTCTTAAATTTTTTATAGATTTCTTTAAAAAAAATTTTTGAATAACTGTCATCTTTGGTTACATCTTCATTCATTTTTAAGTGAAGTTTAAGAAGATCAAACCATTTAAAAAAATCTCTAGGAAAATTACAATCTTTCATAGCAACTCTTGGATAACCTGAGTAGCCACCTAATAATTCATCTCCTCCATGACCATCAATAGATACTTTGATATTTTTTTTTCTAATATTTTTATAGATATTCCATGGACCCAATCCATCATCACCACTTACATCTTCTTGATAATAAATAACTTTTATAATTTCTTCTGGTGTTACATTATTTAAATTTACCTCTATTATATTCTTTGTTAGTGATAAATTTTCTGTTGCAGCAATAGCATAATGTGTTTCATTATTTATTTCATTTTTGTAATCCAATATAAACGTGTTATGAGGATAAGATATATTTGAATTTTGTTTATCATTATTTTTTAAATTATGAATAACTTGTACTATTGAAGATGAGTCAAGACCTCCGCTCAATGAAGTAGAAGTTTCAACGTCGCTTATCATTCTTATTTTACAAGCATCATAAAAAATTTCTTTAAATTTACCAACCTGATCTTCATATTTTTTATAAGGTTTTTCCAGATGTTCTATCGTTGACCACCATTTTTTAATTTTAAAATTTTTATTTAAATCTATTTTTATTTGATGACCAGGAGGCAATTCAAAAACATTGTTTAAAAATGTTTTTCCAGATGTTAAATATGATTGATTTGAGAATCTTTGTGATAAATAAATTAAATAATTATTGTCAAAATTTGGTATATTTCCTTTATCTAAATGCATGAAAGATTTCAATTCTGATGCAAAGAAAAAAAATTTTTCGTTTTTCAAATAATAAAATGGTTTAACGCCAAATCTATCCCTAGATATAAAGACTTCTTTATTTTTATTATCCCATATTGCAAAGGACCACATGCCATTAAATTTTAAAGTACATTTTTCTCCCCAATGCTTGTAAGATGCAAGAATAACTTCTGTATCTCCACTGCTTCTAAATTTATATCCAATTGCCTCTAGTTCTTTTTTTAAATCTAAAAAATTATAAATTTCACCATTATAAGTTATATAATATCTTCCATTATCATAACTCATTGGTTGACTTGAGTTGTCGCTTAAATCAATTATGCTTAGCCTAGTATGTCCAAATCCTAGTTTATGATCTTCTGATATGTATATACCTGAACCATCTGGCCCACGATGATTAAGAGAATTTTTTAAATTTTTTAATTCAGCTGTATTAATTGGTTTGTCTCGTAAGCTTAATATACCTGCTATACCACACATTTTTTTACTTTTATGGACCTTTATTTTGCAAGCTTTTCTATAAGTAAAGAAATTTTCTTATCATTGATATTTATTTGTTTCATTACTTTTTTTGATTCCTCGGGCGCATATCTAAAGGCTATTTCAAGTAATTTCATCCAATATTTATTATTTTTTTTTCTAGTATTTTCGATTTGTTTAATTATTAGTTTATTTTTTTTCATTTAAATATATTTTTAAATAGATGAAAAAACATATACATGAAAATTAAAATAAAAAATAATCTATTTTTCGATGACAAAAAAAAGCCACTAATAATTGCGGAAATCTCAGGAAATCATAATCAAAATAAAAAAGTCTTTCTAGATCTAATTGACAAAGCACACAAAAATGGCGCAGATCTGGTTAAAATCCAAACTTATGAGCCTCAGGATTTAACTATTAGATCTTTTACAAAAGATTTTAAAATAAATGAAGGAACATGGAAAAATCAATATTTGTGGAATCTGTATAAAAAAGCTCATACACCTTTTAAGTGGCATTTTGATGCTTTTAAACTTGCAAAAAAAAAAAATATTAATTTATTTAGTACGCCATTTAGTAGTAGAGGTGTGGAATTTTTAGAAAAATTTAAAGTACCATTATATAAAATATCATCTTTCGAAATTATAGATCATAAATTAATTGATTTGATTGCTAAAACAAAAAAACCAATAATTTTATCCACTGGACTTTCAAATATTAAAGAAATTAAAGAGGCAATTAAAATTATCAATAAATACCATAATAATATCGTAATTATGCACTGTGTTTCAGAATATCCAACAAAATTAGAAAACATAAATTTGCAAAGAATAAACAAATTAAAAAAAATATTTAAAAAAAATTTGATTGGTATTTCAGATCATACAAATGGTATTTGTTCTTCTCAATTGTCATTAGCATTTAATATTGTAGCGATAGAAAAACATGTAAAACTATCAGAAAAATCGATATCAACTGACTCTAAATTTTCTATATCAATGAAAGATTTAAAAGATTTAAGAAAAACTACCGATTCTTTATTTAAGGGAATAAACTCTAAAGGGCACTTTAAATTTAACAAAGGAAATAAGTCTTCATTGATTTTTAGAAAATCAATATTTTCGATTAAAGATATTAAAAAGGGTGAAATTATTAATAGTAAAAATATTGATACATTTAGATCAAAAGTTGGACTTAGTGCTGATAATTATTTTAAAATCTTAGGCCGTAAAAGTAAAAAAAATATTAAAAAATTCTCTCCTATTAATAATAGTTTTTTTTGATTTAATAACTTTTATAACTCTTCTATGTTATTAGCCAAAGCACATATAATTTTTGTAAAAACATTTGAATTTGGATTGTTAAATTTAGAGTAATTAATTAGCTTGAAGACCTCATTGATATTTCTAATATTTAGAATTTTTTGTATTAATGTTAAAAAATATTTTTTACCCCCAATGTTGTAATCACTAATTAGATATTCGTATAATAGAGAGTAAAAGTCTTTCTTTTTTGCAAATTTTAAATCTTTCCAATTCTTTTTCAATAGCTTTGCATATTGGAAATTATTGGACCAATAATTAGTTAATTTGAACTTTGAACATTTCCAGAATGTTTTTTTTGAAGAAATACATTTAAAACCAAAATATATACCCTCCAAAAGTGCATTACTATGATGAGATATTAGGACTGTTTTTTTATTTAACTTATTTAAAAGTTCATGATTTTTTATCGGAACATCTAAAATAGTTAAATTTTTTATTTGGGATATTTCATTTTTTAACATATTAAAAATTTTTTTGTCCCAAATAGCCTGATTTCCCATACTTTTATTATAAAAGTTTGGGTGAGCTTTTAACAATACCTTATTTTTTTTTTCTCTTAAAAGATTGTCTAAGGTAAAAGTAAGCCAATCTTTAGAATTTATAAAACCATCATATCCAAAAATTAATTGAGCATCTGTAAAAGAATGTGCGTAAACTACATGTGTAAACTTAGAATAATCTAAATTTTTTATTTTATTATATTTAGTTTTTTTAAGCCATGGAATTATTTCATTTTTGTAAATGATTTTTTTTAGTGAAATATATGTTTTTCTAATCTTATTCTTATTAAGTCTATAAGTCTTATGAAGTCTTAAAAAATCTGCATATGATTTATTTTTATTCTTAATTGATCCTTTTATTTTAAATAAACCCCTGGGAAGATTATTTGAGTAAATTATGATTTTTTTTTTTAAGAAAAATTGAAAAAGGATACCATTAAGATACATTCCATGATCGATATATACTGCAGCAATATTTTTAGGTAATTTTTTTGCAGTATTTAAAATACAAAGAGCAAAATATAAATTTTTAACAAAATTTATATAAAATATTACTTTACTAGTATAACTTCTGTAATCTTTAAAAGTTTGTGAGAGAACATGAGTAGACAGATCTATATTTTGATATTTAATATTCGAATAATTTTTTTTATAAAAAAGCGATATGAATAAAGTTCTTATTAAAAAAAAAAAATAATTTAAATTTAAAATTATTTTTTTTTTAAAAAAAGATATTTCAGTTTTTTTTTTATACTTCTTTTCAAAATTTTTTACTGAACTATTTATAATGAATTTATAAGGTCCTTTTAAAGGTCTAGTTGATAAAAAAACATAATTTTTCATTTACAGATGTTGAATATTAATCATTTAATTATATAGTAAGTTGTTAATTTAAAAGCAATCTTTCAATATGTTTATTAAAATATTCACTTATCATAATACTATAAATATAGGAGCTATTTTACAAAGTAGAACATTGAAAGATTTTATTGAAAGGAAAACAAATATCTTCACACAATTTGATGAATTTCAGCCAAAAAAATACTGTATGCCGAATATGTAAAACCTTTAATTACAAAAAGGTTTTATAAATTTAAAAATAATATTTCAAAAAATTTTAAAATATATTAATGGAAAAAAAAATTAAAAAAACAATTTTTTACAGTGTAGATCCAATTAGACTTAACAAAATATCATTTATAATAAACAAGCTAAAACTAAATTCTAGAGAAATTAATGAATTTAATAAATTAGATAACGATATAGATTATAATGAAATTAATAGTTTTTTAGTAAATTGGCTAAGTAACAGTAAAAATTTTTTAATTAATAGTATAAATAAAAGTATTAAATAAACATTTTATGAAAATTGCCGTAATACCTGCTCGTAAAAATAGTAAAAGAATAAAAAATAAAAATATTAAAAGTTTTTTCGGAAAACCGATTATTAGTTATGCTATCAAATGTGCTATAAAATCAAAACTCTTTGATAAGATAATAGTATCTACTGATAGTGTAAAAATTGCAAAAATTTCCAAAAAATTTGGTGCTATTGCGCCCTTTTTGAGACCAAAAAAATTATCATCAGATACTGCTTTTACAATAGACGTCATAAAGCATACGCTAAACTGGCTTTATAATAAAAATATTAAACCTGACTATGTTTGCTGTATTTATCCCACCACACCATTGTTAAAACCACAAGATCTAAAAAAATCATATTCTATAATAAAACAAAATAAGTTTGATTTTATAGTATCATCTGCCAAATATTCTCATCCAATTGAAAGAAGTTTTGAAATAAAAAAAAATAAAATAAAATTATTTAAATCAAATAAAATATTCTCAAGAACTCAAAAACTTAAAACTTATGACCATGATGCTGGCCAATTTTATTGGGGAAAAAGCAATGCATGGATTAGAAAGAACAACATTCTTACTAGCAAGTGTTTTGCATACAGATTACCTAAATTAAGAGCTCAGGATATTGATAATATTGAAGATTGGAATTTTGTAGAAAAAATATTTAAACTAAATAACTGATTGTAAAATAATGATCGAAAATTATGGACAGCAAGATTTATCAAAATTAACATTAAAAAAATTCAATTTTTTGAAAAAAAAATTAATTGTTACAAATGGTGAATTATGCAAAAAATTTGAAAAGAAAATTTCTCAAATAACAAGATCAAAATATTCAATAGTCTGTAATAATGGTACTTCGGCATTATTGATGGCTATTTTATCGTTAAATAAAGATAAAATTATAGCCATTATTCCAAATATAAATTTTGTAGCAGCAGCGAGTATAATGGCATTATTAAAAAATAATATTATTTTATGTGATGTAAATTTAAAGACAGGAATGGTTGATTTAGAAAGTTTTGAAAAATGCTTAAAAAGCTGTAAAAAAAAAGGTTTAAGACCAAATTTATTTATTCCCATACATTATGCTGGAAACGTTTTAGAACTTAATAAAATTCAAAAAATTTGCAAAAGAAACAAAATTGATATTATAGAAGATGGATGTCATAGTTTTGGAAGCTCAATCAAAACAACTATAGTTGGAAGCTGCAAATATAGTTTAATGACAACATTTTCTTTTCATCCAGTAAAGAATATTACAACATTAGAAGGAGGGGCAATAACAACAAATAATAAAAAAATATATCAAAGATTATTGAATTTAAGATCACACTCTTTAAAAACTACTTCTATTGGAGATCCTTATAAATTATTAATGCCTTCATTAAATTTTAGAATGTCCGAGGTGAATGCTTTAATTGGGATAGATCAAATTAGATTTTTAAATTATTTTAGAAAGAAAAGAAATTATCTTGTTAAAAAGTATATAGAGAAACTTTCCAAACTTAAAAAGAATTTTGAAATTTTAAATTTTAGAAATAGTAAAATTTTTTGGCATTTATTTGTTATAAATTTAAAAAATTATAAAACAAAAAAAAAATTAATGGTATTACTTAAAAAAAATAAAATTGGTACACAAGTTCACTACAAACCTCTTTTTCTTCACAAGGTTTATAAAAAAAATATTCTTTTAAATCATTCAACAAAATCTTTGATTTTTTATAATTCACAATTATCATTACCTTTGCATCCTAAAATGTCGTTAAACGATGTGAACAAAGTTTCAAAAAAATTGATAGAATTTTTTAGCAAGTGAAAAAAAATAAAAAAAAATATTTTGGTAATAAGATCTATTTAACTTTAATTAATAAAAAAAATTTATCAAAAAATTATAAAAAATGGCTTAATGATAAAGAAAACTCAAAATTTATGGAATTTAGATTTATTAACATTAATGATAAAAATGTTAATAGGTTTTTAGATAATGCGATTAACTCTAAAAATGATTATTTTTTTGGAATTTTCTATAATGAAAATAATACTCATATAGGAAATATTAAGATTGGCAATATTGATTTTAATCATCAAACAGCTGAGGTGGGTTTTATGCTTGGTGAAAAAATTTATAAAAAAAAAGGAATAATGACTGAAGCATTAAAAATTGCCACTTTTATTTCTTTCACAAAACTTAAATTAAAATATATTTGTGGTTATGTTTATGAAAAAAATATAGCAAGTATAAAAGTATTTAAAAAAAATAAATACAAATTAGCTGGGGTTTTTAAAAAAAAAATGTTGTTTAAAAATAAAAGAATAAATCTTCTTTGTTACGAAAGAAACTATTGAAATGAAAAGATGTATTAGTTGTTTGTTGCCAGAAACTCATGAAACAATTGAATTTGATGAAAAAAGCAAATGTAATATATGTTACAACCAAGATTATAAAAAAGAAAAAATAAACTACGATGACAAAAAAAATGAACTTGAAGATTTAATCAAAAAATATAAAAACAAATATAATTATGATTGCATTGTTCCGTTTAGTGGAGGCAAAGATAGTACTTTTGCACTTTATTACATTGTTAAAAAATTAAAGCTAAAACCCCTTGTAATTAGATTTGACCATGGTTTCTTAAGACCAAATCTTGAGGAAAATGTAAAAAGGTGTCAGAGAAAACTTGGATTTGACATGCTTACATTTACCCCTAATTGGAAAATAGTTCAAAAATTAATGATAAGATCTTTTTTAGATAAAGGAGATTTTTGTTGGCATTGTCATACAGGTATATTTTCTTACCCAATGTGGATTTCGATTGAAAAAAATATTCCATTAATATTTTGGGGTGAAAAACAATCTGAATATACAGCATATTATTCATTTGATGATGAAGAAGAGGTGGATGAAAAAAGATTTAATAGATTCATTAACCTTGGCATCACAGCTGAAGATATGTTTTTAAGATTAAATGGTGAAGTTGAAAAAAGAGATTTATTGCCATTTTCTTATCCTCATATTAATCTTTTAAAAAAAATTAAAAGTAAATCTGTTTGTCTTGGATCATATATACCTTGGAACCCAAAAGAGCAATCAGCACTAATTAAAAAAGAGCTTGGATGGAAAGGTGACGAAGTAGAAAATGTCCCTCCAGAGTATGATTATGAAAAAATAGAATGTTACATGCAAGGAGTCAGGGATTACATAAAATATTTAAAAAGAGGTTATTCAAGACCCTCACATTTATCAGCTATTGATCTTAGAAATAAAGATATTACTAAAGAGAAAGCACAAGAAAATATTAAGCTATATGAAGGTAAAAGACCATATAGTCTTGATCTGTTTTTAAAATTTATTGGTTTAAATGAAAATCAATTTAATGAAGTTATAAAAGAGCATGTTGTTTCTCCACACAAATTTTTAAATAAAAAAATTGAAAATGCAAAAAAACCGAATGATTTTGATAAATGGTCGAAAGAAGGTGAGGCAAATACAGAATTTTCTTCAAAAATATTTGAAGATTGGAAATCAAATTTATAAAAATCAATGTTAAAAAAAAGATTAATTCCAAAATTGATTTTTAAAGTTAAGGAGATAGGTCAAGAAAAATACCCTGTTATAGTCACCACCAAAAATTTTAAAAATATTAAGTTTGTAGGAGACCCAATTTCCCAAGCTAAAATATTTGAATCCCAACTGACTGATGAATTACTTTTAGTTAATATGGATTCTTTAGATTTAGATAATAATCAATTTTTATTAGATTATTATAAAGAATTTTCAAATAAAATTTTTATGCCTCTAACAATAGGTGGTGGAGTAAAAAACATTGGTTCATTTAAAAAATTATTAAAAAATGGAGCTGATAAAGTGTGTTTAAATACTGCTGCGATTGAAAATCCAGAAATAGTATCTGGAGCTTCAAAAATATTTGGATCCCAATGTGTTGTAGTCTCTATCGATTTTAAAAAAATTGATAAAGATTATTTAGTATTTTATAGAAATGGTAAAATTAACTCTAAGAAATTACTTTTTGAATGGATCAAAGAAGTTGAGAATTTAGGAGCAGGAGAAATATTATTGACAGATATTGATAAAGATGGAATGTCAGATGGATTAAACATTGAAGTAGCTGAAAAAGTCTCAAATTCATCAAAATTACCAATTATTATGTCAGGTGGGTGTGGAGTTGCTCAGCATTTTGTTGATGCTTTTAAAAATACTAAAATTGAGGGAATAGCTGCTGGGAATTTTTTTTCATTTAGAGACCAAAATATTCATCAAGCTAGATCTCAAATTTTAAACAATGGAATTGAGCTAAGAAAATAATTGAAAATAAAAATTATAGATTTGGGAGTATCAAATATAAATTCAGTACATAAATGCCTATCTTATATGGGCTTTGAGTCTGAAATTGTTCAAACCCCAAACAAACTAATTGACTCAGATAAAATAATTTTTCCAGGTGTGGGTGCTTTTAGCAATGTTATGAAAATAATAGAAAATAACAAGTGGGATGAAGTACTTAAAAAAAAAATTTTCAATGATAAAGTATCAGTTTTAGGCATTTGCCTAGGTATGCAGTTATTATGTAGAGAAAGTATTGAGCACGAAAAAAAATCTGGACTAAATATTTTTGATATTGGAGTTAAAAAAATGAGTGATCATATTGACTCAAACAAATTTAAATTACCACATATTGGATGGAATAGCGTACAAATAAAAAAAAATTCAATATTATTTGATGGAATTAAAAATGGATCAGATTTTTATTTTAATCATTCTTATGGTATTTTAGATTTAGATAAAAATGTAGACTGTGTTACTAATCATGAGATAGATTTTGCATCTGTAATAAGTTATAAAAATATATTCGGAGTTCAATTTCATCCAGAAAAAAGTTTAGATGATGGAAAAATTTTATTAAAAAATTTTATAACAAAAGTATGAATAAAAACAAAAAACAAAGTGCTAAAAAAATTTGGAAAAGAGCTTTAAAAGTAATCCCAACAGGAAATATGCTTTTATCAAAAAACCCAAATAGGTTTTTACCCGGTAAGTGGCCAACATATTATAAAAAAGCAAAAGATTGTTTTATTTGGGGTGTAGATGGAAAAAAATATATAGATGTAAGTACAATGGGCTTCGGAACAAATATACTTGGGTATTCTAACTCTAAAATAGATAAAGTTGTACACAATTCTATTGATAACGGCAATATGTCTACTCTAAATGCGCCAGAAGAAGTTTATTTAGCTGAAGAATTAATCCGGATCCACCCTTGGTTCCAAATGGTTAGATTTGCAAGAACTGGTGGTGAAGCAAATTCCATAGCAATAAGAATTGCTATAGCATCATCAGGAAAAGATGGAGTTGCAATATGTGGATACCACGGATGGCATGATTGGTATTTATCTTCTAATATACAAAATAAAAAAAATTTAGATACACATCTTATAAAAAGATTACAAACAGATGGAGTACCAAAAT
>Ga0181607_10005332_pt1 | contig 10884 bp, 11 predicted proteins | sample 041ome_9_FD_132420 | JGI IMG/M metagenome (GOLD analysis project Ga0181607, IMG submission 132420) | Coastal salt marsh microbial communities from the Groves Creek Marsh, Skidaway Island, Georgia - 041413US metaG (megahit assembly) | ecosystem: Environmental > Aquatic > Marine > Intertidal zone...
CTTTGTGAAAAAACAGGAGCCAATATTGATGAGCTCTCAAAAGCAATTGGGATGGATCACCGAATAGGGCCACACTTTTTAAAAGCCTCTGTTGGTTTTGGCGGTAGCTGTTTTCAAAAGGATATACTCAACTTAGTTTATCTATGTCAATATTTTGGTTTAGATGAGGTTGCAGAATACTGGCACCAGGTAGTTAAAATAAACGATTACCAAAAAGATCGTTTTGCTCAAAAAATTATCGATCATTTTAAAGGAGATTTATCCGGGAAAAGAATAGCTATCTTAGGATGGGCTTTTAAGGCTAATACGAATGATTCTAGAAATTCACCATCTATTGATGTAGCCGTAAAACTTTTAAAAAAGGGAGCAAAACTAAATATATATGATCCAAAAGTTCCAGATAAAAAAATAATAAAAGATTTAAAAGAACTATTCCCTTCAAAAGTAAAAGATAAATTCTTGTCAAGTTTTGTAAATGTTTTGAATTCAACAGAAAATATACAAGCGATGGATTGTATTGTAATTTTAACTTCCTGGGAAATATTCAAAAACATAAAGCACCCTTTAATTTTTGATGGTGTTAGAATAAACAATAAATCAAATTATAGGATAGGATAAAATGAAGGGAATAATTTTAGCAGGAGGAAAAGGAACAAGGTTAAGCCCCTTAACTAGTGTTATAAGTAAACAACTTTTACCGGTTTATAATAAACCAATGATATACTATCCTATATCAACACTATTACTTTTAGACATAACAGAAATTTTGATTATTACTAACCCACAAGAAGACAAGTTATTTGAAAAGTTGCTAGGGGATGGATCTGAAATTGGTTGTAAAATATCATATAAAGTTCAAGAAAAACCTAATGGTATTGCTGAGGCTTTCATAATTGGTAAAGATTTTATAGAAAAGGACAGTGTTTGTTTGATATTAGGAGATAATATTTTCTATGGCAGCGGATTAGGAAATGTGTTAAGAAGCTCTCTAGTTAATAAAGGCGCTTCTGTATTTGGTATAGAAGTAGATGATCCCTCTAGATTTGGGGTTGTTGAGTTTGATGACAAAATGAATGTAATTTCTATAGAAGAAAAGCCAAATAAGCCCAAATCAAATTATGCAATTCCAGGACTTTATTTTTATGACAATACAGTAGTCAAAAAATCAATTGCTTTAAATAAATCAGATCGAGGTGAATTAGAAATTACCGATTTAAACAAAAAATATTTAGAGGAAAATTCATTAAAAGTGACTCTTCTACCTAGAGGGACTACATGGTTAGATACAGGGACACATGAGAGTTTATTTGAAGCAAATCAATTTGTGAAAGTAATCGAGCATAGATCTTTAAAAAAAATCTCTTGTATTGAGGAAATAGCATTTTTAAGAGGACATATTGATTTAAATACCTTCAAAAGATCAGCGTTAAAATACAAAGGGAGTGATTATGGGAATTACTTAAAAAAATTAATTAAAAACTTTGAATGAAAGATATTTTAGGATTTTTTAGAGTAAAAGATAAAAGATCAATTCTATTTTTAATTGGTCTTATTTCCTTTGGTATTATTCTGGAAATACTCTCATTATCTCTAATCAGTCCAACAGTATCACTTGTGTTGGGTCAATCTGAAAATTTTGAACTATTTCAAGGAATAATAAAAATAAATTCATTTGGGAGTAAAGATGTATTAGTACTATTATTAGTAATCTTTATATTAAAATTTTTTTATTTCGGGGGCTTAAGTTTTTATCAAAATAAGGTTTTAACCAATTTCATTGAACATGTTTCCAGTTCTTTATTCAAGAAATTTATTACTGAAAAGTATAGTGATAGGAAAGAAAGAACTTCAGGTGATATAGTAAATATTATACAAAATGAGGTAGGGCGTTTTTATTCTTATCTATATGACTCAATGGTCTTACTAATTGAAATTATTTTTTCGGCTTCAATAATTGTAACACTTTTATACTTTAATTTTTTTGTAACACTTTATATTATAATTACTGGTTTTTTATTTGGGGTTGCGTATAAAGTATTATTTGGAAAGAGATTAAAGTATTATGGTGAAAAAAGACAGGACCTTGAATTTTTAACTACTAATAAAATTATAGAATCAGTTTCACTTTTTAAGGAAATCAAAGTTTTCAAAAAAGAGCAGCCATTTTACATTGACTTTAAGAAGGCAAATGAAAAAAGGTATTTCTTTGCTTCACGATATATGACTTTAAATCAGTTTTCAAGGTATTTTGTTGAAATAGTTTTTATAATAATTTTAGTTACATCACTTGGATTTAGTTTAATATTAGATTTAGATTTAAAAGATCAAATTCCCTCAATAAGTCTTTTTTTAGCAGCTTCGCTTAGAATAATACCTTCAATGAATAGGATTATTTCTTCCTATCAAACCAGGAAATATTTTTATCCTTCTGTTAAAATAATTTCTGACAATTGGCTTGATAGTGAATTTGAATTAACAGTTGAGAATTCAAAAATATCAGATTTCCAATCAAGTATTTTATTTGAAAATATTAGCTTTTCTCACGACTCAAAAAAAACTCTTTTAAACAACTTTAAAATTGAAATTCGCAAAAATCAGATTATAGGTATTAAAGGGGAAAGTGGCGTTGGTAAATCTACCCTTTTTGATATTATTCTTAATTTTTTCGATTTAGATGAATTAAGATTGAAAGTAGATGGTAAAGAGATTAAGCGAGATGATTTAAGTTCCAATTTTATTGGATTTGTACCCCAAAAAATATATTTATTAAACCAAAATATTTATAAAAATATTGCCTTCGGTGCTTATGATGAAAATTTAGATATAAATCTAATAGATGATTATATGACAAAAATTGGGCTTGAAGAATTTATTGGTGATTTTGAAAGAAAACTTGGTGAAGGAGGAGGAAAAGTCTCAGGAGGTCAAAAGCAAAAAATTGGAATTTTAAGGGCTTTTTATAATCGGAGTAAAGTCTTATTGTTTGATGAGAGTTTTTCCAATCTAGATACTTCATCCAAAAATGACGTATTAGAATTTTTGAATAAAGAGAAAAAACTTAAAAGTTTTTTAATAATTAGTCATGATGATGAAATTATAAAATTTTGTGATGAAATAATTACATTATGACAAGTTTAATACACTTAACTATTAATACTCAGTTTCTCCAAAATATTCAAGAAATATTTGAAAACGATAACAATTTTAGCAATAAATATATAGTTCTAGAGCCTTTTATTTTAAAAAAAAGGGTATTAACTGGTGATTTAAATAACATTAAAAGAATAAATTTTAATTTTTTTAATTTATTTCATAAATCAATTATAAAATCAGATTCAATTGTCATACTACACGGATTAAATTATTGGAATTCAAAATTTCTACTTCAACGAAATGATTTGAAAATAATAACAATTCTTTGGGGAGGAGAATTATACTCTAATCCTTTAATTAGATCAGAATTTTCTTCAGCTTCTACAAATAAAATAAGTTTACTTAGAAAAATATATGAATTTTCAAATTATGGCATTTGGGGAATAAACAATAAGCATGAAATCATGCGTAAAGCACTTTTTAAATCAAAATATATTTCTATGATGAAAGAAGAATTTGATTTATTTAGTGATTTAGGTTATTTAGATAGGAATTCTACTTTTTTCAGATTTAATTATTTCCCAATTGAAAAAAAAATAAAATTTATAGAGAGTTTAAAAAAAACTAAAAAAAATAAAATTTTTATTGGTAAATCTGCCAAGCCTGAGGAAAATCATTTTGAAATAATAAATATCCTTAAAGATCTAAATGTATCATTAGGAGATATTATTATTCCAGTGTCTTATGGAGACAAAAAGTATAAAGAAAAATTAATTAAATATGGAACGGAATCTTTTGGACATAACTTTAAACCAATTCATAATTTTTTACCACTAAATGATTATTTGAAAGTATTATCTGAATGTAAAATAGCTGTATTTGGTCAAAAAAGACAAATGGGTTATGGAAATATAATTTTTCTATTACTTCTAGGGGTTAAGTTATTTTTAAATAAAGAATCACTAATTTTTTTGAATTTGAAAAAAAACAATGTCACTCTATTCAGCATACAAGATGATTTAAATAAAGATTCTATAAAAGCTCCTTTGACTTTAAAAGAAATAAATCAGAATAAAAAAATAATAAAATCACTTTTAGATACTTCTAAAATAATGATGAACATAAAAAAGTTAATAAATGAAAGAGATTGAAAAATTTAAAAATGACGGATTCTTTTCTTTAAAAAGTTTTTTATCAAAAAAAAATGTAAAAGAATTAGCCGATTCCCTAATTAAAATTCTAGATACTCAAAGAAATCAATTTGAATATCGGCTTTTGAAATCCTGTGGCGAATTTAATATGGTTAGGGCTCCTTTAATTTACGACGATAGTTTTTTTAAATTTATTTTTAATAGAGAAATTAATGATTATATAAATGAAATATTAGGGGATTATTATATTTTAAGTTTACAAAACGGCATTGTAGTTGAGCCAAATAAAGAACATCACCAGTCTTTTTATCACAGAGATATTATCTATCAAGAATTTACTTCTTCTAAACCTCTTGGAGTAAATGTATTTTTATGTCTTTCAGATTTTAATTCTAAAACTGGAGGAACAATTTTCTTGAAGGGCTCACACAAAAAAGAATCAATTGACCTTTCTTTAGAAGAATCAGATTTAGATATTCCGGCTGGAAGTATTGTGTTTTTTGATCCTATGGTGTATCATAAAGCTGGGCATAATATATCAAAAAACAATAGAATTGGGCTTAATAGTATGTTTACTCTTCCATTTATAAAACAGCAATTTGATTTCAATAAAATATTAGGGGATAAAATTCAAACAAGTTTTGAAAAAAATATTTTGGGACATACGTCTCAAGAATTTAATTCTGTTGAGGAGTTTAGAAAATATCGGATTAGTAAAATTTAAAATTTGGATAAAACACTAATAATAACGCAATCAAATTATATCCCATGGAAGGGTTATTTTGATTTATTACAAAATGCTGATGTTTTTGTAGTTTTTGATGAGGTTCAATATACTAAAAGGGATTGGAGAAATAGAAATAAACTTATTTGTAATAATGGTCCAAAATGGCTAAGTATTCCCGTAAAGTCAAAAAATAAATTTAGTCAAAAAATAAGTGAAACAGAGGTGCTAAATGATAATTGGATAAATGATCATCTAAACTTCATTGAAAATAATTATAAGAGAGCAAAATGTTTTGAAGAATACTTTCCAATCATTAAATCAATTATTGTTGAATCTCAAAATAAATACCTTTCAAAGATTAATGTTAAAATTATTAAGAGCATTCTTGATCTTATAGGAATAAACATAAAGATTATTGATTCATCTCAATTAGAATTAGCTGAAGAAAAGAATGATAAATTAATTTCTATTTGTAATCAGCTAAATATTAAAAATTATATTACTGGACCTTCAGCACTCAATTATATAGATAAAAAAAAATTCATAGAATCAAATATTTCATTAAGAGTATTTGAATATAAAAATTATAGACATTATGAACAATTATGGGATGGATTCTATCATAATGTAAGTATAATAGATATGTTTCTAAATCTCGGTTCAAAAACAAAGGATTATTTATGAGAAATAAAAAGTTAATTTTATTCGGTAAAGGATTATATACCGAAATAGTTCATCAATATTTTCAAGAAGACTCTTGCTTTGAGGTTGTTGCATTTTGTTTAGATGATGAGTTTATTACGGAAGAAAAATACTTAGGCTTACCAATGGTTAAGTTTTCTGAGATTACTAAAAAATACTCACCTTCTAATCATTGTATGCATATTGCAATAAGTTATACTAATCTTAATAAATTAAGAGAAATTAAATTTAAAGAAGCAAAGGAAAAGGGCTATGAATTAATTTCTTATGTCAGTTCTAATTCAACAATTAAATCTAAGATTCCCATCGGTGAAAACTCTTTTATTTTTGAAGACAATACAATTCAACCTTTTGTAAAAATTGGTAATAATGTTATACTATGGAGCGGAAATCATATTGGACACCATTCTGTCATTAAAGATCATAACTTTATTAGTTCGCATGTAGTAATATCAGGTCAATGCGAAATAAAATCCAATTGTTTTATTGGTGTAAACTCAACTATAGCTCATAGAATTATAATCGAAGAAGAAAATATAATTGGTGCCGGTTCAGTAATAACTAAAAATACTTCTAAAAAAGAAGTATACGCTCCTCCTAAAACAAATTTGATTTCTTCAGACTCTTCGAGAATAGCAAAATTTTTATAAAATGAAATGGAAAAAAAAAGGGTTAATTTATAAGCCTGATTCGATCTCTAAATATCTTTTGACACATGCAGCAAATCCAACTGCAATAGCCCTGAATGAAAGTAAGTCTTTATATAGAATCTTTTTTAATGGAAGGGATATAAATAACAAGTCATCAGTAGGCTATTTTGATTATGATTTTCATGAAAATCAAATAATAAAATCATCAACAAAATTTTTATTAAAATTTGGAGACAAGAACAGCTTTTATTCTCATGGTATAAGTTTAGGAAATTTTTGGGAGTTTAAAAATCAAATTCATTTTGGTTTTATGGCTTGGCAAATTAGAAATAATGATCATTGGAGAGGGGATATAGGTGTTTTTAAATTAAATAAAAAACTTAATCAAGTCATAAGTGATCCTTCATTATTAATGGGGATTAGTAGTGAAGATAAGGTCAGTTTATCTTATCCAAACATTTTATTTGATGAAAAAGATTTAACATATAAAATGTTATATGGTTCTACTAAGACATGGGATGCAGGTAATGGAGAGATGATTCATACAATAAAGTTAGCAACGACCATTGATTTTAAAAGTTGGAAATACTATGGTACTGTTTTAGAATATAATGTAGGGATAAGACAGGCCTTCTCGAGACCAACAGTTATAAAAATTAATGATGAATTTTATTGCTGGTTTTCCTATAGAAGTGGAGATGGTTCAAAATACAAGATTGGATGTGCTAAAAGTAGAGATTTTTTAATTTGGGAATATACAGATTTAAGGATAGAAAAATCCCAATCTGGTTGGGACTCTGAAATGGTTTGTTATCCTTATGTTTTCAAAATAAAAAATGATGTATTTATGCTTTATAACGGAAATAATTTTGGAAAAACAGGAATTGGACTTGCAAAACTTAAAGGAATATGAAATGTTTAATTTGTAATTCCGGTAAATTCAAATCAATATACAAGTCTAAAAACTCCTTATTGTCAAATTTGCAGTATTGTAAGGGAATTAAAACACATAAATTAATTTGTGAGAAGTGTGGTTTTGTAAGAAATCAAAATTTAGGAATAGATCATAATTTTTATGAAAATGAATATAAAATTTATGATGATGATTTTGATCCTATTTTATTTTATCAAGGAGAAGAAAAAAAAAGATCTGAGTTTATATTTGAATGGATTTCTTCTTTTGTAGATTCTAGTGTAGATAAAATTCTTGAGATTGGTTGTGGTAATGGAAATTTGCTTGCTAATTTCAATACTAAAGACAAAATTGGTTTAGAGCCAAATAAAAATGCATTTAATATAGCTTTAAAAAAATGTACAGCTATAAATACATCATTTGAAAATTTTAAATCTGAAGCAAAATATAATTTAATTCTTTCTGTCTGTGTATTAGAACATACTAAGTCTCCTGATATTTTTTTGAAAAAGTGTAAAAAGTTATTATCCTCGAGTGGTAAAATAATAATTATTATTCCTATTCAAAATGTAAAAAGTTATGATGTTCTTTTTAATGACCATCTATTCCATTTTAGTAAGTCTCAATTTGAGAGGCTTTGTCATGATCAAGGATTAAAAATAGAAAATTTTCAAATTGGATATAAAAGCATATATGATCAGGCTTGTTTTGTATTAAAGAATGAAAAAAACACCAAAGAGCCCTTGGAATTTTTTGATAATAAGAATTTTAATTTTTGTAAAAATTTAAAACTTCAAACAGAAAGAATTTTAATTTCTGAAAAATATTCTCAGCTATTTCTTTTTGGAAATGGTGAGAGATCTAAAGTTCTTAGATATCTAGTGAATTTTGAAAGTATAAAGTATATCATTGATGACCATAATTATGATAATAAAGCTATTTTTAACTCAGATTTTTTTATATCAAACGAATCTAAAAATCATGACTCAAAACTTTTATTACTATCAGTAAATCCAAGTCTTAATGAATTATTGATCAAAAAATTCCAAAAAATCCCAAATCTTACAATCGTTAATCCTTTTGACCTAATTTTTATTTAGAAAATGAGTATTGCAAGTATTAAAAAAATAGAATATGTATTAGGTGAAAAAAAAATTACTAATAATGATTTGAAAACTATTTACAGCAATGGATATGATTTTGAAAAATTTGAAAAAAAAGTTGGAATTAAAAGTAGATTTATTTCTGAAAAATTCACAACTCTCGATTTAGCGTATCATGCAGCTGAAAAATTATTTGAATCCAGTAATATTGATAAAAAAAATATTGATTTTTTAATTCTCTGTACTCAAAGCCCCGAATATTTAATTCCTACAAATTCTTGTATTCTTCAAAACAGGTTGGGGTTAAATGAAGATATTGGAACTTATGATTATAATTTAGGTTGTTCAGGATATGTTTATGGTCTTTCAATGGCAAAAGGCTTAGTTGAAACAAATCAAGCAAAAAATATTCTACTTATTACATCAGAAACTTATTCAAGATACTTGAACGAAAAGGATTTTATAAATAGATTAATTTTTAGTGATGCTGCATCAGCTACTTTAATAGTAAATAAGGGTAAAAATCAAATTAAAAATTTTTCATTTAAAACAAAAGGCTCTGATTTTGATAAGCTAATTGTAAAAAATAACTTTTTTACTAAAAAGTTAAAACCTGAATTTAAAAAGAATGGAGATTATTCAAAGTATACTGATAATGATTTATTTATGGATGGAAAGAGTATTTTTGAATTTACTATAAAGGAAGTTCCAAAATTCATTTCAAGAATGTTAGAGGAAAATAATCTCGAAGTCAATGACGTTAATTTTTACATTTTACATCAACCAAATAAATTTTTATTAGAATCAATTAGGAAAAGAACAAAAATTCCTAAAGAAAAGTTCATAATAGACATAGAAAAATATGGGAATACAGTTTCAAACACGATCCCTATTGTATTAAAGAATAAATTTAATTTTTTCGAAAAATTTAAAGGAAGGATACTACTATGTGGTTTTGGTGTTGGACTTTCCATGGCTGGATGTATAATTGAAAATAAATAAAAAATGGAATTAGAAATTCTTTTAAAAGATTTAGAGCATTTTCTTGAAATAGAAACAACAGAGCTAAGTATCAATACTGATTTAAAACAATTAGACGAGTGGGATTCTTTGACTTTATTATGTTTGATTGATTACATCGAAAGCAATTTTTCTATTGCCTCAAATTTTTTAGAAAATTATGAGGATTCACTTATCATTATTGACCTCATTAAAGAAATAAATTTGAGTTCTAAAAAGAAAATTCAACTTTAAATGAAAAAAATTTCATTTAATAAAGCATATAATTACAAATGGGATAATTTTTCATTTAAGCAATTTGTTACAGAAACTAGTGGGAATGGGATTTACACAAAAAATGCACAATCCTTTTTTAAGGATGAATTTGGATTTAAAAGTCTATTAACTTCATCATGTACTGATGCACTTGAAATGTCAGCAATCCTTTCAAATATTAAATTTGGAGACGAAGTAATATTACCTAGCTATACATTTGTTTCTACAGCAAATGCTTTTTTATTAAGAGGTGCTAAATTAATATTTATTGATACAGAAGATAATTTTCCCAATATTGATGCTTCTAAAATAGAAGAGCATATCACAAAAAAAACCAAGGCTATTATTTGTGTACATTACGGAGGGTTTTCTTGTAATATGAGTAAACTTTTAGAACTTAAAAGAAAGTATAATTTGATCCTTATTGAGGATGCAGCACAAGCATTTGACAATTTTTACATTGATAATATTGGGAATAAAATCCCTTTGGGATCAATAGGTGATTATGGAACATTTAGTTTTCATGAAACAAAAAATATTTCATGTGGTGAAGGAGGTTTATTAATAGTTAATAATGACCAGTTTAAAAGGGCTGAAATTATTTGGGAAAAAGGAACTAATAGAAGTAGTTTTTATAGAGGTGAAGTGGACAAGTATGAATGGGTTGATATAGGATCTTCATTTTTAATGTCAGACATCACCGCTTATTTACTATATCAAAATTTAAAGAGATATAAAAAAATTCAAAAAAAAAGACTAGAACTATGGCATTTATATGAAGAATTACTTCAGCCATTAATCAATGAAGGTTATTTAGAAAATATTGACTACCCAAAATATTCAACAAAAAATGGACATAATTTTTTCATAGTTTTAAAATCTAAAGAAGAATTAGAAAAACTAAAATTATACTTATATAATAAAAAAATAAGTGCTGTTACTCATTATAGGCCATTGCATAACTCTAAATTTTTTAAACAATATTATAAAGGGGAGGAGTTAATAAATACAATTAAATTTTCTGAAAGACTTTTAAGAATTCCACTTCATTTTTATTTAACTGATAATGATGTAATGTTTACTGTAAGTACAATTCATAATTTTTTTAAAAAATCAAATCAATTTAAATGACCAAAGAAAAATCTTATACAAAAAAATATTTAAGTACTAATGAAACGTTTCCCTCCGTGATTTCATTAAAATTTTTTTTAGGGAAAAACCCTAAATTAAATTTTAAAGAAACATATTGGGCTAACAAAAAAATATGTGA
>Ga0181607_10005334_pt1 | contig 10884 bp, 10 predicted proteins | sample 041ome_9_FD_132420 | JGI IMG/M metagenome (GOLD analysis project Ga0181607, IMG submission 132420) | Coastal salt marsh microbial communities from the Groves Creek Marsh, Skidaway Island, Georgia - 041413US metaG (megahit assembly) | ecosystem: Environmental > Aquatic > Marine > Intertidal zone...
AACAAAGGCATGCGCGTCATTGTGGCCGGCCTGGACATGGATTTTCGCGGAAATCCTTTTGGTCCGATGCCTGCTTTGATGGCCACCGCTGAATACGTGACAAAAGTACACGCTATATGCACCAGAACAGGGCAGCTAGCTAACTACAGCTTTAGAAAATCAAACGACAACCACTTGGTGATGCTAGGGGAAACTGCAGAATACGAGCCGTTGAGCCGAGCTGCATTTTACAAAGCCATGCTCAAAGAGCGCATCGCCCAGCTGGAAGTAGAAGAAGAGCCATTGTCAGGAAAACAAACTCCTGAAGCGCCTAAATCATGAGTGCGCACACCAGACTTGTCCTTGATGCCCAAGCGCTGGCTCATAACTACCGTGTATTGCGCAGTAAAACAGCCCCGCAAACGGCGCTTTTAGGCGTCGTTAAAGCTATGGCTTATGGTAGTGATGCTCTATTTGTAGCGCGCACCCTAGCTCAGCTAGGCATCGATTATTTGGCCGTGGCCTATGTTCCCGAGGGTATCGCCTTGCGGGAAGCAGGTATTCACACCCCCATCTTGGTGTTGCATCCACAACTCGATCAACTCGATGAACTGTGGAGCTATTGCTTGGAACCCAGCGTCTATTCCTTTAGGGTGTTACAAGCCCTAAGCGCTCGAAAAGAGCAGCTTCCCATCCATATCAAATTAAATACCGGTTTGAACCGGCTGGGTTTTGAGCGAGAAGACCTGGCCCAACTCGGCGAATACCTCAATCAATCGCCCCACTTAAAAAGGACGGGCATACTCTCGCACCTAGCGGCTTCTGAGGATCCTGGCCAGGACGAATACACCAGGGGACAATTGGCTGAATTCACGGCCATGAGCGATGAACTCGCTAAACTAACTGGAGGGTTTACCTACAAGCACTTGTGCAACACCTCGGGTATTTTGAGGTTCCCTGAAGCGCACTTTGACTTGGTGCGCAGCGGAATAGGGCTTTACGGTTACCCCAATGATGGGGCTCTGGAACAGGAGTTTATCCCATTTGCCTCCCTGTATACAGTAATCTCTCAAATACATCACCTCAAACCAGGAAATGGAATCGGCTACAACCGTGCAGAAGTGGCTAGACAACCTATGAAAATAGCTACGCTACCCATCGGTCATGCGGATGGCATCAGCCGAATATATGGATTGGGCAAAGGCGGTGTGTGGATCAATAACCAATGGGCACCAATTGTGGGCAATGTGTGTATGGACATGATTATGGTCAATGTTACAGACATCGAATGCGCTGAAGGTGACGAAGTGGTCGTTTTTGATAAAAAACACCGGGCTGATCAGCTGGCCGAAGGTGCTGGAACAATTTCTTACGAACTGTTGACGGCGCTATCGAGAAGAATTAAGCGATCCTACCTACCGCTGGAAGATTTCAAATAGTTACAAAAATAACATTTTGTTATATTTTAATTAAATAGCTTCCTCGGGTCTTGTTCGGTGGTTGTTTTTAGCTAATATTGCACCGCTAAATTACTCTATATGAAAATAGCTGTTGTAGGTGCCACCGGAATGGTTGGCGAAGTGATGCTTAGGGTGCTCGAAGAGCGCCAGTTTCCGTATACCGAATTGCTTTTGGTCGCTTCGGAGCGCTCCGTAGGCAAAACCATCACCTACAAAGGAGAGCACCATACGGTCATCTCGCTCGAAGCTGCTGTAGCTGCTGCTCCAGATATTGCTATATTTTCAGCAGGTGGAGATACCTCACTGGCTTGGGCACCAAAATTTGCCGCTGTAGGCACGACAGTTATCGACAACTCTTCTGCTTGGCGCATGCATCCAGACCACAAATTAGTGGTTCCTGAGATCAACGCAGATGTGTTGACTGCCGACGACAAAATCATTGCCAACCCTAATTGCTCCACCATCCAATTGGTGATGGTGCTGGCTCCGCTTCACCGCGCGTACGGCTTGAAGCGCGTGGTGGTTTCTACCTACCAATCCGTATCAGGTACCGGGTTGAAGGCAGTAGAGCAAATGGAAAACGAAATGCAAGGAATAGAAGGTCCTATGGCTTATGCCTACCCCATCCACAGAAACGCCTTGCCCCAATGCGATGTGTTTTTGGATAATGGTTATACCAAAGAAGAGATGAAATTGATGACTGAACCCAAAAAGATCATGGGTGATGACTCTTTCCAATTAACCGCTACTGCCGTGCGCATTCCTACTGCTGGAGGACACTCAGAATCGGTCAACATCAGCTTTAACCGAGACTTTGACTTGACAGAAGTTCGGGAAATTTTGGCCAATACGCCCGGGGTGGTTCTTCAAGACGACCCTCAATCGGCGCTATATCCTATGCCGCTGACTGCTCATGATAAAGACGAGGTTTTTGTAGGCCGCATTCGCCGGGACGAGACCCTGCCAAACACCTTAAACTGCTGGATTGTCGCCGATAATCTGCGCAAGGGGGCTGCGACCAATGCCGTTCAAATCGCCGAATATATCCGGGCTAAAGGACTGGTCTAATCAATCATTGTTGTTGAGCAGTTGAGCGAGTTCTTGACCCACTTTACTGCCTATAGCGACTCCCATGCCCCCTAGTCTAAGTCCGCAAAAGACTCTTTTGGACAGGTGCTTGACTATGGGCGTTTTGCTGGGTCCCATACCCATGATTCCGCTCCACCTTTGGTCTATGTCAACCTCTTGATCGGGTAGGATAACTTCGCGGAGCAAGTACATCAAGCGATCTTGTATCAGGTCTGTCAACCCAAATTGTGTGGTTGTTTCCCCTGCGATATCTAAGTTTCTACCACCGCCTAACAGGAGGCGCTGACCTACATTTCTAAAATAGTAATACCCTTGGTCCAGGTGAAAAACTCCTTGGATGTGCAATCCAGGGATCGGCTGGGTGATCAACACCTGTGCCCGAGCGGGCAACACTTCCTCTGGCGTAAGCTGCTGACCAAATCCGTTGGTAGCAATGAATAAATAGCCTGTAGTGAAGGAGCATTCTGCCAAAGCAACCTCCACCCCAAAAGGGGCTTCTTCATAGCCGAGCACTTCCATGCCGTACAGCACTTCGATTCCCTTTTTGCGCACCAAAGCCAACAGACGGGACATCATGGCCCCAGTGTCTATTTGCCCCTCAAAAGGACTGGAGATGTACTGGGGCAGAACACCTTGGAACCCAAAACTGTTTTTCTTGAGCCTAAAGGGCGCGCTGCCAAAAACCGGGGTCAGCAATTCATTGATGCGAGGTAGATCCGTCAGACACTGTTCAAACATAGATTGGTCGCGCTGTAAGAACACCTCATGACCACCGTGCCTTTGGTAATCCATGGCCTTGGGGCCGAGCAAACTGCGCAAGAGCGCCACGCCGCGATAACGTCTTTGAACCAAATCAACCACCGCCTCAGGTCCGTACAATGATAAATCGCTCGAGAGCTCAGAGATGCTGCCAAAACATGAAAAACCCGCATTTTTAGTACTGGCTCCCCGAGGCAAAGCGCCTCGTTCCAATACCAAAATGCGGGCTGTCGGGTGCATGCGTCTCAATTCAAGAGCCGCGTTTAAACCAACTATTCCTGCACCCACCACTACAAAGTCAACCTGATCGAACCAGGTTTGGCGTTCCCAAAAACTAAATGAGTGCGCGTTCAGAGTGGGTCGGTTTTAAAATTGCTATTCTTGTGGTGCTTCCATGACAAAGCTTTCCATGAATTTAGTCGTATAATTCCCGGCTAAATAATCCGGATGATCCATTAACTGCCTATGAAACGGAATGGTCGTTTGGATACCTTCGATCACAAACTCATCTAAAGCGCGCTTCATCTTGAGGATAGCTTCCTCTCGGGTCTGTGCGGTCGTGATTAATTTGGCGATCATGGAATCGTAATACGGCGGAATGACGTAGCCGCTGTATACGTGGGTGTCCAATCGAACTCCGTGACCCCCTGGCGTGTGCAGGGTAGTGATCTTTCCTGGGCTAGGCCTAAAGTCATTGTACGGATCCTCGGCATTGATTCTACACTCTATGGAATGCAGCTTAGGCAAATAATTCTTTCCGGAAATGGGCACACCAGCAGCTACTAAAATCTGCTCTCGGATCAAATCGTAGTCGATGACTTGTTCGGTGATCGGATGTTCTACTTGAATCCGCGTATTCATTTCCATAAAATAGAAATTCCGGTGCTTATCCACCAAAAACTCGATGGTTCCTGCCCCTTCATAACCGATAAATTCCGCCGCTTTAACCGCCGCTTTACCCATATCCTCACGCAGCTTGTCGGTCATAAAAGGAGAAGGGGTTTCTTCGGTCAGTTTTTGGTGTCTTCTCTGGATGGAACAGTCTCTTTCAGAGAGGTGACACGCCTTGCCGAATTGATCGCCAACCACTTGAATTTCGATGTGTCTGGGCTCTTCAATCAATTTTTCCATGTACATCCCCCCGTTTCCGAAAGCAGCCGTGGCTTCTTGCACCGCACTGTTGAAGAGTTTTTCCATCTCCTCTTCTTTCCAAACGGCGCGCATTCCTTTTCCTCCACCTCCTGCAGTGGCTTTGATCATTACAGGATAACCTATTTTAAGGGCTGTTTTTTTAGCGTGCTCCACGTCTTTTAGCAAACCTTCAGATCCTGGAACAGTGGGTACGCCAGCCTTTTTCATGGTTTCCTTGGCGGTAGCTTTGTCTCCCATCTTGTCGATCTGATCGCCGGAAGCTCCGATAAACTTGATGTTGTGTTCGGCACAAATACGGGAAAATTTGGCGTTCTCCGACAAAAAGCCATAACCAGGGTGAATAGCGTCTGCATTGGTGATCTCCGCGGCAGCGATAATGTTCGGGATTTTTAAATAAGACTCTTTGCTTGCTGCTGGACCTATACATACGGCTTCATCGGCAAATCGAACATGAAGACTTTCCTCATCGGCCTTGGAATAAACCGCTACAGTTTTTATCCCCATTTCCTTGCACGTGCGGATAATGCGCAGCGCAATTTCGCCTCTATTGGCAATTAATATCTTTTTAAACATCGCTTTTTTTTTGGTTGCGCTTAAGCTGGATCTACCAAAAACAATGGCTGATCAAATTCTACTGGGCTGGCGTCATCCACCAATACTTTCACGATTTTTCCGCTGATTTCCGCTTCAATCTCGTTGAATAGCTTCATGGCTTCAACCACACATAAAGGAGATCCTGGTTTAATTTCACTGCCAACATCCACCAAATTAGGCTTGTCTGGAGATGACTTTCTGTAGAAGGTACCAATCATGGGTGACTTAATGGTCACATACTTAGCCTCTTCCGCAGGAGCAGCCGCAGGTGCGGCAGGGGTAGCTGCTGGTGCAGCAGGGGCCGCCTGAATCATCTGTACTGGCGATTGAGTATAGGTGACTACCTCAGCTTCAGGCACATAAGTTCCTCCTGTTTTGATGGTAATTTTAATATCATCTGTTTCCAATTTTACTTCGCTTGCCCCCGACTTGGCGACAAACTTGATCAGCTGTTGAATTTCTCTAATGTCCATGTTCCCGTTGATTTATAGTTGATATGGTTATTGTTCAGGGTTTGTATCGTAGGCCCAAGTCAAATAGATGGCCCCCCAGGTAAATCCTCCGCCAAATGCGGCAAATACTAGACGATCTCCTGTGTGTAATTGGTTTTCATAGTCCGCTAAAAGCAAAGGTAAGGTAGCGGAAGTCGTGTTTCCGCAGCGTTCGATATTGCGCATTACCTTGTTTTCTGGAACGCCCATCCGCTGCGCGGTAGCGTCGATAATTCGGTTGTTGGCTTGGTGAGGCACCAACCAGTGAACCGTGTCGTTGGTCAGTGCGTTGCGCTCCATGATTCGGGCGGCCGCGTCAGCCATATTGGATACAGCAAACTTAAACACGGTCTTTCCATCCTGGTAGACGTAGTGTTGTTTGTTGTCTAAAGTCTTTTGTGATGTAGGCAACAAGGACCCCCCTGCTTCGATGCGCAGAAAGTCTCTACCCACCCCATCAGAGCGCAAATAAGCATCTTGGTATCCCAACCCATCTTGGTTGGGCTCAAAAAGCACCGCCCCAGCCCCATCACCAAAAATGATGCAGGTAGCTCGGTCTTGGTAATCGATGATCGAAGACATTTTGTCCGCACCGATTAACAATACTTTTCGGTACATCCCCGAAGCAATATAGGCCGCGGCAGTAGACATGCCATAGAGAAACCCAGAACAAGCCGCTTGAAGGTCAAAGGAGAACGCCTCTGTGGCTCCGATAGCCGAAGCCACATAGGCCGCTGTTGAAGCCACCATCATGTCCGGCGTAGCCGTAGCTACAATGACCGCATCGATTTCTTTAGGATCGAGTTTCTTTTTTTGAAGTAACGACTCCGCTGCTTTGATAGCGAGATAAGAAGTCCCTAAGTTGGGGTCCTTTAAAATTCTGCGCTCTTTGATCCCTGTTCTCGAGGTAATCCACTCGTCGTTGGTATCCACCATTTTCTCCAACATAGCGTTGGTTAACACGTGTTCTGGCAAATAAGAACCAACAGCAGTAATCGCAGCAGTGATCTGACTCATCTAAGGGCAATTTGAGGGCAAAAATGCGCCAAAAAGCGCAATTTTGAGCAAAAATTAATCAAAATTATCTGTTTTTGTTCAAAACTCGCTCAAAAAAGCCCATTTATAAACAAAAAAACTCCCGCCTGTTCGGGCGGGAGTATATCGATCAAGGAATCTTAAAAATTAGGCAGTAGCTGCTTCGGTTTTGTCAACCAAAACTTGACCTCTGTAGTACAATTTTCCTTCATGCCAGTGGGCTCTGTGGAACAAGTGTATTTCGCCAGTTGTTGGGTCTTTAGCCAATGTTGGGGCTACAGCCTTATAATGAGTTCTTCTTTTGTCTCTTCTGGTTTTTGAGGTCTTTCTCTTGGGATGTGCCATGACTATTCCTTTTTATCGTTGATTAAATTCTTTAATGCATCCCATCGGGGATCTGTATTGTCTTCTTTACCCGCTTCGGGCTCTCTCACTTCTTTAACGCTAAATTTTTCCAGCAGTTCAATGGCTTCGTTTTGCAACGTGCCGTCGAGCACCCCTGGGTGAACGCGTTTTTGAGGAACGGCCAATACCACCATTTCATAGAGGTATTGAGCGATATCTACCTGATGTTCCATATGGGGTAAAATGAGTAAACTTTCGTTTTCATCATTAAACTCCTCCCCAAACTTCACCACCAAATCCAATTTTGCCTGAATAGGCAAATCAAATAACTCTCCAGTAACATCACAGGGAACACGCACACTGCCTTGGGCAGTAAACGCAAACTCCATCATGGTGCTCATCTTGTTGAGCTGGACAGTAACTTGGATTTGAGTAGATATAAACTCCTCAAAATCAAATTGTTGAAAGAACTTTTCTCCAAGTACAAAATCAAAACTGTGCGTTCCTTGCTTAAGTCCTGAAAAAGGAATGATGTATTCCTTGTTTTTCATGAGGTATCAGTTTAGGCAATGTAGTTGGGCCAAAGGCGGGTGCAAAGATAGGAATATTTAGAAATTTACCAACAAAATGATGTTAATAATCCACCTACTCGGCTTGGGGTGCTGGCTTTGGTTTTTTGGTCGGCTTTTTATCCTGTAACACCGCTTTCTTTAAGGGGTTTTTTGACCAGAACACGTAGTCTTTTCGCAGCCGATAAATGTTTATCGCTTCGTATACCGCGGCGTGAAATGAACTGTGGTCTGCTCGTCCGGACCCCGCAATATCAAAAGCGGTTCCGTGATCTGGCGAGGTGCGCACGTGGGAGAGCCCCGCTGTAAAATTGACACCTTGACCAAAAGAAAGGGTTTTAAAGGGAATCAGACCCTGGTCGTGGTAAGCCGCCAAGACAGCGTCAAACTGACGGTAAGTGCCCGATCCAAAGAACCCATCGGCGGCATAGGGGCCGTAAACCAGGTGTCCTTTAGCGGCTATTTCTTGAATAGTGGGTTTCAGCACTTCATCGTCCTCAGACCCGATCACCCCTTTGTCTCCATTGTGTGGGTTGATGCCCAACAAAGCAATTTTTGGTTTTCTGATGCCGAAATCTTTGACCAATGAATCCATCATCAGGGTCACTTTCTCGCGAATCATCTGTGGGGTAATCGCCTTAGAAACCTCTTTTACGGGCAAGTGATCGGTCAATAGCCCTACCCTTAAGGTGTCGCTGACCATAAACATCAGGCTTTTACCGCCCAGCTCTTGGGCCAAATAATCGGTATGGCCCGGAAATGAAAAAGAAGGTGATTGGACATTGCTCTTATCTATGGGAGCGGTGACCAGCACATCAATATCTCCTTGCTTTAGCGCCGCTACAGCAGCCACCAAAGATTCGATGGCTTTTTTTCCTGAGTCTTCTGTAGGTGTTCCCCACTGTAACTCTGAAGGATCTTTCCAGGTATTGACCACGTTAAACTTACCTTCTAAAGCATCGGAGGCGCCAGCAATCCCATGAAATTTAATCTCTGTACCCACGGCGTTTTGGTGGGCAGACATCATTTTCGTGGAGGCAAACACCACCGGGGTGCACAACTCCAGCATACGCGCATCAGCAAACGTCTTGAGGGCGACCTCAATCCCTATTCCGTTGTAATCTCCGGCGGAAATTCCCACCTTAATTTTGGAGGACTCTTGCATGGGTTGTCTGGCTTAATGCGTAATTTAGTGCCGTAAAATTAGGCAAATAAAACGACTTTATGTTTACAGGCATCATTGAAACTTTGGGGCGCATCAGCCGGCTAGAACGCGATCAAACCAACCTGCATCTTTGGGTAAACACCCCACTGGCCCAGGAGCTAAAGATCGACCAAAGCGTTGCCCACAACGGGGTATGCCTCACTGTAGTCTCGTGCAGCGACAGCGAATATCAAGTAACTGCTATTGATGAAACACTGCAAAAAACTTCGATGAATCATTGGCAGGTGGGGGATGCTGTTAACCTTGAACGCGCCATGGTGGTGGGAAGCCGTCTAGACGGCCATATGGTTCAAGGACATGTTGACCAAACAGCCACTTGCGCGTCAATCACTGATCAGGACGGTAGCTGGTTGTTTTCTTTTACCTATGACACCTCAGCAGGTCATGTTACTGTAGCTAAAGGATCCATTACGGTGGACGGAACAAGCCTAACCGTTGTCGATAGCGAGCCGGGTCGTTTTTCTGTGGCTATTATTCCCTACACCTACGAACACACGCGTTTCCAACACTACCAAGTCGGCGAGGTAGTCAATCTAGAGTTTGATGTCATCGGCAAATACGTTCAGCGTTACTTTAACGCCATAAACGGCTGATCTTTCTCCAGGTTCTGAGCAACATCAAGGCAGAAATCCCTGTAATGGAAGCGGAAATCGCCAATACCTGACCATCTCCATAAAGCGCGTAGCCCGTAGAGAACAGAGCTCCGTAGACCATCAATGCGCCCCAGATCATAGCGGTGATTCCTTGGGGAACCATCCACGGAAGTCCCTGACCTTTTTGGGTGGGAAAATCTTTCCATCCGGGGCCTCCAGGCTGAACCTGATCGACAAAACGCTGCAGTGTTTCTTTGCGCTCTGCAGGTGTTGCCCAAGTGACAATCAGCCAAATAACGGTAGTTGTGGCCACCACCAAGGGATATTTACTCCAAGAGGGCCACATGCCTTCAGGACCGAACAAAAACAGAGACAGCGGTCCAAACTGAAGCGCTATGGAGGTAACTCCTGAGCTGACCATAGCCGCTATTTCACTCCAGGCATTGACACGCCACCAGAACCACCTTAAAATAAAAATAAGCCCTGTACCTGCGCCAAACATCAGAATAATCTCAAACAACTGCAACGCAGAGGTCAAAGCCAACGCCAACAAGGCGCTTAAGAACATCAATCCCAAAGTGGCCCAGCGACCTGTGCGCACCAACTGAGCCTCTGAAACGTTTTTCCCCGCACCTAGTCGATAAACATCGTTGATTAGGTAGGAAGCCCCCCAGTTTAAATGGGTAGAAATAGTGGACATATAGGCTGCGCCTAAAGAGGCCAATACCAATCCCATCAATCCTGCGGGAAGCTTGGTCAACATAGCTGAATAGGCTAGGTCCTGACCTAGCTTGGAAGCGTCTACTTGAGGAAATGCATCCTGTATGCTCTGTATGTCCGGGAAAACAACCAAGGAGGCCAATGCCACCAAAATCCAAGGCCAAGGTCTGAGTGCGTAGTGGAGCACATTAAAGAAAAATGTAGCCCCCATGGCGTGGTGTTCGTTTTTGGCGGCCAGCATACGCTGGGCTATATATCCTCCGCCTCCAGGCTCTGCTCCTGGATACCAAGCGCTCCACCACTGAACGGCCAAGGGGATAACCAACAACATCACTACTGCGTTTGGGTCGTTGGTGTCTGGAAAAAGGGATAATTTGCCTTGTACGTTTTCATGGGTCAACAATTGACTTAAACCCCCTACCTCAGGCAGCTGGACCAAATAAATAGCGGCGCCTATGGAACCTGCCATCGCAAAGAAAAACAATAAAAAGTCCGTGTAGATCACTCCCCTAAACCCACCAATGGCACTAAAAACCACGGTGATACTGCCCGCTATAAGCACGGTTTGCATCGGGGAAAGCCCCAACATGACTTGGCCGATTTTGATGGCCGCCAAAGTAACCGCGGCCATAGCCATAACATTAAAGACCACCCCGAGATAAAAGGCGCGGAACCAACGCAGAAAACGGGCGGGTTTTCCCCCATACCTGAGCTCGTAAAACTCCATGTCGGTCGACACGTCTGAGCGTCGCCACAACTGAGCGTACACAAAAACCGTCAGCAACCCCGTCAATAAAAAAGCCCACCAAACCCAGTTGCCCGACACGCCATTGGTGCGAACAATATCGGTGACTAGATTGGGTGTGTCCGTCG
>Ga0181607_10005348_pt1 | contig 10867 bp, 10 predicted proteins | sample 041ome_9_FD_132420 | JGI IMG/M metagenome (GOLD analysis project Ga0181607, IMG submission 132420) | Coastal salt marsh microbial communities from the Groves Creek Marsh, Skidaway Island, Georgia - 041413US metaG (megahit assembly) | ecosystem: Environmental > Aquatic > Marine > Intertidal zone...
CTACGCCGCCGCCATCCTGAACTGGACCAAGCCGGCAAAGGTCGACCTGTCAGCCTACCCGAATGTCGCCGCCTATTACGAACGCTGCTGTGCACGCGACAGCGTAAAAGCCGCCCACGCGGCGGAAGAAGCCGCCGCGGCCTGATCAGTTCGCGTCATGCTGAATGAAAGGGTCGGCCGGGAAACGGGCCAACCCTTTTTCATGGGCACATCTACCGGACGGATCGTCCTGATTTCAAGATGGTACGAGCGGGGAGACTCGAACTCCCAAGGTGTTGCCACCGGGGGATTTTGAATCCCCTGCGTCTACCAGTTCCGCCACGCTCGCGACGGCTTTGGATTACATCGGCGGGCGGGGCGGGGTCAACCGTCTATCGCGCATTCCTCCGCTGGCGGTTCAGGTTTCATCTGGTAAACTCGGATATGTTTAGGGCCTTCCCCCCATATCTCCGCCGCCTGATCTATATCACTGCGGGCTGCGTGCTGATTATCGGCGGGCTGATCTTTGCCGGCGAGCAGGCAAACGGCTGGGGCGGGCTGACCTACATCATCTTCGCAATGGGCGCCGTCGGGCTCTGGGCGGTTACCTGCGTGATATACGCAATCGTCGTGCTGATCCGGGACGGACGCCGGAGATCGAGCATGCCCGCGCTTGTCATTCTCATTGCGGCTGTCATAGCAGGCACACTGCTTTTCGCCGCGTAGATATTCGGGCAGGTATTTGGGCAGGTATTCGGCCGGATATCCTGACCCTATCCGTTTCCGGACCGTGCCCGGACAACGTCAGACCATAAATTCCGGCATGCGTTTTCAGGCGATTTAGCACGGCGCAGAGAGGCGCATCGACTCAGGTCGTCAGAGCCTTTATCCTCGGTCTCATCATATAAATCCCAACATCGTCGGCAGGCGTCGTTGGTTCAGGAAGGAAACTCTCTGGGCCGACAGGATGCAGCTGCGTTTTATACATTCCCGGATATGCGTGCCTGTTGGGCACATTTCCTGCAGACCGGGACAACACGGAGAACGAGCTAATGGACACTACCCTGTTGGAATCGGCAGAGGAGGTTTCCAGCATTGCATTCGGGTTCATGGCATCGAAAGCGCTGTTTGCCGGACTGCATATCGATGTTTTCACCCAGCTGGCCGACGGACCGAGAAATTCACAGCAGATCGCCGAGACGGCCGGCATTCCAATCAACCGGGTCACAACCCTGATGACCGCGCTGACCACCATTGGCATGGTCGAACGCAGTAACGAGGGTGAAACCTATGCAAATTCCCCCGGGGCGGCAGCGTTTCTGGCCAGGGGGGCGAAATACGAATTCGGCGATTATCTGCGCTACCAGATCGACCAGCAGATGTATCCGCTGCTCGAACAGCTGAACCAGGTACTGGACGGCACACTGGACTCTGATTCCATTGATTCCTATCAGCACTGGATGGCCGATCCGGAGCAGGCGCTGATCTATTGCGAAGCACAGCACGCGGGCTCTCTCGGACCGGGGCGCACGCTTGCCCGACTGGTCGATCTCAGCAAGGCTGAAACCCTGCTCGATGTCGGCGGCGGCACAGGTGCGATGAGCATTCGGCTGCTGGAGAATTATCCGAATCTTGTCTCCACCATCATCGACTTTCCCAACGTGGCGGAGATCGGCTGGCAGTTCATCGCCAAGGCCGGCATGGTCGACCGGATACGCTATATCCCGTCAAATGCACTCGTCGCCGAGTGGCCAAAGGAACAGGGCGCGATCCTGATGTCCTACCTGTTCAGCGGCATTCCGGGCGAAGAAGTCCCGCGTCTTATTGATTATGCATTTGAATGCCTTGAAGCCGGCGGCAGCTTCATGATCCATGATTTCATGGTCGAGGACGACCGCACGGGGCCGCCCATGGCAGCGCTCTGGCAGTTGCAGCACATGGCGTTTACGCCGGAAGCCCGGTCGGTGACGCCCGACTGGCTGCGCACACGCCTGCAAGAAGCAGGCTTCGTCGACATTCAGGAAGACGGGATGATTCCCGGGCTGACCCGGCTCATCCACGCCCGCAAGCCGGGTTAAGTCATGGCAAGGCCGGACTTTCAATTCGCATGGCCGTTCCGCGTGCGATATTCCGAAGTGGATGGTCAGATGATCGTCTTCAATGCCCATTACCTGACCTATTTCGACACCGCGATCACCGAGTATTTCCGCGCCCTGCCCTACGACTACCGGGGGCAGGTCACGCGCACGGGCGAAGACTTTCATACCGTGCGGACACTGGTCGAATATCAGCAGCCCATCCTGTTCGATGAAGATATCGAGGTTTGCGTCCGCACATCCCGCCTCGGGCGTTCATCGATTACGTTCCTGCTGGAAATCCATCCGCAGGGGCGCGAAGACCTGCGGGCAACCGGAGAGGTCGTCTGGGTGAACACGGATCAGGCAACCCACAAGTCGGCGGCCGTCCCGGCAGAACTCTCAGATAAAATCTCGGCCCTTGAGGGCGACAGGCTCGAACGCTAGCAGCCGCGTCAGACATATCCGCCGCAGCGCCGGCGCCGGTGAAATGTCGCAAATGCTTCGCGAAAGCTGAAACGCCCTAGAGAATGTCGGTTCCGGGATCGAGACCCAGCAGGGTGCGACCGTAAATTTCGGCATTCGTGGTGAATTGCAGCAAACCATGCTGGTTGATCGCATGCAGGTCGCGCCAGGCGCGCTGGACAGGATGTTTTTCGGCAAGGCCGGAGCCACCGCAGGCAAGAAAAATCGATTCCACCGCATCCATGCACAGCCGCACGGCATAGGCGCTATCCATCCGGATCCGCGCGCGTCCATCGGCGTCCATCTGGCCGCCGTCTTCGGCCGCCGCGTGAATATCGTCGGCGGCGCGATGTAACAGCACACGCGCCATATCGACCTGCGCCTGCGCTTCCGCCACCGTCTGGTGGGTCAACGGAGACTCGATCTGGGATGCACCGCGCAGATGCGGGTTCGTCCGGCCCGGCACGTAATCAATAAAATCGCGGATTGCCCCGGCGGCGATGCCGACCGCAGGACCGCATAATGCGATCGCCAATGGCGGGGAAAGCGGCGCATCGAACAGTGTACCGTCATGCAGGTGGGCACCGGGTGTCTTGCCGACGCGTCCGTCCCTGAAAGAAATAAAACGGTGAGCCGGCACGTCGGCCCCCTTTGCGACGAGGCTGCAACTGCCGGTGCCGCGCAGGCCGGCGACACGCCAGTCATCCTTGATCTCCACATCCGAGGCGGGGATCAGGAAACATCCTTCGTCCAACACAGCGTCGTCGTCATCCAGCAGCTGTGCGCCGAGAATCATCCAGCCTGAGTGCTCACTGCCCGAGCCGAACGGCCAGAATCCCTCGACCACGTAGCCGCCATCGGTTTTGCGGGCCTTGCCACGCGGGTTCAGCACCGCGGCGATCAGGGCATCCGGGTCATCATCGTAGATATCTTTCTGCGCCTGCTCGCTGAGCAGGCCTGCGACCCAGGAGTGGATCTGCAGCACGCCGAGGCACCAGCCGGACGAGCCGCATCCCGCCGCGACCTCTTCGACCACATCGAGATGCGCATGAAAATCCATCTGCCAGCCGCCACATCGTTCCGGCTGTATCACCCGGAACAATCCGGCTTTTTTCATCTCGGCGACGTTTTCATCCGGCAGACGGCGAAGCGCATCCGTCTCGGCGGCACGGGCACGCAGTCCGGGCGCAAGCGCACGGGCCGCGGCGATCAGGGACGCGGCATCGGGCGCGTCCGGTAAGACAGGTTGTGTGTTCATCGTCAGATATTAGGGCAAGTTCGCGGCAGAGGGAAAGCGTAGGATAATACCGTGGATACCCCCGGCGGATGACGCCGGCGACGCAGTGTTGTCTTGCCCGCCGGCAGACCCGCTGTTAAACCGCGATTATCCGCCCCAAGACCCGCCTCAAGGAATGCCGATGCTGCGCCGCCTTTACGACTGGACGATGGACCTCGCCTCGCGCAAGAACGCCGTGTGGGCATTATGCGCCGTCGCCTTCGTCGAAAGCTCGGTCTTCCCGATCCCACCGGACATTCTGCTTATTCCGATGATCCTTGCCGCCCGTGACAAGGCCTGGCGATATGCGGCGATGTGCACCATCGCATCCGTTCTGGGTGGCATGCTCGGCTACGCAATCGGTGCGGGGCTTTATGAAAGCGTCGGCCGCCCGGTTCTCGAATTCTATGGCTATGCGGCCAAGTTTTCCGACTTCACGGCGCGCTATAACGAATATGGCGGCTGGATCGTCTTTATCGCCGGGGTGACCCCGTTCCCCTACAAGGTGATCACCATCGCCAGCGGCGTCACCGAGCTGGACCTGACGACCTTTACCGGTGCGTCGGTGCTGGCCCGCGGGTTGCGGTTCTTCGTCGTCGCCGCCCTGCTTTATTACTTCGGCCCGCCGATCCGCGAATTCATCGAAAAACGCCTTGGGCTGATGTTCGCCGTCTTCTGCGTGCTCCTGGTTGGCGGCTTCATTCTGCTCAAAGTCATCGCATGAGGATGCTGCGATGAGGCCACCTCGATGATCATTCTGGGCCGCCGTATCGACGACCGGACCGCCGTGATCTGGGCGATGTGGGCATCAGCAATAGCCCTGACCACCGCCCTCGGGTCGCAATATCTCGGCGGCCTGGCACCCTGCAAATTATGTATATGGCAGCGCATTCCCCATGGCATCGCCATCGTGATCGGTCTCGGGGCGCTGCTGTGGTTCCGTGGCCCGCGCGAACGCATCCTCCTGACCTGGCTTGCCTGTCTGACCTTCGCGGTCGGGGCCGGCATTGCGCTGTATCACACCGGTGTCGAACAGCATTGGATCGCGGGCCCTAGTTCCTGCACCGGGTTCGGCTCGCTGAACGAGGCGACGACGATAGAAGATCTCCGGGCGCAGCTTCTTGCCGCCCCGATCGTCCGTTGCGACGAAATCCCATGGTCGCTTTTCGGCGTATCGATTGCAGCATGGAATGCCCTCGCTTCTCTCGGATTGATGGTATTCTGCGGTATGGCCGCCTGGAACCAGACGCGGAGAAGATATTCATGACCGTACGCAAACGACTAACGGAACACGGTATCCTGCCGGGCGATATCCCGACCGGACAGATGCTGGAGCGTATTGTCCGGGTCGACCATGCCGGTGAATACGGGGCCGTACGGATCTATAAAGGTCAGCTTTCGGTTCTCGGCAACTCCCCCGTGGGCGATACGATCCGCGAAATGGCGGAACAGGAACGCGAGCATCTTGAAACATTCGACAACCTGATCGCCGAGCGCCGCGTGCGCCCCACTGCCCTGATGCCGGTGTGGCATGTGGCCGGATACGCGCTGGGCGCGGCGACCGCGATGATGGGCGAACGCGCAGCAATGGCCTGCACCGCCGCCATTGAAGAGGTCATCGACGATCATTATGCCCAGCAGGCCGCCCTATTGGGCGATGACGAGGCTGAGCTTCGCGACACGATTGAGAAATTCCGCGAGGACGAGCTGGAACACCGTGACACCGCGCTCGAACACGACGCTGAACTGGCCCCCGGCTATGAAATTCTGTCGACGGCGATCAAAAAAGGCTCCCGCCTTGCGATCTGGCTGAGCCAGCGAGTTTAGTACCGGACGTGTTCCGCCCATGTGCCCTCCCGGATTCGGCTATACTCCCCCGATGACCGAGGCACCTTCACCCGACACACCCCCAACCGCGCTATCTGACGACGGTCACGCTCAGCAGGCGCCTGTCGCCAACGTGCGACCACTGGACCTCGCAGCCCTCGCCGTCGGCCACAGGGGCGCCGTCCTGCGGCAACCGGACGGCACGCCCGAACGGCTGGCGCCCACGGCGGCCATTAAACGTATCTCCGACGGTCTCGTCCCCATGGTCTGTCATGCGCCCGCGACGGCTCGCCGGTTGAACACCTCACCGTTTCCGGCGCTCGACCTTCTGGAGCTATTCGCGTTTGTCCGCCCGGCGACATTCTGCCGGCCGACACCGTCGGGTCTGGCGGCGGCGCTGGGTCTCGACAAACCGACCGACATCGATGACGAGGCGCGCATCCTGCAATTGGCAGGCGGTGCCCTGCTGACGGACCTGATCAGAATGGAACCGGGCCGCGACCGGGACCTCGCGGCGGAAACCGCCCGCATGATGGAAGCCGCGAACTGGGGCTGGACACCGCTGGTACTGCGCGCACTGGCCGCCGAAACACCGCCGGCGATGGACGGGCTTGCCAACCGCGCGCTCGAAATATGGCGACGGCTCCCCGAATGGTCGGAATTCGCCCCCGACGCACAGCCGGGTAACCTGCCGGTCCCGGAAGACGAAACACGCGCCCGGCTCGCGAAGCTTGTCGGCAAACATGCTGAAGACCGGCCGCAGCAGGGCGACTATGCAGCGGCAGTATCTCACGCTTTCGCGCCCCGCGACGAAGAAGACGCCCCCAATACCGTGCTCGCCGAGGCCGGGACCGGTGTCGGCAAGACCCTCGGCTATATCGCACCCGCGAGCCTGTGGGCGGAACGCAATGACGGTACGGTGTGGATCAGCACCTATACACGGAACCTGCAGCGCCAGATCGACAGCGAGCTCGACCGCCTGCACCCGGACCCACGGGTAAAGGCGCGCAAGGTCGTCATCCGTAAAGGCCGGGAAAACTACCTGTGCATGCTGAATTACGAAGACGCGATCACCGGGCTCCGGGGCCGCCCCCAGGATTCCATCGGGCTTGGCCTGATGGCACGCTGGGCGTCGGCGACCCGCGACGGCGATATGGGAGGCGCGGATTTCCCCGCCTGGCTGATAGATATCGCAACACCGCGCAATACCGTGGGCCTCACCGACCGGCGCGGCGAGTGCATATATTCCGCCTGCGCCCATTATCATCGCTGTTTCGTGGAAAAGACCGTCCGCCGCGCCAAGCGCGCGGATATCGTGGTCGCCAATCATGCGCTTGTACTGGCACAGACGGCGACCGGGGGCATGGATGACGGACAGATTCCGACACGGCTGATATTCGACGAAGGGCATCACCTGTTCGACGCCGCGGACAGCGCGTTCTCCGCCCAGTTGAGTGGCCAGGAAGGTGCCGAACTGCGCCGCTGGCTGCTCGGACCGGAAGAAGGTCGCAAGACCCGCGCCCGGGGTCTTCAGCGCCGCATTGAAGATATTGCAGCGCTGGACGAACGGATCGGCGAATTTGTCGACGCCATCGTCGAAGCTGCAGACGCCCTGCCCGGTCCCGGCTGGAACCAGCGCATCGCCGGCGGTACCGCACGCGGAGACGCCGAGCTGTTTCTGGCCGAAATCCGCCAGCAGGTATATGCCCGCGCCAAGGACGCGCGTTCGCCATATGACCTGGAAACAGAAACCGACAGTCCGGTGCCCGGCCTGCTGGATGCGGCGCGCGAGCTGCGGGAATCTCTCAACCGCCTGATCCAGCCGATGCGGGCCCTGTCCGAACGCCTGCTGCTGGCACTGGATGAAAATTCAAGCGACCTCGACACACCGACGCGCAACCGGATTGAAAGCGTCAGCCGGGGCCTGCGCCGCCGCGCAGAGGGCGAACTTGAAGCCTGGAAATCCATGCTCGATGCGCTTGCCAAGGGCGTGCCGGAAGAATTCGTCGACTGGTTCTCGGTCACCCGTGCGCAGGGGCGCGATGCCGATGTCGGGATGCACCGTCACTGGATCGACCCGATGCTGCCTTTTGCCAAGACCGTGGCCGAACCGGCACATGGCATCGTGGTGACGTCTGCAACACTGCGCGACGGCACCGGCGACAACGAACTGGACTGGCAGTCGGCGGAGCAGCGAACAGGTGCCGTGCATCTGGAACAGCCGCCCTATCGAGCGCAGGTCACATCGCCCTTCAACTATCCCGAACAAACCCGGGTCCTCGTCGTTACCGACGTGCGCAAGGACGACATGAACCAGGTCGCAGCCGCATATCGCGAACTCTTTGTCGCCTCGGGCGGCGGAGCACTGGGCCTGTTCACGGCAATCAGCCGGCTGCGCAGCGTGCATGAGCGAATTGCCCCGACGCTGGAGGAAATGGGGTACCCCCTGCTCGCGCAGCATGTTGATCGCATGGATACGGGCAGCCTGGTGGAGATTTTCCGGGCCGAAGAACAATCCTGTCTTCTCGGAACCGATGCCGTGCGTGACGGGGTCGATGTGCCGGGGCGCAGCCTTCGTCTGATCGTGTTCGACCGGGTACCCTGGCCGCGCCCGTCGATACTCCACCGGGCCCGGCGGAAAGCCTTCACCCGGTCGCGCTATGATGACCTGATAACGCGCCTGAGGCTGAAACAGGCCTATGGCCGTCTGGTCCGACGGGCGGACGATTCAGGCGTGTTCGTCATGCTCGATCCGATGATGCCATCGCGCCTGGCGGGTGCCTTTCCCGACGGGGTCGATATCCAACGGGTCGGCCTCGCAGAGGCGGTGGCGGCAACCCGGGACTTCCTGTCGCAACCGGAATAACTTGACGTCAAAGCAGTGGGGCATTACCTGCGGGGGCAACAAGGAGAAGATATCGTTATGAGCAGTCTCAACCCTCACGCCGCCCTGATTTATACGATGGTCATCGCTTCAGCGATCGATGCAGAAATGACCGACGTGGAGCTTCTCCGCATTGGACAGCTGGTCGATCGTATGCCGGCCTTTGCCGATTACGAGCCGGACGACCTGACAACAGACGCAGAGGCCTGTGCCGAAGTACTGGCGAGCGACGGTGGTGTCGACGCGGCGATTTCCCAGATCAAGGAAGCGCTGCCCGCACGCCTGCGCGAGACGGCTTACGCGTTTGCCTGCGAAATCGTCGCCGCGGATGGCCATGCCAGCCAGGAAGAACTGCAGCTTCTCGAAGTTCTTTCCTACGACCTGGAAATCGACCCGCTCGCGGCTGCCGCAATCCAGCGGGGCGCAAGAGCCCGTCACACCAGCCTCTAGGCGCGCAGGACCGGACTTTACTGATTCCGGCGCAATTGCTGCACGGTGGGTGACATAGCGCCGCAGACGGTTGCCTGTGGAACAATCGCCGATTAGTTAGGCGATATACGTGACTGAACAACAGGCTTGGGCCCGGCTGACCAAATGGCGACCCCAATGGCGACAACGCGTCCCTCTGCGCCGCTGAAGGCGATCGAATACTGGCTGTATATCTGCTGTGCGCTGGTATTCGCCATGGTTCTGCTGGGCGGCATCACACGGCTGACCGAATCCGGTCTTTCCATCGTCCATTGGCGCCCCTTTACCGGCTGGATACCGCCGATGAATGAAGCGGCATGGACCGCTGTTTTCGATTCCTACCGGCAATCGCCGGAGTTCCAGAAACTGAACTTCTGGATGGCACTGGAAGATTTCAAGCGGATATTCTGGCTCGAATATCTCCACCGCGTTCTCGGCCGCATCATCGGAATCGTCTATTTCCTGCCCTTCCTGTGGTTCCTGATCCGCTACCGCCTGCCCGCCGGCCTGACAGGACGTCTGGCGATCCTGTTCGTTCTCGGCGGCCTGCAGGGGGTGCTCGGCTGGTACATGGTGAAATCCGGCCTTGTCGACCAGCCATCCGTGAGCCAGTACCGGCTCGCCGCGCATCTCGGCCTCGCCGTTATTATCTACGCCGCCATGCTCTATACCGCGCTTGGCCTCAGAACAGTGGATAGGCGAGGTTCCTCCGTCGGCAGGGGCGCCCGTAACCTGAGCATCCTGATATTCATCACGATGATATGGGGCGCGCTTGTCGCCGGGATGGATGGCGGCGCCGTCTTTACGACCTTCCCGCTGATGGATGGTGGTCTTCTACCGCCCCATGCATTGTCGATATCCCCCGTATGGCTGAACGTGTTCGAAAATATCGGCACGGTGCAGTTCATCCACCGGGTCCTCGCCATCGGCACCGTAATCGCGGCGATCTGGCTATGGTGGCGCCACGGCTGCGCGAAAACCGGCCCCACGACTTGGGTCGCCGTCTTTGCCGGGGTCCAGTTCTGCCTCGGCATTGCAACGATCCTGTCCGGCGCCTCGATCTACATAGCGTGGGCCCATCAGGGCGGCGCAATGGTGTTGTTCACGGCGTCTATTCTGGCCTGGCGAAAAGGATTAACCGAAAGCAACGCTTGACGCATATAACGAGGGAGCGTATTTAGCTGCCTTCTCGTGGAGATTTGAGCCGACCGGCTTGCGGCCACGTAAAAAAAATCGCTAAAAGGTCGGAGGTTCCTGAAACCCCGGCCGTTCGGTCGGGGGTTTTTATTTGGGCGAAGGCCCGGGAGCAGAAAATGGCGATAAACAAACCCGTTCAGGATAGCTGGCGCGCACAAACCCTTGCGGTCCGTGGCGGCACCAAACGCAGCGAGTTCGGCGAAACCGGCGAAGCGATCTACGCCACATCCGGCTATGTCTACGAATACGCAGAACAGGCCGAAGACGCCTTCAAGGACCGGGTCGACCGGTTCATCTATTCACGGTTTTCGAACCCCACCGTCGACATGTTCCAGGATCGCATGGCGCTGATGGAAGGCGCCGCCGTCGGCAAGGCCACGGCCACAGGCATGGCCGCCGTCTTCGCGTCCATGGCATCGATGGTGCAGGCGGGCGACCATGTCGTCGGCAGCCGCGCGCTGTTCGGTTCCTGCCTGTATATTCTGACCGAAATTCTGCCGAAATGGGGCGTCGAAACAACGATCGTCGACGGTACCGACCTCAACCAGTGGGAAGACGCGCTGAAACGCCCGACGAAATGCGTATTCGTCGAAACCCCGTCCAACCCGGGCCTCGACATCGTCGATATCAAGGCGGTCTCCGAGCTTGCCCACAAGGCCGGTGCGAAAGTCATCGTCGATAACGTGTTCGCGACCC
>Ga0181607_10005358_pt1 | contig 10856 bp, 14 predicted proteins | sample 041ome_9_FD_132420 | JGI IMG/M metagenome (GOLD analysis project Ga0181607, IMG submission 132420) | Coastal salt marsh microbial communities from the Groves Creek Marsh, Skidaway Island, Georgia - 041413US metaG (megahit assembly) | ecosystem: Environmental > Aquatic > Marine > Intertidal zone...
ACCGTTGCCGATCAGGCCGGTGGCGGCGTAAAGCGCGACTGTGCCGATCACCATGACCAGCAGCAATGCAAAGCCCTTCTGTGCGGAATGAACGGTCTGGCGCACTCAGTTGCCCCCTGCCGGATTGATTGTGTCGGTGCCGCCACCGGGCGTGCCTTCGCCTTCAGCGGCGTTATAGATCGCCATGCCGCCATAGCGCTCAATCCGGCGGATGCCCCGTGCTGCGGCCCAGGGGTCCTGGACGCGTAGTTCCATTTCTACGGTTTTGCCAAGTACCGTTCGGGATTTGTCTTGAAACAACGGCATTGCAGCGATTGGGCCGTTTAGCACTACGGTCTCACCAGCAATCGTGCAGGCAGGTGCTGGATCGCCAGGTGCCAGGCAAGTGACGTTAACAGCGCTATTTTTCTCGCCAGACGTTGTCAGGCCATTAGATGTCATTTCCAGCACCTCGCCATCTGCCAGTGCTACAGCAGGGGCACCTGCGCGATTGCGCAGGCCGTGCGCAATGCTGAACCCATCTGTGCCAGCAGATGTCATTGCCGCGCCTTCGGTTAAGGTCGTCATAGCCACTCTGGCGGCGCGGTTTGCGCGCACGCGCCCGTCTAAGTCGGCCTTCATATCCATGCTTGTGATCAACAGGTTCAACACAACTAGCGTCAGGCCAGCTGCGATCAATCCGGCGAAGGCAAGTTCAACCGTTGTGAACCCAGATTGCTTGGAGCGCCGACGCATCATTGGACACGCCCCACAATTGTTCGCAGGGTGAGGATTTATGTCGGTTGCGGCATTGCCTTAACGGTATTATCCGCTTCATTCCAGCGCAGCGGAAATTCCAACGCCAATTGGATTTCCTTGCAGAATACGCCGCTATCTTTCCCCGGAGCAGGGTCAGCTGCATTATGTGCGAAATTTAAGCATCGGCAATTTTGGTTTCCGCCAGGTTGGTTGTCGCTGTCGCACAGAGCCACAACGATATCTGTCAACTCCCAGCTTAAACGGCCGACAATGTTCTTAGGGCGGTCAATCCACACATAATTCCTCCGAACGGATGAAAGCTGGGAATCGAATAGAACGACCGGATACCCTTCTTTGGCTTCGAAGGCGTTTGGTGATTCAACGAGCCCATTTGCCTCGCCTGCGAATGGCTTGAGCAATGGGAGTGTTCCGGGCGGTGCCATTGCTGAATCAGCGAAGGTGCCAAAGATCATTCGGGTGTCATTGTAAGCTGCTGGATAATCGTATGCGGTGGATGTCGCTACGCCGAAAGCGCCGAAGTCTGTGAATTGGTACAGGGCTGAAATTCGTTCCATATGCCCGTTTAGAGTCCAGATAGCTTTCTCACGGATGACTAGATCATTCACGTTGGCGCCAGCGACGCTCCATGCACTCATCAATCCAATGGTGATGATGGAAAGCACTAGGCCCGCCGTCATCGCCTCAATCAAAGTAAAGCCCCGCTGCAGGGCGCTGGGTTTACGGGTGGAGCGCATTGGTCTTGCTGATCCCAGCGTCCCAATTGTAGCGATGGCCACCGTTTCCAGTCGTCGTGTCTAACCCATTTGCGGGCGCTGGGTAGCGCAACACAACAGCTTGACCTTGGCGTCCTGGCTTTCCTGACGCGGCTGGCTGAGCCAGGCCCGTAGGCGGGCGCTTTGTCGCCTGTACTTTGCAGGTGCTGCCGCTTGGGCCATCAATTGAGCCGGTTGAGACTTGGCGCAGAAGTGCCCAAACCTCGAACTCGGCACCAGCGTCTGCTGCTTCATCGGCGGCAATGAAATTGGGTGCTGTTACGATTGGGCAAAGGTTAGAATCCTTGCACACGATCATGAAGCAAAAGTCGCCCACGTCATCGAGTGGTGCCCTCAGTTCGCCAATGATATTTTTTTCGTTCGTTGGATCTAAGTCGCAGCAGTATTTGCCGGTTTCGATGAAGTGCATGCGATTGCGGGCGGCGATATCTGTTAGATATGGCACTGCATCACTCAGGCGCGCATCCAGCAGGTAGGCGCGGAAATGGGGGACGCCCAGGATCGACAGAACGCCGATGATGGAGACAACCACCATCAGTTCAATCAGGGTAAAACCCTGCTGCTGTTCTCTCGACGCTCTCATGAGGCGGATCGTCCGCTTGCTGCTGAACTTATTCGTACAGCGGCAGAATCGCAGATTGCGGTTACTATGGCGTCAATTTAGGCCGTCTGAATTTGCGCTATCAAAGGATGATCAGGCGGTTCGGTAACTCGTTCGTATCGCTGGCTCCACCGGGCAGCGCCTCGCTCAGCGTCTTGTCCAAGATCGCAACGGCAGCGGCCATGGCCTCCGCCGGGCCGCTGGCCTGCAATGTGGCCACAAAGGCCTCAACGGCATGGTTCCACTGGGCATCCGTCACGGCTTTGGCGGCATTTTCATCCGCAATGATCTCAACGTGATGCTCAAAGGCAGAGATGAACAGCAGCACGCCCGCCCGCTCTCGGGTCATGCGGACACGCTGGGCATAGAATTGCGCGCGGGCGAAACGGCTGGCACGGCGGTGCATCAGGCGCTTTGGCGTCAACAGGCGCTTTATCGGATCAAGCTGGCCGAGCGCCAGAATAGACAGGAATGCACCAAGGCTGACCCCATGCACCCACATGCCAGGCGGAATGGACCAGGGGCCAGTTATGAGGCCAAGCGACCAAGGAAAGGGCAATGCCAGGCCGATGACGGCTGCCCATGCGATCACGACATAGCGGTAGTCATCGCTGCGTTCCGCAACAACGGCCACCAGCTCAGCGCGCGTGCGGGATTCAGCCGCGTGGATAGCGGCTTCAATTCTGGCCTGATCGTCTGGGTCAATGAAGGGTTTCATGGTCTATCCTCTACCAGCCGCCAGAGGCGCCGCCGCCTCCACCGCCTCCACCGCCTCCACCGCCGCCGCTGAAACCACCGCCGCCACTGCAGAATCCGCCGCCGCTGCTATAACCGCCGCCGCCAAATCCACCACCGCTCCCCCAATAGTCATCATCGTCGCCATATCCCATTGCCCGACGCTCCGCCCGGCGTTGTTTGCGACGCCATAGGATGAACAGCACGATCAGAATATAGCCGCCAAACATGATCATCGGCATGTAGTCATGAATTCCGCCTTCTCCTGCGGGCGACGACGCAAGTGGCTGATACTCGCCTTTGATCGCAGCGATGATCGCCTCCACGCCAGCCTCAATGCCGCCTGCCGGATCACCTGCTTTGAAGCTGGGCGAAATGCGCTGGCGGATAATCTCTCCGGCGCGTCCATCGGTTAAAGCGCCTTCTAAGCCGTAGCCAACCTCGATGCGAATTTTCCGCTCTGCCAGTGCGATGAACAGCAGGACGCCGTTGTTCCGGTCCGCTTGGCCAAGCTTTGCTGTGCGCAGAATCTCAAGCGCTGCTTGTTCCAACACTTCACCATCAAGACTGGCAACCGTCGCGACAGCCACCTGGTTTGATGTGGCGGCTTCATGGGCGCGGAGTTTTTCAATCAGCTGTGCTTCACGGTCCGCCGGGATCAGACCTGCCTGATCGACCACATAGTCCGTTAGCGCCACAAGCGGTGCGGCCACGACAACGGCGGCAATCAGCACGGCACAAAGGGCCGCCAGAATGCTTGCGTGGAAAGCTGAAGCGCGCATCTGCTTTAGTTGAACTTAACCTGGGGCACGTTCGCGGCTTCTGGTTCAGCGGTGAAGGTCTGCATCTGCTTTTTATCGCTGTACATGATCATGGCCCAAAGGCGGCCCGGAAGCGTGACCAGTTCCGTGTTGTATTTGCGCACAGCTTCAATGTAGTCGCGCCGGGCAACGGCAATGCGGTTTTCCGTGCCTTCAAGCTGGTCCTGCAGCTTCAGGAAGTTCTGGTTGCTCTTGAGGTCCGGGTAACGCTCCACGGTCACTAATAGACGGGAGAGGGCACCACCAAGCTGCCCTTGCGCCTGCTGGAATTTCTGGAATGCAGCGGGGTCGGTCAGCAGTTCTGGTGGCAGGGTTGCCTGGGTCGCAGCGGCGCGGGCTTTGACAACAGCTTCCAGTGTCTCGCGCTCCTGGGCGGCAAAGCCTTTGACGGTCTCCACCAGATTAGGGATCAAGTCTGCCCGGCGTTTGTATTGGTTCTGCACCTGCGCCCAATCGGCCTTGGCCTGTTCCTCGAATGTGGGAATATTGTTGACCCCGCAGCCGTATAGGCCAAGGGCGAGAACGCATACTGCGAGAAATTTGGTGACGGGCGGCATTGTCGTTAGCTCCAACACTGGACGGGATAGCGGCCTGGATTGCAGGATGTATAAGCGAATTCCGCGCTGGCTGAAACATCCTGGGAGAAAGACCGTGACCGAACTGCATTTTAAGTCTGCATTGGGGATCGCCCAGGACATCCGCGAAAAGCGCATTAGCGCCGTTGAAGCGCTGGATCATTTTCTGGCGCGCGTGGCACTGCATAACCCAACGCTGAACGCGATTATCCAGACGGATTTGGAAACGGCGCGAGCAGATGCAGCCGCCGCAGACGCCGCCCTCGCAAAAGGCGACATCATGGGGCCGCTGCACGGCGTGCCAATGACGCTGAAAGAGAGTTACAACATCAAAGGCCTGCCAACGACCTGGGGTGACCCTGCCTATAAGGACAATCTCGCCGGCGAAGATGCCCTTGCGGCGCAGCGTCTGAAGGCGGCAGGTGCAGTCATCTTCGGCAAGACCAATGTGCCGCTGATGTTGGCGGATTGGCAGAGCTTCAACAAAATCTACGGCACGACCAATAACCCCTGGGACCTGACGCGCACACCGGGTGGCTCCTCAGGCGGGGCGGCCGCCGCCTTGGCCTCCGGCATGACGGGCCTGGAAGCAGGATCGGATATTGGCGGGTCAATCCGTAATCCAGCGCATTATTGTGGCGTGTGGGGCCTGAAGCCATCCTATGGCGTGCTGCCGCCCCGTGGTCACTCGCTGCCGGGTGCCCATGCCTATGCCGATATCTCCGTGATCGGCCCGCTTGCACGTTCCGCCGCTGATTTGGAAATGGCGTTTGGTGTGATGGCGGGGCCGGAAGTGGCAGAGGCTGTCGCGTGGCGGTTCGAGCCGCCCCCGCCACGTGTGCGGTCGCTGAAAAATCTCCGCGTTGCTGTACAGACATCAACGCCGGTGATTGAGACGGACGCTGAATATGCCGAGCGTATTCATGACGTCGCAGAGTTTCTGGCCAAACAGGGGGCCACCGTCAGTGATACCGCACTGCCGGATCTGGATCAGGTGAAGGCGCATCAGACATATGTAACACTGCTGCGCGCCACTACATCCGGGCGCCAACCGGCGGAACTGGTTGCGCAGAATCTCAAAGATATTGAGACGCTCAGCCCTGACGATATGAGCTATTATGCGATGATGGCGCGCGCGAACGTTATGCGTCACCGCGATTGGCTGCCCGCCAATAATGAGCGCATGCGGATGCGTGCGGTATGGGCCGAATTCTTCCGGGACTGGGATGTTTTGCTATGCCCCGTCGGTGCCAGTGCAGCGTTCCCGCAGAATGAGACAGGGACCCGTTGGACACGGATGCTGGTCGTGAACGGCAAAGAGGTCCTGCAGAATGATCAGCTGTTTTGGTCCGGGTGGAACGGCGCTTCTGGCCTTCCGGGCGTCTCTGCGCCAATCGGCCTAACGCGCTCCGGCCTGCCAGTCGGCGTACAGATCATCGCGCCCTATCTAGAGGACCTGACGGCGATTGAGGTCGCGAAACTGCTGGAACAGGAATATCAGGCGTTCGAGGCGCCGCCTGGATATTAATTAGACAAGAAACCCGGCCTGTTGCGCTAATAGCAGCGCCATAACCAGCGCTAAAATCAGCACGATGAAGCCAATGATGCGACCCCAGGCGACGCCGATCAGCGTCAATACGGCTGCGACAAACAGCGAGAACGTGAAGATGCCCGCCAACAATTGAAGCGGCGTTTGGCCTGAGAAAATCAGGACAAAGTTCAACACGATCAACAGAACGAAGATCAGAAAAGACGGGCTCAGCAAAATCGACATCGGGGCGGGATCCATCCGAATGTTCATATGATTACGGGGATATTAGCCTAAGATGCCATCATGCCGCCATAGCGGATTCAGTTGGAGAGAGAAGCAAATGAAAGTCGGTTACGTGATGGGCTATTCTGGTGCCCATTTAGAATTCCCCAAAGCCGAGGTGGATGCCGCAGAAGCGCTGGGTTTTGACTCGATCTGGACGGCGGAAGCCTATGGTTCTGATGCCGTGACGCCCGCTGCATGGGCATTGGCGCAGACCAAACGGATTAAAGTCGGGACGGCGATTATGCAGATGCCTGCCCGCACGCCGGCCTGTGCAGCAATGACGGCGATGAGCTTGCAGCATCTGTCTGGCGGCCGCTTCATCATGGGCATTGGTCCGTCCGGCCCGCAGGTTATCGAAGGCTGGCACGGTGTTCCCTACGGCAAACCGCTGATGCGGACACGGGAATATGTTTCAATCGTACGCAAAATTCTCGCCCGCGAGGCTGTGCTTGAACACAATGGTGAGCACTATCAGGTGCCGTATTATGGCGATGGTGCTACGGGGATGGGTAAGCCGCTGAAGAGCATCCTGCACGGCGATGCCAAGATGAAAATCTACACTGGCACGATTGCTCCAGCTGGTGTGGCTATGTCCGCCGAAGTCGCGGATGGCATGTTCCCGGTCTTTATGATCCCGGAGAAGTTTGACGTGTTTGAGCCTGCGCTTGAAAAGGGTTTTGACCGTGCTGGCGGTGGCAAAGACCTCTCGAACTACGACATCTTGCCCTTTGTGCCGACAGTGATGGGCGATGACCTGGATGCCTGTCGCCAACCTGTTCGGGAAAACTTGGCGCTTTATATTGGCGGCATGGGCTCGCGCGACAAGAATTTCTACAACGATTACGCCAAGCGCCTTGGGTTTGAGACGGCAGCGAAGCAAATCCAGGATTTGTTTCTCACAGGTAAGCGGGATGAAGCCGCAGCCGCCGTGCCAGATGAACTGGTTGACGGCATGGCACTCGTCGGTTCAGCAGATCGCATCCGCGCCCGGGTCGCCGATTGGCAGGCGGCGGCTGGCAGGGGGCATATCCACTCGATCCTGCTGTCTCGACCAAGCACGGACGCAATGAAAGTGGTTGCGGACGCTGCCGGGCTTACTTGAACAGGATGCGCCCGGCGACGGTGAATTCGCCATCGTCGCCGCGGCGCATCACGATCATTTCACCCGAGGCCGGATAAACCCCGGCGAAGGCGGTGATGTTAACCTGATGGGTGACAAGCACCATTGGACGCCGCAGGTTTGCGGATTGTATCCACGTTCTCAGCGCCGCCGTTTGTCCATCACCATCTCCTCGATTCTGGAAAAAAGAATTCAAGATGGTCTCTGGCGTAACCGGGCCGAGGTCCAGCAGGTCTGCGGTATCCATGCAGCGACGCCATTCGCTCGAGTAAACTTGTGCTTTCAAAATCGTGTGCTTGGTGAACGCAGCACCAATCCGTTTCGCCTGGGCGCGGCCTTCCGCGGAAAGATTGCGCTGTGTCTTTGGGTCATCGAGCGAGAAATTCTCTGGGTCGCCAAAGCCAGGGGCCAGAGCATGGCGGATCAACGCAAAATGCCCGCCAGATTTCAGCGCTGCCCAAACAGCGTCATCGTCTGCTCGGGCAGGTGATGCCAACGTGACCGCCAAGAGGGCGGCGCTGATTGCTAATAAAACGATCGCACGCATGGAAAATCCCCAATTTGGCCGTCGCCGCTTTGCGCTTCGGCATTAATCCGGCGCATGATAGTGGATATGGCGGCGCGACTATACGATTCAAGCGCTGCCTGGGGGATAAGCCTATGGCGAACGACCTGCTTTTCGGCATTCAGACCAATGGCATCAAGCATGCCGAAGCGGATGGCATGCCCAGTATCGACACCCGCTTCCGTATGGTTCGGGATGCTGGCGTATTCGATTACATCGACAAAACGCCTGCACCTGATGAGGTTGAGCAATTCCGCAAAGCCAGTGCGAAATATGGCCTGCCCGTCCGTGCTGGCGGGTGGTTCTATACCCTTGGCGGTGATGATGAGAACCTATTGCGCCATAACCTTGAGCTGGCGCAAGACTTGGGCTCAATTGTGCATAATGTACAGGTCACGGCAAAGAACGCCGCTGGCGTGCCTGTGACGAACCAAGATGTCGTTGATTTTTATATGTACGCCTATGAATTGGGGGAGAAGCTTGGCGTCGAGCCCTGCTTCGAAGTGCATATCAACATGTGGTCTGAGGATTTCCGCCGCATCGCACCCGTCGCGCGGATGGTTGAGGCAAAGGGCGTGCCGTTTCGCATGACGCTTGACCACAGCCATGTGATTTTCAAGATCGACAATCCGGCAGAGCAAGATGTGGTGGGCATTGGTGAAGATGTATCGGTTGGGTATTTGGTCCTTGATCCGACCCAGCCCAAAGCCGTCACGACGGAGTGGATTGAGGCTGGATGGGTCCGCCATTGCCATGCCCGTACAGCAGTCCCGAACAACCCTAAGAACACGCTGATGAACCATCCCGATGGATCGCCTGGGCGCGGTGTGCAATATCCGTTCGTCCAGCCAAAGCCGGGTGATTATCACGCACCCTGGTCTGAGGAAAATCTAGAGCTATGGAAGACGGTGATCCGCCAGGTTATGGCATTTCACGCCAAGGACCCAAACGCCACCCTTGGCCAGATCTCGACCGAGTTTATTCCGAACCCTGATTATGGCGGCGGCTGCAAATACTCATTGTTTGAGCAAGGTGTTGCTTGCGCCGTGTGGATGCGGGAAGAGTGGGCTAAGATTTCGGTTTAGATGCCAGCAAGGCGTCAATGAATGCGCCGATATTCTTGCGCACCGCACCTTCGTTCGCTTCCTGCAAGCGTTCGCCCCAAAGGATCTTGTCCTCTGTGAATCTCGTTGTGTACGCGGACGTCTCTGTTTGCAGCAAATAGGGTGCTTCAACGCCCGCTTGACGCACTGTGTAGTTCACGTTTGCCGTGACTTCGACATCAATGCCGATAAAGGGCTGCGAGAGGCCAAGCAGATTGGCGTTTATGCCAAAGCGGCAGTCTTCAGGGCGTTTTACAAGCAGCCGGTTGGCATCGAGGCTATGCTCCAGTGCGCGGAGGAACCCTAGGTTATCGACCTCGGATACCCAGAGCGGATTGGTGAGCTTGCCGCCAGCGACCTGCTCAACACACATGGCTTCATGGATTGCAGGATTAGCTGGTGTCGATGCTCCAGCGCGGGTCCCGGCAGCCATTTCGTTGACCTTGGCCGGCTCAGCGCAGCCGGACACAAGGGTGAAAAGCAGCACTGCGCCCAGAATTTGCTGTAAGAAATCTCTTGAACCTACAGTGATCATGTGATTCTTTCTGCTGTAATGATGACAGCTTTCGGATGAACCCATGCGTTTATTAGCAATTTTGGGGCTGCTGGCAATCAGCGCATGCCAAACCCGCACGGCCACGCCGGTCCATTTGGCGCAATCGGGCGATGACGCTTTGAGTTGCGTTGAGATTGCGGATGAGCGTCTGGCCAACCGGAAGCAGGCTGCGAAATTGGCAAAGCTTGATGAAGGCGTCGCAATTTCAAACGCTTTTGCTATGACCTTAAGCCAAGTCTGGTTTTGGCCTGCGATCATGGGTGTCGACATGTCTGACGTTGAAGAGATCGAAGCGCGGGCGCTTGAGCAACGCAATGTTCGGCTAGCGGCATTGGCGAAAGCCAATGACTGCACTGAACCCGCAGAAACGACCATTGCGGCCAAGCCATAATGTCGGGTTTTGAAATTAGAGATATGACAGAGGCCGATGGCCGTGCGGTACTGGCGATTTATCAGGAAGGCATGGATACAGGCCAAGCGACATTCCAACAAACCGCACCCGCATGGACGGACTTTGATCAAGGCCATCTTGCTGCACCGAGGCTGGTTGCCGTGGATGCTGGTGATGGCACGGTGCTCGGGTGGGCTGCGGGTTCTTCGGTGTCAGCCAGGCCTGTATACCGGGGCGTCGTCGAGGAAAGTATTTACATTGCTGGCGTTGCGCGGGGCAGGGGCGTTGGCCGCACATTGTTGAATGCTTATGTCAGAGCAACGGAAGCTGCTGGCATTTGGACTCTGCAAGCCGGGATATTTCCAGAAAACCCAGCCAGCTTGGCGCTTCATCAAGGCTGTGGCTTTGAAATCATCGGCACGCGCCAGAAGATTGGCAAAATGGGCCATGGCCCCTTGGTCGGGCAGTGGCGGGATGTGATCTGGTTGGAACGCAGAAGCCGCACAGTCGGCGCCGGATAGCGCTGCCTGTGCGGCTTCGGGTCATTGTCGTCGTCTCAGTGTGTGGTTACTGGATCAGTCGGAGCACGCTTAGTTGCAGTGCGATTGCTTCGAATGCGCTTTGCAATTGGGTTGCAGTCGGTGCCGGGAAGAAAAGATCCGGTGACGATGCGCAATCCTCGTAAAGTGGATACAGCGACGTTGGCGTTGCGAAGTTGATGGTCACCACCGTAATTCCGTCGTCCTTCATATTGTTGCAGATTGTCGTGAGCTGCCCATCAGAGCTTGAATAGCTGTTCTGACCATCTGTCATCAACACCACGACTTTCGTGTTTAGCGGTGCGTCGCCATCTAACGGACGTGAGGCATCGCTTGTATCCCAATAACCGCGCCAATTCTCAGAAATCGCGCGCCAACCCCAAACTGCGCCACGATCCGTTGCAGTGCCGCCGAACGGTGTTAGAGCGGATTGAGCGGCAATTGAATCATTAGGGATTCCGTTTGGCGTTATTTTGTGATTCATCATGAGGGCTGGTGAAGG
>Ga0181607_10005360_pt1 | contig 10855 bp, 7 predicted proteins | sample 041ome_9_FD_132420 | JGI IMG/M metagenome (GOLD analysis project Ga0181607, IMG submission 132420) | Coastal salt marsh microbial communities from the Groves Creek Marsh, Skidaway Island, Georgia - 041413US metaG (megahit assembly) | ecosystem: Environmental > Aquatic > Marine > Intertidal zone...
CCGACCATCACGGCGGCGACGAGAACGGCGGCTGTATCCGGTACCAGCACGGTGATGGTGACGCCCGTTGCCTCGACCAGACAGGCGAGGCCAAAGGCGGCGGGGTTGCCGACGCGGCGGCCGACCCAGGACCAGAACGCGACAGAGGGCAGGGCGCCGAGCCCGACGACGATCCAGATATACGGTTCCAGATGCGCGATCTCCGGCGTCTGGCGCACGATGGCGGAAATGAACGTGGTCGTGATGACATAGCCGAAGCCGAACAGGCCGTATGCGACGGAAAGCGGGATCATACGGCGGTCGGTGCGGCTGCCGCCGGGAGGCGGCGGCGGCGGGGTGTCGCCGGGTGCGGGCGGGATGAGCCATGCGACGGCGGCAATCCCGGCAATGGCAAGTCCGCCGGTCGCGATCCACTGTCCGTCCCAACCGATCCCGGCGGCACCGAGGGCGGCGACGAGCGCCGCGGACCCGGCGATGCCGGTGCCGACGCCGCCAAAGAATACGTAGGAAAGATCGGACCGCCTGGCCGCCGCGAGGCGATCAAACACCAGTGCCGAGCCGAACACCATGAACAGCGCGCTCGCGAGCCCGCCGGTAAAGCGCAACGCCATGAACAGATAGGGCGACGTCGTTGCTGCCATCGCCGCCGTGGTTGCCGCGCTGACGGCGATACCCCACAGCATCCAGTGCCGCCGGTTGCCGCCGACAAGCCCGGTCGCCCCGGCGAGCGCACCCAGCAGGTAGCCCAGATAGTTGGCGGCGGCGATCAGCCCGGCATCGCTCTTGGTCAGCGACAGGGCATCGACCATGCAGGGCAGGATGGGCGTGTAGACAAAACGTCCGATCCCCATCACGGCCGCCAGGGAAATAAGGCCGCCAATGGCGACGGAGAGGGGGCGGGTGGTCATCGGCGCAGTATGTCTCGATTGAGCTGAGCGGGAAACCGCCCGGCTTCTGTATAAGGCCACACGCCCACTTTTGGGGTGAGCGTGTCGGGCATCATGTCTGCTCCGAAGTTCCGGGGCGCGCTCAGCTTTCCTGCGAGCGCACTTTTACGTAGGAGCCCGGCGCATCTTCGATTGCCTTGAGCTTGCCCTTGCCGGGAACGCGCGCCGCGACTTCGCCGTCGGCGAATTTTTTGACCCACTTGTCCCAGTCCGGCCACCACGACCCGTTATGCTCGGTCGCCCCTTCGAGCCATGCGGCGGGTGTCTTCGCCTTCTTGGCATTGGTTCGGTAGGAATAGCGGTCCGAGGCGGGCGGGTTCACGACACCCGCGATATGACCCGATGATGCGAGCACGAATTTCGTGTTGCCGCTGTATAGCTGCGTTGCGGCGAAGGTCGATTTCCACGGCGCAATGTGGTCTTCCTTGGTCGACAGGATATAGACCGGCACCTTGATTTTGCGCAGGTCGATCTTCACGCCGCCGAGCTCGAGCCCACCCGGTTGTACGAGGGCGTTCTGCTGGTACATCTTGCGCAGATAGAACGAGTGCATGACGGCGGGCATACGGGTTGAATCCGCATTCCAGAACAACAGGTCGAACGGGAAGGGCTCCTTGCCGAGCAGGTAGTTGTTGATCACGAAGGACCAGATAAGGTCGTTGGCACGCAGCATGCTGAAGGTCGATGCCATCTCCGAGCCTTCGAGGTAACCGCGTTCGCCCATCTTGTCTTCGAGGCTGGCGATCTGTTCCTCGTCAATAAAGACGCCGAGCTCGCCCGGCTCTTCGAAATCGACCAGCGTGGTGAAGAAGGTCGCGCTTGCAACCCGGTCGTCGCCCTTTGCTGCCATGTAGGCGAGCGCTGTCGCCGTCATCGTGCCACCGATGCAGTAGCCGATAATGTTGACCTTGTCGGCGCCTGAAGCCTTGCAGGCTGCACCAACGGCCGCGACGGGGCCGTCGAGCATATAATCCTCGAACGTTTTTGTGCCGAGGCGCGCATCCGGGTTCACCCAGGATACGACAAACACGGTGTTGCCCTGTTCTGTTGCCCATTTGATGAACGAGTTCTTTTCGCGCAGGTCGAGGATGTAATACTTGTTGATCCACGGCGGGACGATCAGCAGTGGCGTTTTACGGACTTTCTTGGTCAGCGGCGAGAACTGCAGAAGCTGGAACAGCTCGTTCTGGAACACGACCTTGCCGGGGCTAGTGGCGACGGTTTCGCCGATCACGAATGCATCGTTTTCGACGTGTTTGATCTTAAGCTGGCCATCGCCCTGTTCGAGGTCGTTGATCAGGTTCGATAGTCCGTTGATCAGGTTCTGGCCCTTGGAATCAACCGTTTCGCGGAGGACTTCCGGGTTGCTTGCAGCGAAGTTGGTGGGGGCCATCGCGTCGACGAACTGGCGTGTATAGAAATCAACCTTGCGCGCAGTCTCGTCATCGAGCCCGTCTGTTTCGCGCACCGTGTTGATCATCCACTTGGACGTCATCAGGTAGGATTGCTTGATGTAGTCGAAGACCGGGTTTTCCTGCCAGTCGGCATCTTTGAAGCGGCGGTCGTCTGCCTCTGGCGTGGCGAGGGGTTCGACTTCCTTGCCCATCATCTTGTCGGCAGTCTGCTGCCACAGTTCCAGGTAGCTGTTCCACAAACCGACTTGCGCTTCGGCCATGCGCGCCGGATCGGCCAACATGCGCTGGGTCATCTGGACGAAGGCGTCACCGATATTCAACGGGTCTGAATTGCTGTCGGAACTCGCCTGATCCGTCTGGCGGGCCATGAATTCAGTTACCATGCGCTGGCTCTGTTCGGCGATCTTGCCGAGTGTTGCGGTCAGTTCCCCGGCATCGGGGATGTTGTCTGAATTCGGCGTCTCGCTGGACATCTGGCGATCCTTTATTGCGTTTCGCGTTATAGGCTATAGTTTGCGGGCGCGTTGGGTATTATGCGTCCAAATAATCATTGGTCTACTGCCCAGCTCGACGACCGTATGATAGTCGATTATGTTGCGTTGCACAATAATTGTTGCTAGTCGCGGGCGGGCAGTGTTGATATTGTTAAAGCGAATATAAACAAGGACTTGCAGCTGATGAATCCGGACCGGGACAGAAATCCTGAATCGCGCAAAGGTAATTGTTTCGCGCGTGCAGCAGTGCCGGCGGCGGCGCTGTTTTTACTTGCTGGCTGCTCTTCGGTACCCGGCTGGGCGGACCCCACGGAATGGTTAGGGAGCGACTCGGGCAATCAATCTGGCGAATCGGCGTCCGCAACAGCTGCAAAAACGCCAGGCGAAGGCAAGGATTATCCCAATCTTGCGAGCGTACCCGAACGCCCGAAAGCCCCGTCAGAAGAAGACCGCAAGCGCCTTGCGGACAGCCTTACGGCAGACCGTGAAAACGCTGAATATTCGAAGGACGTCATTCGCCGGCAGAGTGCGGCACCTGTGCCTGCTCCGCCGCCACCGCCGCCGACGGCATCGTCGGTGCAGGCGCGCGCGACTGCTGCTGCAAATGCCCGGGCCGCCAGTGCGGCGTCGTCCGCTTCGGCTATCGCAGGTCAGGCCGTGACCCCTTTACCGTCGCCGCCATCACCAATTGCTTCCAGTGCGCCTGTTGTTAGTGGGGCACTGTCGCAGGCACCGGTATCGCGTCCGCCGCAGTTTGCACCGCGTCCTCAGGCGCCGGTTGCACCCGTTGCGGGTGCTAATAGTGTGGCGCCGCTCTCGATGCAGCCCGGGCCCAATGCGCGTTCAGTCGCACGGATCGGTAATCCCTCGTTCGGCGCGCCGCCGGCCGATATTGCGGCAGCCATGGGGGCAGGAAGCCCGCAACGGTCTGCACCGTCACGCTTTGCAGCGCCCGCACCTCAGGTTTCCGGGACCTTTTCGACTGGCGGGCCTGCCGCTACGGGTGAACCGGCTGCAATGGTCCGCTTCCGGGCGGGGTCTGCGGCTCTGACCAGTGATGCGCGCCAACAGGTGCGCAAAATCGTTCAGATGTACCGGCAACGGGGCGGAGGCGTCCGTGTTGAAGGGCACGCCAGCAGCCGGACGCGGAACATGGACCCGGTGCAGCACCATCTCGTGAATTTCAACGTATCGCTTAACCGTGCCAACGCGGTTGCGCGGGAACTTGTTCGCCAGGGCATACCGACGGAATCGGTGTTCGTGGCCGCACTGTCGGATTCCCAGCCGCTTTATTACGAGGTGATGCCTGCAGGCGACGCCGGTAACCAGCGGGTTGAAATACACTTCGTCAATTAAACAACAGCGCGTGCAGGCACGGAACAGCCTGACGCCAAACTGGACAAACGGATAATCGCGATGGATCAGACCTTCCACCGGATAAAGCGGCTGCCGCCTTATGTATTCGCTGAAGTAAATGCGATGAAGGCCAAGGCACGTGCCGCAGGTGAAGACGTGATTGATTTCGGCATGGGCAATCCGGATTCCCCGACGCCGAAACATATCGTCGACAAGCTCACAGAAGCAGTTGCTGACCCGCGCACTCATCGCTATTCGACCTCACGCGGTATTCCCGGGTTGCGCCGTGCCCAGGCGGCCTATTACGACCGCCGGTTCGGTGTCGATATCGACCCGGAGACCGAAACTATCGTGACGCTGGGCTCGAAAGAAGGTTTCGCGAACCTTGCGCAGGCGATCTCGGCGCCCGGCGATGTGATTGTCGTGCCGAACCCGAGCTATCCGATTCATGCTTATGGCTTCATCATTGCCGGTGCTGCGCTGCGTCATGTTCCGGTTGGGCCCGGCGTAAATTTCATGGCGGAGCTTGAACGTGCCGTGAAATACAGTGTGCCGCCACCGCTCGCGCTGGTGCTGAATTTTCCCGCGAATCCGACCGCAATGGTGGTCGATCTCGCGTTCTACGAGGAAGTGGTGCGTTTCTGCCGCGAGCACGGCATCATCATTATTTCTGACCTTGCCTATGCCGAGATTTATTTCGACGGCAATCCGCCGCCATCGATCCTGCAGGTACCCGGCGCCAAGGACATTGCGGTTGAATTTACATCCCTGAGCAAGACTTACTCGATGCCCGGCTGGCGCATCGGGTTCGCGGCCGGGAACGCGAAGATCATCGCGGCGCTCGCGCGGATCAAATCCTATCTCGATTACGGGGCGTTTACCCCGATACAGGTCGCGGCAACAGCCGCGCTGAACGGGCCACAGGATTGCGTGTCCGAGTTCCGCGAAGTGTATAAACGCCGCCGTGACGTGCTGGTGGAATCATTCGGTCAGGCGGGGTGGGACGTTCCACCGCCGGCGGCGACCATGTTTGCCTGGGCCCCGATCCCCGAGCCGTTCGCCCATCTTGGATCTCTCGAGTTTTCGAAGCTGCTGCTGGCGGAGGCGCAGATTGCCGTCGCGCCGGGACTGGGCTTCGGTGAATACGGTGATGGCTTCGTGCGGATTGGGCTGGTCGAAAACCGCCATCGCACCCGTCAGGCTGCCCGCAATATCAAACGCTTCTTTGCAGACGCCGACAATATACTGGAGCGTGCAAGTCGGCACGCGATCGCATCGTGACCGCGCCGCTGCGTGTTGCCGTTGCCGGTCTGGGCACAGTCGGAGCGGCAGTCGCTGAAATCCTGACATCCAGGCGCGATCTGATCGCTGCCCGCTGCGGACGGCCTATTGATGTGGTGGCCGTCTCTGCTCGTGACCGCAACCGTGATCGCGGCGTGGATCTGTCCGGTATGGAATGGTTTGATGATGCGGCTGTCATGGCGAGCGAAGCCGATGCGGACGTCGTACTCGAATTAATTGGCGGCGAGGACGGTATTGCTAAAGCGGTCTGCGAGAACGCCATTGCCGCCGGGCGTCATGTCGTTACCGCCAACAAGGCTTTGCTTGCCATTCACGGCAAGGCGCTTGCCCAGTCGGCAGAGACCGCAGGCGTGGGGCTCGGCTACGAGGCCTCTGTCGCCGGCGGTATTCCGGTGATCAAAGCCCTGCGAGAAGGATTTGCCGGGAACCGGATATCGAGCATCCATGGAATTCTGAACGGCACCTGCAATTACATTCTGACGACGATGCGTGAAACCGGCCGGGCTTTCGAAGACGTGCTCGCCGAAGCGCAGGAACTCGGATACGCAGAGGCTGATCCGACATTCGACGTCGATGGTATCGATGCCGCGCATAAACTTGCCCTGCTGGCGAGTGTCGCTTTCGGGTGTGAAGTTGATTTCGAGAGCGTGCATGTCGAAGGAATTCGCCATGTCAGCGCAGATGATATCGCTTTTGCGGACGAACTGGGTTTCCGGATCAAGCTGCTTGGTATTGCGAACCAGACCCCGGACGGGATCGAACAGCGCGTTTATCCCTGCATGGTGCCGATGGATGCACCGCTCGCCCATGTCGAAGGCGTATTCAACGCGGTCGTCGCCGAAGGCGATGCAGTGGGGACGAGCGTTTTGCAGGGCAGGGGGGCCGGTGCCGGGCCGACGGCGTCGGCTGTTATCTCTGACATCGCCGATATCGCGCGGGGCACAATCCTGCCGGTATTCTCAGTGCCCGCATCGCAGCTGACAAAAACAAAGACGGTATCGATTGAAAACCGGGTTGGACCCTACTATGTGCGCCTGATGGTGCTGGACCGGCCCGGCGTGATCGCCGATGTCTCGGCGGCACTGCGCGACGAGCAGGTTTCGGTCGAGGCGCTATTGCAGCGCGGACGATCTGCCGAAGGATCGGTGCCTGTGGTACTGACGCTACACGAAACGCAGGAGGCCGCGATGCAGCGTGCACTCTCGCGAATCGCCGAACTCGATACGGTGGTAGAACCGCCCTGTATGATTAGAATAGAACATCTGTAATCAAAGTGCCGCAAGGCGCCGCGCATAAAGCATAAATAGGAGAAGTGTTAAATGGCTGAAACGGGCGAGATGGATCGCAACCTCGCGCTTGAAGTAGTTCGGGTTACCGAAGCGGCGGCGCTTGCGGCATCACGTCAGATGGGGCGCGGGGACGAACGGATGGCCGACCAGGTCGCGGTCGATGCGATGCGTAATGCGCTGAACAGCCTCGATATCGCGGGCACCGTGGTGATCGGCGAAGGCGAGCGCGATGAAGCACCGATGCTGTTTATCGGTGAAGAAGTCGGCACGGGCAAAGGCCCCAAGATCGATATCGCGCTGGACCCGCTTGAAGGCACGACGATTACAGCGAAAGGGCTGACCAATTCTCTCGCCGTGATCGCCATGGCAGAGCATGACGGGTTCCTGAATTCGCCCGACGTCTACATGGACAAAATTGCGGTCGGCGGCGGACTGCCCGAAGGCATTGTCGATATCGATAACGAGCCTGCGAAGAACCTCGAAAACGTGGCGAAAGCCAAGGGGCTCGACGTGAAGGATATCGTGGCCTGTATCCTCGATCGTCCGCGCCATGAGGACCTGATCAAGAAGGTACGTGACGCCGGTGCGCGGATCATGCTGATCACCGATGGCGATGTGTCAGGCGTGATGGCGACCTCGGAAGAGGCGAGCGGCGTCGATATCTATATCGGCAGCGGCGGCGCTCCTGAAGGTGTATTGGCCGCAGCGGCACTGCGGTGCATCGGGGGCCAGATGCAGGGCCGACTGATGTTCCGCAATGACGACGAACGGGGCCGGGCCGAGCGCTGCGGGATTACCGATTTCGACCGCAAGTACGAGCTGCTCGATCTCGCCAGCGGCGACGTAATGTTCGCGGCGACCGGTGTTACCAACGGCACCATGCTCAACGGTGTGCGGCGGTTCTCCGGCGGAGCGAAGACCCATTCGCTGGTCATGCGTTCCAAGTCCGGCACCGTCCGCTATATCGAGGCGGAGCATAACTTCAATCGCAAGACCGGTTTCGACCCGGTCGACGGCTAGTCACACCCGCCGATGGATCTAGGACCAGCCGCGACAGCCGGCGCTTTCCTGAACGTCGAGCGTTCCCATAGCGGCAAGCGCTGGCGACCGCGGCTCACTGATGAGCGCGGTGCGCTGGCGATTTCTCAGCAGCTTGAGCTGCCGGACGCGCTTGGGCGTATCCTTGCCGCGCGCGGCGTAGATGTCAGCGCGGCAGAAGCCTTTATGGATCCGAAGCTGCGCGACCTGTTGCCCGACCCGTCGCACCTGCTGGATATGGACCGCGCCGTTGAGCGCATCGTTGCCGCGATAAATGCAGGCGAGAAAATCGGCGTGTTTGCCGATTACGATGTGGACGGGGCGTGTTCGGGCTCGTTGCTGGCAAAATTCTTTGCCGCCATCGGGCGTGACGTGACAGTCTACGTGCCGGACCGTATCGCCGAGGGGTATGGCCCGAATGCGCCCGCGCTTATGAAGTTGAAAGAAGCCGGTGTATCGCTCGTCATCACCGTCGATTGCGGCACGACGGCGTTTGCGCCGCTCGCGGCGGCGGCGGATGCCGGGCTCGATGTCGTGGTGGTCGATCACCATGTCGGCGAGCCGGAACTGCCGCAGGCAATTGCGGTGGTCAATCCGAACCGCCTGGATGAGACAAGCCCGGTCGGTCAGCTGTGTGCAGCCGGGGTGACGTTTCTGGTCATCATTGCCGTCAACCGCGCCCTGCGCGAGGCATTCTGGTACGGCGAAGGCCATAACGAACCGAACCTGATGGCCTGGCTGGACCTCGTCGCGCTGGCGACTGTCGCGGACGTGGTGCCCCTGACGGGGGTCAACCGGGCGCTGGTGCGCCAGGGACTTGCCGTGATGTCGCGGAGGGGTAACCCGGGAATCACGGCATTGGCCGATATTTCCAAGCTGGAAGAAAAGCCGGAAGCCTGGCATCTCGGTTTCATGTTGGGGCCGAGGGTCAATGCGGGCGGGCGCGTGGGCGAGGCGGGGCTGGGTGTGCAGCTTCTGACGACGACCGACCCTGACGCCGCAACAGGCATCGCGATGCGGCTTGATCAGTACAATACCGATCGCCGCGAGATAGAATCCGGGGTGCTCGATGCCGCCATGGCACAGGCCGAACAGCAGGCATCTGACGAGTCACCCCTGATACTCGTCGCGTCCGAAGGCTGGCATCCTGGGGTGATCGGCATCGTCGCGGGGCGGATAAAAGAGACCTATAACCGGCCTGCCTGTGTAGTCGCGATCGAGAACAGCCTGGGCAAGGGTTCCGGCCGGTCGGTGCCGGGTGTTGAGCTTGGCCCGGCGGTGATTGCGGCCCATCAGGCGGGGCTGCTCGTCAATGGCGGCGGGCATGCCATGGCCGCGGGATTTACCGTGCCGGAAGACAAGATTGCTGATTTCCGGACCTTCCTGTCGGATCACATCTCCCGCCAGCTTGCCGGAGAGCGGCTTGCGCCTGATATCGGGATCGACGGCGCCCTGAGCCCTGAAGGGGCGACGGTGGAACTGATTGAGCTGCTGGAAGGGGCAGGGCCGTTCGGCGCAGGTAATCCGCGTCCGCGATTCGTGCTGCCCTCCGTCACTCCCATCAATGCGCGGATCGTCGGTACCGATCATGTCAGCTGTTTCCTGGCCCCGCCGGAAGGCGGCACCCGGCTGAAGGCGATCTTCTTTCGTGCTGCAGGTACGCCCGCCGGAGAAGCATTGTTGAACGCGCGCGGAGGGGTGCTGCATGTCGCTGGTCACCTCAATATCGATACCTGGCAGGGGAATCGGAAAGCGCAGTTCATTATTGAGGACGTTGCACAGGCAACGTGATTTTAATCCCGCCGCCACATTCTTGCCCTAAACCGGAGTCACTCTGAGCGTCGGGAGGATCGATACCGATGGATTTCACAGTGATCGACCTGTTGCAGATCGTCATCGTGGCCGTCACCGGCCTTGGTGTGCTGCTTTTTTCTGTACGATTTTGACACCGGAATAGGTGGCGCGTTCTTGAACTGCAGGCTCCGTGGTGTAGGTTACGGCAACGGGCTTAACCACCGGATACAAAAGGCAGAACGTGGCGACGGTGACGGAGAAAACTGGCAAGATTGGACGGCGGGGCAGCCCCCGGCGGCGTATATCTTTTGTGCGGCGCATCGGGCGACTGATGCGGTTGCGGCTGGTTATTCCCATGGTGCGCTCGCGCCAGCCGCCGGAGAACACGGCGCGCGCCGTGGCCGTCGGCCTTTTCTGGGCATTGACCCCGACATTCGGTATCCAGATGGCGCTGAGCGCCGTGCACTGGTATGTCGCGCGGACGTTCTTCAAGCGCGATTTCAGCGTCGTTGTTGCCATGGCATGGACCTGGGTGACGAACCTCTTCACGCTGCCGATCGCCTATTACATCTTTTTCCTGACCGGCCAGATACTACTGGGCCGCTGGGATGACCTGTCGGGTTATGAGAGCTTTCAGAAGTTCTGGGTCACCGCCATGGGCGAGACCGGTGGCGATCCGACCAGCATTGCAGCGTGGGAAACCTATTTTGCGGTTATCGTCGAAGGTTGGGGGCTGGCAATGCTGGTGGGCTCGTTGCCGCTCGCCTTTATCGGCTATTTTGTCGCCTATTACTGGACACTACGGATCGTGCGCCGCTGGCGTGTTATCCGCCAGGAGAAGCGCACAGCAAAGCTTGCCGAACGTCAGGCGGCCGGAGAAATCACCTCAAACCGGGGGCCTTGAGGGGCCAGATGAAGGTTTGACGGAAGATTGGCGGTTTTTCTGCCGAAATCGCCGTTTCCACGCATTTCGTCATTGATTCCCGCCCCGGTATTGTTTATCCACCATGTCCAGCGACCCCATCGTCTAGAGGCCTAGGACACCACTCTTTCACAGTGGAGACACGGGTTCGACTCCCGTTGGGGTCGCCAGAATTTTCAGGCGACAATAGTGTAAATATAACAACAAGTTGCAGATACCAAAATTTGGCTTGTGTGACCTTTGAGCTAATTCTGTGTGACAAACTGTGTGACAGTTTTGCCGTCACAATAATCCCCCC
>Ga0181607_10005361_pt1 | contig 10855 bp, 7 predicted proteins | sample 041ome_9_FD_132420 | JGI IMG/M metagenome (GOLD analysis project Ga0181607, IMG submission 132420) | Coastal salt marsh microbial communities from the Groves Creek Marsh, Skidaway Island, Georgia - 041413US metaG (megahit assembly) | ecosystem: Environmental > Aquatic > Marine > Intertidal zone...
GTCTTGAAGCAAGTGCACCCGGACACCGGCATCTCCTCCAAGGCGATGAGCATCATGAACTCCTTCATCAACGACATCTTCGAAAAGATCGCGACGGAAGCCGCCAAGTTGGCCAGGTACAACAAAAAGCCGACCGTGACCTCCAGAGAAATCCAAACGTCCGTTCGTTTGATCTTGCCCGGTGAATTGGCCAAGCACGCGGTTTCGGAAGGCACCAAGGCGGTGACCAAGTTTACCTCCGCTTAAATTCTTTTTTGAATTAAAAAACGGACAAATTGAAAAAAAGCAGAAAAAAAAATATAAGAGACAAAACAAACGAAAAGTGTCTGATTGCGTGTACTTCCGAACGACTCGCGGGGAACGACGAGAGAAGATCTCGCGTCGTTCCTTGTTCCGAAGAACTGCTCTACGACCGTAAAAACAAACACCACAAAAAAAAACGGAAATTCATATTTCCATCGCTTTCATGTGTTATAAGTATTGCGTTTTCGTCTCCGAACGCGAGAGACGGAGTATTTTTGTACATACGCGCGCGCGCAAACGCTCGACATCTTTTCACACGTGTGAATTCACCAGCTTTATAAAAGTCTCATAGAAACACCATCCTACTCTTCGAAGAGAAAGAGAGAGAGAGAGAAAGAGGGATATTTGCGGCAATAATGTGTACGTTTTTCGTTCCCTCGCGTCGCTTCGCAGGATAAAACGCCACGTGCCCACGTCTGCGATCCTCATAAAAAAAAGAGAGATTTTATTCTCTTCTCTCTTCACTTCTTCACACACAAACAACGGTACCAAAGAAAGAAATGAACAACGCGAGCGTCTCCTTCAAATCGCTCCTCTTTGTCGTTTTCGCGCTCTTCGGAATCTCGTTCGCTCGCGCGGCGGACCAGGTCGTCACGTGGAAATACGAAGCGCAAGAGATTTCGTTATACTCGGACGAGAGTCTGACCATCCAATGGACGGGAACGCACGACGTGTGGTTGGATGCGACGTCGGCGGAATGCGACTCCGCTGGCGCTGTCCAACAGAAAGCGGCGACGGCGAATGATAACTGGACGACCATGGCCGGTAACATGAGTCCAGGAACGTATTACTTGAGTTGCAGAGTTGGATCGCACTGCGAGAGCGGCATGACGTTGAAGGTGACGGCTTTGGCCGGCTCGAGACCGACTTCTTCGGACGACGACGACGCTTCTTCCTCTTCCTCCTCCTCCTCCTACTCCTCTTCCGCCTACTCCTCTTCCGCAGTCTTCTCGACGAGAAACGCGTTCGCGTTCGCGCTCGCCGCGTCGGGAGCGGCTCTCGCGGCGCTCGTTTAAACGTAAACGCGCGGGTTTACGTCCGCGCGCGTCCGCTCGCGCGGAGAAGAAGAGAGAGAGAGAGAGAGAGAGAGAGAGACGCGTACATTGCCTTCTCTCTCTTTTGATGTATGTGTAGTTCATTCATTGTAGATTTTATCATTATCTGTCTAAAAACGTACGATTGATTACATCGCTAGCTCGCGCGTTCTTCCATCTCTTTTCTCGCTTAGTACGAATTTTTCTCTTTTCTCTCTCTCGTCGAATTGGACTAATCGTCATTTCAAAAGCGCGCGCTCGCTTTCACGATCGACCCCGGGCATCGAATAAAGAGAGAGAGAGAGAGAGAGAGAACGAGCGAAAAGGGATAAAAGAATAACGAGAAAAAAATGATGAAATCGCTGGTCACGTTTGCCCTCGGCGCCGTCGCGGGTATCTTTGGGTTCAAAAAGCATCAGGAATTGCACGTCGGCGACGGCGAGAAGAAGACAACGAGCGCGATTGTCGAGGTGAAGAAAGACGAACGGGAAGGAGAAGAAACGACGGAAAAGAAAGAAGAGGAAAAGAAGCGCACGAGAGTTCTCGGGGTGATTCCGGCTCGGTACGCGTCCACGCGATTCCCGGGGAAGCCGCTGGTGATGATTGCCGGGAAACCGATGATCGTTCGAACGTATTTACAGGCGAAGAAAGCGACGCAGTTGGACGCGTTGGTCGTCGCGACGGACGACGAGCGAATTCGGGACGCGATCGTCAAAGCTGGCGGAGATGTGGTCATGACGGATGAAAGTATTCCGAACGGGACCGAACGATGCGCGCAAGCCGTGGATAGAACGGCTGGCGAATTCGACATCGTCGTCAACATCCAAGGGGACGAACCTTTGATCGAACCGGAGATTATCGATGAAGTCGTTTTGGCGTTAAAGAACGCGCCGAAAGATTGCGTGTACTCGACGCCGGTGACGCCGTTAAAGCACGAGGAAGTGACCATGCAAGGTAGAGTGAAGTGCATCACCGATGTCAACGGGTACGCGATTTACTTCTCCAGAGGTATGCTCCCGAACAACAAGAAAGGCAAGGTGGACCCGTCGTTCGATTATTGGTTACATTTAGGTTTGCAGTGTTACGATAGAGAGTTTTTGAGATTGTTTCCGAAAATGCCAGCGACGCCGATGCAAATGCAAGAAGATTTGGAACAGTTGAAGGTGATTGAAAACGGCTATAAGATTAAAGTCATTCGCGTGAATCACTGCGCCCACGGCGTGGACGAGCCGGAAGACGTGGCGAGCATCGAGAAGATCATCGCCGAAGATCCCAGCTTAGATTAATATTGACTTAATAATGAAATATAAGTAAAAATGCGCTTATATATATATATAGTTCTGAACTTGTGTAATACGATGAGTGCCTAATGATTCAAATACTGTTGTTACAATAAATTACGCTGCGCAGCGGCTCTCTACTCAACTCGATATCTCTACGACTATTTACGACTAACATTGCTACTCCTCTTCCTCTACTTGTACGGAATCATTACTTCAAACTGATGGATTGCAGTCGAATCCCCATCGGGCGTTTCTCCTGGATAGCTTGGTCTAATCCGCCTAAACTGAAATAAAATTTACTGTATATGATCAGTAAACGCGTCCCGCCTTCTCGAAACGCCTCAATCGCGGTTGGATAGTGACTTCGCACCAGCGGAGATTGCGACTCGTCTTCTAACCTCGCGATCCTTCGCCACGTTGCGCCGCCATCGCCGGAAACGGCAACGTCGAGAAACGTCCGCGCGTGTCGTTTTTGACCCTTCAGCTTCGCATGTGCGTTTAAAACCATCGCTAAGGCGCCCGAGCGCAATCGAGTTAAAACGATTTTCGAATCTGGGTTTGGTATCGCCGTCGATTCTGGAGGCGTCCACGTGATGCCTTCGTCGTAGGAAGCCGAGGCATACAAAACGCCAATCTTCGTCCTGAATAACATCAAAACCGATCCGTCGTCTCTTTCGCTCAGCGTGTTTTCAATCAACCACGTTCGGGGATGGTCCAACTTCCCGTACGCTTTCCATGTCTTTCCGTTATCTCTGGACCGCAAGACGCCGGCGTTGCCTTTCGTTAGCAACAAGTTCGAACACGGCGCCGCGTCGTGCGGCTCTCGCCAATACGGAAGCAACCACACGCCTGAACGCAATACAATCATAGGATTGGCGATAACTTTCGGGATTGGCCCGACGCCTTTGCCAACATCGCCTTGTCTGAAAATCGTCTTCGGCGGTGCCCATCGAACCGATTTCAGCCACTCGTAATTTTCAAACGTCGGCACTTTCAACGACGTCATCATGATATCGCCTCCTGGTAATTGCCTGTCCTTTTGTATACCGGACGGATTAAAATCGCCTTCCTGAGGTGCCGTTCGAATGCACTCTCGACTTTCGCTGTAAAACAAGAAAATCTCGTTGTTGTCTTCGTCCACGTGAAGCACCGGCGACCACTGCGCGTTGCCGTTTTCGATGGCGGGGATTTTAAACTCCGGACCCCACTTCTCGCCGGTGGAAGATTTCGAAAACGCGTGGTAAATTCTTTGCGTCAGTGAACCTTCGTTATCTTCCGCACCTTGCCACGCGACTACAAAGCGAGCATTGGGCGAGTCCACCGATCCAAGCCGAGCGATGGTCGCCATGTGCTTGTATTTTAAAGTGTTGTTTGCGATGGGGGAGATCCATGCTTTGTGCGTTGGACGTTTTAAGCGCGGGCCTCGAACGCCTAAATCAGACGCCAACTCACTGTTTGTATTGTTGTTGTTGTTGTTGTTGTTGTTATTATTATTGTTCGCAGCGAACGCTCTCGCGAACGACCGTCTCGCGAACTTTCCTTCCACGCTAATCGTCGCCCCGGCGTAGTCAACCAGTCTCGCTTGCACTGGTTGCCAACTCGCGTGCCCGAAAACATCTCTGTGTTCTGCATAAAAAGCTCTCTCTTTCGTTTGTTTCGGAACGTACGTTATCGCTGATGATGTTGTTGTTTTATCGAACGATACCCGCGACGAAGCCGCCAAGCCGTCGCTCGCGTTCAGCGATAAAATTTTGGCGTCCGACGTCGAACTTGTCGACGACTCCGGCGCTAACGGCGCCTCCACGTCCTCCACGTCCACCCCGTAACTGTCCACATCTTTCGCGAACGGGTCGTATTCAAACAGCGCTTTCGAAGAAAACCGTTTCCCTCCGAGGAGCGCGCCGCCTCCTCTTCCAGCAGGATAATATCTCAACCGATAAAGAATCGTGACGGACAAAATAATCACGAGAAAGTTCGACGAGCGCTTCCGAGGTTTCCGTCGCTTCGCGAGCGAGGACGAGTGACCTCCTCCTCCGCGCTTCATCTTTCCTTCGTCTCTTTCGCGGTTAGCTTTTTTGGTCCGTCTGTCTCTCGTCTTTAAGAATAGAGAGCGAGAGCGAGAGAGATTTTCCGTACAAATTTGTCGAAGAAAATCTCCGATTCGACACCCGGGAGAAACGCGAAAAGAAACCCACCGACTGCACCTCCCCCCACCAAAAAACCTAACCTCTCCTCTCCTTCTGTCCGTCGTCTAGCGGTGATATCGAAATAGTCTCGTCATGCGAAGATCTCTCTCCGCTTCTTTTGGCTCGAAGGCTCTCTGTCTGTCCTCGACGTGTCTACTGTATATCTCTTTTTCTTTGCGAGTGGGGAAAAAAAAACGTGGACGCACGAAAAAAAGAAAAAAAAAGGACGTTTCGAGATCAAAAAATAACAATAACACACACGTGCATGATTCGCACGAGGTTGCGCGCGCGTTCTCCGTCGTTTCGAACAAAAAAGCGTCTCGTCGTTCGGTCTCTTCTTCTTCCTCTTCTTCTTCGCTCTGTTCCTTTTTTTTAAAATAAGATCTCGAAACACAAACCTTTCGTGTGTGTGCGTTCACTGCTAATAAATTCACACATTCACACACATGTGGATTGGAGGAGGATTTCGGATATTTTTTGTGGCGTCTGTCCTTCAAAGAAGACGTCACTTGGGGAAAAGAGGGCAAGACAAAAAAAAAGAACGACATGAACGAAGTCCTCTCGTCGCAAGTGCACGAACACATATTCGGCCTGAACGGGCCGAGGCGGTTGCTGGCGGAGAATTTAGATTACCAGCAGTTGGAGCTGACGACCGAGGACAGGGAAGATCACACGTTTAACGGTGCGCGGTTTCATCAGGTTTACGGATTTTTTTTTGTACCTTTTCTTCCCGCAAATTGAATCGAGTCCAACCCGAGCGCGTAACTAACTTTTTAGCTCTCTGTTCTTTTTGAATGATATTCTGTGCACAAAAAAGGGATATTCTTCGACGTGGAAGCGTCGACGTCGCTCCCGTTGCAGTACATCGAGATTCACTCGGTGTTTGTGCGAGGAAGTTTAGGAAAAATGACCGTCTGGACGTCCGATAGCGGAGAGAACGAGAAGAAATTTTGGAAGAGAGCGAGCGAGACGAAAGTGGTGGCGGACGAGGAGACGGGCGAAGAGAAGACGATTTTTACGGAGTTTTCGGTGGGCAATAGCGAGAAGGAGCACGACGACGACGAGCGCGTGTACTTGAATCAGTCGGAAGAGACAGAGCACGGCCTTTTGGATCGGTACACGACGAACGGAGGGTACCATCGCCGGGAGCTGTGGACGAAAGTGTTCGAGGACGAGTTACCTCCGAGTCGGAGGAAGTTGGTAGAGTTGAAGCTGGATCAACCGATACGAGTGGAAAGAGGAAGGAAAGTTGGGATTTACGTGCATTCGGCAGAACGGGGAGACCAAGGAATCGTGTACGATAACGTGGCCGAGTTGGGACCGAGGCCGAAGAGAGACGGGAGGGTGATTATACATCCAGGAGTGGCGCATTTGAGTTTCAAGCCGTTTGGTCGATCAGCGCCGTGGGGCGGCATAAGCTTGAGAAGAAATCGACAGTTTGTCGGTAAACTCGGATACGCCGTGAGATGGATGCTGTGGTCGGAAGTCAATCACCATTTGTTCCCTATTGGGTATAAACAAGCCGTGAAAGAGTTGATTAAAGGAAACCAGTTGGATAGGGAGTGCGCGCTTTCGATCATGCCTCCGGAAATCATGTTCGCGGTTCTGAACAAGTCCTGCGGCTGGGATTGGTTTGGTCCGCAGATGAGGAAAATTAAGAGAGATCCGCATGGAAAGTCGTTGTTTCCAGAGATTCAGTGGTCGAAAACGTGCGGGAAAGAAGATGTGGATGAGAGTCTCTTTAAGAGTGCGAGAAGATACGAACAGGGCAGCCAGGGCGGCCAGATCAGATGGATACAAATCGCGCCTGCGAAGAGAGAATATTTCGCCCGAGCGCTCAAGATTTTTATGCATCTCATGCACGAAGAGTACGTCGTCAAATTGAAGGAACGGTTGGCGATTAGTATGTCTTCGGACGAAGATGAAGATGATGATGAAAAATCGGAATCGGAATTAGACGGCGATTACGTCAGTCCAAACGACGACGACGACGAAGAAGAAGAAGAAGAAAAAGAAAAAGAAGAAGAAGAAGAAGAAGAAAAAGAAGAAAAAGAAGAAAAAGAAGAAAAAGAAGAGGACGATGGAAAAAGAAGAACGAGATCTATGACAAAGGCGAAAAAAGCAAAAAAAGCGCCGAGACGCACGAAAGAAGAAAAGATTGAAATCGCGATCGAAAATAGGTTCGAGCGCATACGCATGTTAGACGGAGTGCTCATTGAGTTTGTGCTACATCACACGCTCGATAACTTGGCGAGAGAGTTGGAAAATCTCGACTTGCTCATCGAAGAAGGCTTCTGCGATTCCCAAGACGAGGTGGATACATTTCTCACGCACGCGCAACTGAATCGAAATCTCTCGTTGGATTTTGCACTGAGTCGCAAAACGGCTTTAGAGGAGTTGCACGAAATGAACGGCGGCCGACGATTCGAGTTCGAAAAGGGATCTAATATTTCCGGCTTGTACGAAACTGAAGGCACCAACGTCAACTCTTCTTGCAAGTACATCGTGCGCGAGCTGATGCCAGGGTCCATCATGCGTAAATTTGAAACAGATCTGTCGCATGTGCACGGGAGCCACATTTGGTACGGAAATCACGGACCGACGTTGGGAGGACTCGGGGGCGCCTTTGAAGGCGACGAGTACTCGTCGTCTGAAGAAGAGTATGACGACGACGACGAAGAGTATGACGATGACGAGGAAGAGTACTACGATGACGAGGAAGAGTACTACGAGGACGACGAGGAGTACGAGGCTGACTTTGGCCCAGGCTGACTTTGGCCCTTGATTTGACCTCTAGGAAGGCGAAATTAAATAATTGTACACATGTATTACTGGTATCTTTACACATCAACTGCTGTATACATTGACATCTAAGAAGTTACTGCTGACATTTTGAAATCAACGCCCTTTCTTTTCATTCCATCATCTCGTCTTCTTCTTCTTCTTCAACGTCGCTCAACTTCATATCGTCTAACAGCTCTTCCAACTTGATTTCCGGAATCTCGTCGTCGTCGTCTTCTTCGTCGTCCGTTTCGTTCGCCAACGCGTTCTGATTCGCTCGAATCACAGCGTCTAAATCCTCATTTTTCTTCTTGTACACGTTGATTTGCGCGCGGCCTTCGAAATCTTCCTCCAATTCTTGCATAAACAACTCCTCGTCTTGCATCCTCTTTTCCGCGTCGTCCTTCTTGTTCGTCGCTTCTTCTTCGTGTATGTCCATTCTTTTGAGTTCCCAGGCTCTGCGGTATCCTCGGTCTCGTCGTTTCTTCCGTTTCTCAGCGTAAGATTTCTTGACCAAAACGACATCCGGTATCCTCGATTCGCCTACTTTTTCCACGTAAGAATCGAAAGACTCGTCTGCAATTTGTACGTTGGTCAAATCGTATCCCAACGCGGTGTCACCGACTTTCAACACCGACCCTAAATGCGTTCGAGTGAAAAAAGTGATATCGTTCGTCCCGAAATCCCTCGATCTCGCCACCGTGACGTCGGCGAGCAAGTTTTTTCTATTCGCTCTTCGTTGTTTACCACCGATAGTACTCGCGTTGCCACCAAACTGAGACCCGTTGAATAGCTGCGACCGGTTTTCCCCGTGGCCGTCGTCTCCGTTCTGCTCCCACTCGTTCCCATTCACAATCTCTAAATCTAAAACGATGTACTCGCACAACTGCTTGGAAGTAGCCACCGCCACGAAAGGATACCGCCAATACTGTTCGCTATTCAACCACACGCGTCTCAACGTGTGCGTTTCGGTGAACTGCATGCTCGTTCCAACTCTCGTGCACAAAACCACCGGCCCAATCCCTCCGAAACTTTTGCTCGTCTTTGGCGGTAAGCACACTAAATCTTCGCGACACATTGGCACGATTTCTACCATCAGCGTGAACCGATAATTGTACGTGTTATCGTTCGCGTCGTGCGAAACTAACTGCTTATCGTTTCTACTACGAATAGGTAACACCGACCCGATAAAGTCTACCATTTTTAACCCGTGACTCCTGTGTCCGTAATAAAAATCCAACCCGTCCGGTTGAGCTTTTACGCCAATCGCGTTCACCTCCATCGAATGTTTCAAAATCAACTGTTCCAAGAACAAAAACGTCCTCTTGTGTTCCACTTTCTGTCGCACTTGCACGCACGCTTGCCACTGATCCGCGTTCGCCGCCGCTCTCGCGCACGCGTCGCACATGTTCCACTCCACCACGTATTCCACCACAAAACTTTGCTGCAAAATAGCGCCGTTCAGCACCTCTTTCTGCACCGTCAACTTTGTCTTCAACCGTTTCGAGTGCGGCTCGGTCCATATGAACCCGGCGTCCACCAGCTTCACTTTATTCAATCCCTTCACCCGTTTGATGCAAAACGTCAGCAGTTCTTTGCTCTCCAAATCCGCGCGAACCCAGTGTTTCGGCGGTTGCAAATACCTCCCGCACTGGTTGCAATGAATCACCGAACACTGCTTCTGTATTCCCTCGGTGATATCGACTCGCGTTTTGATGCACTCGACGCACATGCCGGTCGGATTCGGCGAGATGGCCGTCGCGCACATGCAGCACAAAACGTGCCCCGGTTGCGAACGAAGCGCGCCGCCGCTGCTCGTGCCGTCGTTGCGTCCAAACATTGTCGTTGTTGTTATTATTCCGTGTTCTCTCTCTCTCTCTCTCTCTCTCTCTCTTTTACCCGGAGGAGGAGGAGGGCGTCAAAAATGTGTGTTCGTTTTTGGCGGCTGCGTGTGCTTTGGGGAAATTTTTTCGCGGGGAAAACTACACAAAAACACGAGAGGCCCCTCGAAGAAGAAGAAGAAGAAGAAGAAGAAGAAGAAGAAGAAGAAGAGCAGAAGAGATCATACCGACTGAAGCGCGGGATGAAGATGATGAAGATGATGATGGTGACGAATCGCGCTCGTGCGTCTTTGGGGAGCTGCGTGGCTTCGTAATCTTTTTGAAGATAGAGAGGCCGGGGAAAAATGATGTACGCGTCCAGCAACGCTAAGACTAATAATAATAACAACAACAACAACAACAACATCGCCAAACGAGATGTACTTCTTCGACAAAAGAAGAGACGCGGTGTTCGTAAGTTGACGATCGTCTTTGTGATCCTGGCTTTGGTGATTTTGGACGTGAAGTACGCGGATATTCACGGTCGCGTTTCGAGAAGATTCAAACGAGACCAGAGATATTCTCCCTCTGAGAGCGTAAAGTCCGCGTGCAGAGCTTCCGTGTTCAGGGAGTTTAGACCGGCCCCTGTCACTTCTGTCGTCTCGAGAATTAATGAAAAAAGAGGAGGAGGGAGATTAGAGTGCAATTTAGATGCGGGGTTATCGATAGGATACAACTGCGAACGTTGGTGGAATCCTATGGCCCGGAATCGGTTTTACATGTTTTTCACGCTCGATCCGGAAATCGACGTGTACGTTTCGAGACATATGCTCCAAAATAATGGGATTTTTGATGAGCACGTTCACGCCGCACTAGGAACAGCACTTCACGGTAAGCCCATATGCGATTCAAAGAATCCTATTTTAGATGTAGGAAGTAATCTTGGAAGTCTTACGCTTGCTGCCGCGTCGCGTTTTGGTTGCGTGGTGCACGCGTTTGAGATGCAGAAAGACATCGCTTGTCGCGTTCGTATGAGTGCTTCCTCAAATGCTTTCGACGAATTAATCTCCGTTCACAATGTCGCCGTATCTTCGATGGATGGGCAAGAAAAGTCTTACACTACAAATGAAAGAAATCCTGGAGGTACAGGTGTGGTGGATGTCGTTGAAGCAGGTCTGTCCGGCGATGAAACTTCAAATATCGTCAGTACGGTCACTTTGGATAGTTTATTTTACGGGAAAGTTGAAAGTATACCATTCGTGAAAATCGACACGGAAGGACACGAACACGAAGTTTTGAAATCGGCGAAGCTTTTACTTTCTCAAAATATCATAAAGCACCTCGTCGTTGAGATCCGACGTCATCAAACGCAAATGGTAAATTTTCTCTACGAAAATAGATTTACGTGTCACTTGCTCGACTACGAAAAGAAAAGTACGTTCTGGAAC
>Ga0181607_10005367_pt1 | contig 10848 bp, 10 predicted proteins | sample 041ome_9_FD_132420 | JGI IMG/M metagenome (GOLD analysis project Ga0181607, IMG submission 132420) | Coastal salt marsh microbial communities from the Groves Creek Marsh, Skidaway Island, Georgia - 041413US metaG (megahit assembly) | ecosystem: Environmental > Aquatic > Marine > Intertidal zone...
ATTTATAGATACCAATAAAAGACTACCATCTCGTTTTGAATCAAATTGGATAACTACACAAAAAACAAAGTATAAATTTAAAAAAGAAATTATGAAAAATAAAGAAATCTATGATGCTTGGACTGAATTTATGAATGACCCAAAATATAGTAAATACTTTGATAGTGCTAAACCTAAAAAAGACATGTCCAAACCTGAAATAAAACCTAAGAAAACTGAAGGTGAAATAAAGGTTGAAAGACAACAGCGAGTTCAAAGTGAATTGTCACAATTGCATCAAAAATATAAAATCATGAACTCTAACAATCTAAATACCTATTTCAAAGAAAATCCAGAAAAATGGGAAGAGTACCATAAAATTTCAAAGGAAAACGAATCATCATTTCCAGAAGAAGAAATCCCAAGAAACAAAATGATTAAGTATCTTGAAGATTTGCCTGGGAAAAAGAAAAAGGTAATTGCTGATTTGGGGTGTGGTTTTGCAGAAATTAATCAGCATTTTAAAAATAATTCTAGATTTGAATTTCACAATTTTGACCATCACTCTGATAATGAAATGGTGGTATCTAGAGACATTAAAAATACTGAGTTATATGAATATTCTATTGATATTGCTATATTGTCTCTAGCTATGTGGGGAAGTAACTGTAAAGAATATTTAAAAGAAGTTCATAGAATTTTAGATGTAGGAGGAACTCTATTAATTGCAGAACCATTTAATAGATGGAATAAAGAATTGGACGATGAAGGTAATCCAATTAATAAATTATTAGAGTTGTTAGAAGAAAACAATTTTACTATAATAAATAAAGAAGACAAAAAGTTTATGTTTATTGAATGCAGAAAACAATAAAATAAAATTTGTTAGAGTTTTTATAGATTTGAACACTTAAATCTTCTGTGCGTTAAAAATCATTTTTTTTTCTATATTTAAAAGTTATCCTACTCGATATAGTAGGAAGTATTCAAGTAAGCCTACAGCACTATTCCAACTCAAACGTTTTTTCTTGAACACTTGATTTATGGCTTACTGACAAACGTCCTGGTGGTGTAGAGGTAACATGGTTGCCTTCCAAGCAACCGCCCCGGGTTCGATTCCCGGCTGGGATATTTTCTCGCTGTAGCTCAGTTGGTAGAGCGGGAGATTGTAGCGGTTTAACAATTTTCTCTAGGTCCTTGGTTCGAATCCAGGTGGCGAGACCCCGTCTTTATCTTTATTAATTAATTAATTTTAATTAAAAGAATTAAAGACATTTATTTAGAATTATTTTCTAAATTTATATAAATCACTTAAAGTTTAAAAACTTATGAATAGTATAATAGAAAGAGTAAGTGCGTATCATGCACTGAAGTCTATTATCAAAGTTTTTTGTTTAACTGATTTTCGGTAGTCTGTATTAGGCAACGAAGAGGTTGATAGATGTCAATTAGAGTCATCTTAGGTTCTTCTTCGGGATGCATTAGACTACATACAGCAAATTATGGACCGGATGTTTTAATGTATTGTTGTCGTCGTCGTAGTAGTAGGAGTAGCAGTATCAGATAAAGGTTAATTCGCGTGCCAATTGTGGCAGAGACGCGGACTTTATCACAGTAAAGTTAGCCTCGAGCTAGCAGTATCAGGGACTGCTAAATGGATTTAAAGTTGGTGACTTGCGACCTAAGTCATAGCAGTTCTACTAATTTTTTTGTAAAAAAAAATAAAAAAAAGTAGCAACGCTCAGGAGGAGTATTGCGGACTTTGAATGGTGATAATTAAAGTGGCCAATTTATTGTAAATGAATGCGCACCCAATTTAGAAGCACACGCGAGTATTCTATTTATCAATTGAAATTGGAGCTTATAATTATAGGAATGTAATAGGCGCTTTTTAATATAGAGCAAAGGGAGTCCTCTAGGAAAAGGCGCGGAGTTACAAATTTTTGGACTTTAAGATTTAATAGGTATGTAGCTAAGCAGTAATAAATTTTTTAATAATCAATATATAAATTTAAAATAAAGTATTTCGTTTTACTAACCATCCCCCCCCTTCCGCATGTTTTTGTTTGGAGCTTTTTTAGGATTGTTCGAGTACAGGATTTCAAGACTTTAGGATAACAGGTATGTTGCACTTTAGATACCTGCCTTGGCAAGAAACCAGGGTGACTGATAGGAATAGACTATCTTTTAAACCGAATATTGGTAGTGCTTATTTTCTTAGCATGTAGGTTCAATTCCTACATTTGGGTTTAATTTAAATAAATTTCTTTTCAGTATAACTACTTAAAAAAATAATTAAGCTTTATCATTAGAAAATAATGACTGATACTTCTAACTACACCTGGAATTATAACGATTTTGATAATTACAATGAATACGATTCATACTACAACACGGATGATTATGTTTTTGACCATACAAATATTTTCGTTTTAAACCGAAAGAAGAATGCTATGGAATTGCGACATGATTTAATGGCAATGTATATTTATATAGTAATCTTATTCACTTTCTGGCTTGTAAATTATTTTTTGGAAATATCTTCACCAGAGTATAGAGTATATGTAAATCAACTTGCATACAATAGATTTGGTATGAGAATTTATGATAGAGTAGGAATCGAAGTGTCTAACTCTGAAGGAGAAACCGAAGAGGAGACTTCAGAGTCCGACGATGATGATACTTATTCTGAATCTGACTCTGACTCCGAATCTGAAACTGATACTGAACCAGATGAAGCATCAGAGGAAGAAGATTCTGATACAGATTATGAAGTTGATATTAGTAACCATGTAGATCCAACTGCTGGTTGCTTTAGACTAGATTAAAATTGAATTTTCATTTATTATTTATTTTTATATAATCAATTATGGAATACTATCCTCCATATAGTAAAATTGTAGAATCATCAGGTATATTTGAATATGTTTCTGGAGAATCATATGGTATTGTCAATGGTAAAAAAGTCGAAAATAATCGTGCATTAAATGGTGACATAGTTAGTGTATCTGATTCGCGAGTTGTCAATGTTGAAACTAGAAGTGATAAATTAATCGTTGGTATTCTTCACTTAGATACCAATCAAAAATATGGATTCAACAAGAAAGGAGTACCATATATTAAATTTACGAGTTGTTGTGGTAAATATCCTAGTTTTATTGTAGCTTGTAAAAAGCGACAGAATATAGCTATATATGCAGCAATACGATTTAATAGATGGAATACAAATGATAAAAGACCAGTTGGACAGATTGAGCATTATATTGGAAATGTAGGTGACAACGCGAGTGAAACAGATATGCTTCTATTTTTGAATGGAATTTATCCTAAGAAGATAAAAAGAGAATTCTGTAGGGATGTTTCAATTGGTAAAGATATAGATTATAGGACATTTAGTATTGACCCAGAAGGATGTAGGGATATTGATGATGCCTTTCATTTTAATGGAAATCTTGGGTGTGATGATGGAGTAGTTGAAGTAGGGATTCATATTGCGAATGTAGCAAGACATTTAGAATGGATTAAGACAAATTTGTATTCGACCATTTATTTGGAAAATGGTCAAATTAATATGTTAGATGACCTACATACATTTCAAAAGTGTAGTTTGGGTAATGGGGAACGTAAATTGGCACTTTCACTAATTTTAAAATACAGTAGAGATGGAGATAAACTACTGGATTACTATTTTAAAGAATCTGTCTTAGTAAATACCTCTTATGCATACGCTGATTCAAATAGTGATATAGGAAATCTTCTAGAATTCACTAAAAAGATTACTGGAAAAATGGAGATGAATTCTTGTGAAATGGTTGAATATTTTATGATTCTCTATAATTCAAAGGTAGCAGAGAAATTGTATAATAGTGAAAATAAAGGTGATACTATTTTGAGAACACATAAGATTAATGGTAGTAACGGTAGTAACGGTAGTAACGGTAGTAACGAGACTAAAGGAGATGAAGTCTTGGATAAGTTTCTTGAACGTATTGAAATGCAAGCAGCAGAATATTGTATAGAACCAGAGGATACATCACATCAATCACTTTCACTACAATACTATACTCATGCTACTTCTCCTATTAGACGTTTTGTAGATATCATAAATCAGAATATGATTATTTCACAAATTGATTCTAGTTATTCGTGGAATCGTGAAAATTATGGGTTTGAAATAGGTGAAATAAACAAATTTGGAAAATGTCTTAGGAAATTCTATAATAATTATAAAAAATTAAAAATTATTTATAGTGACACTAAGTATGAAAACATCGATGCCTACATCATTAAAATTAAAAATAATCGTGTGAAAATATATATTCCAAGTCTAGATATAACCTGTAATTTTGAATTGGTCTCTCGTCGTATCATTAATGCAGCTGATATAGATTATCGAGTAGTAGAAGATAGTAATGGTGTTAGTAGAGAGGCACATTTGAATGGAGAAAGTTATCTTCTTTACGACAAAATAAAAATAAACATTACTCAGTTGAAATACGAAAATATTTTTAGTAGAAAGTTGAAAATTACGCTGATTTAGTAATATACAATGAATCTGTAGTTACCTGGTCTCTAACAATAAGTCTATCGACTATTTCTAGTTTCTTCATTAATTCTGGTTTATTTATAGTGTCAGCAATATTTTTTATATTATCTACAATATTATTGATTCTAAGAATATTTCTTATAAATGTTCCTTCATAAATTTCATATTTCTTGTGCATCTCTAGAATATCCCTTCCACAAGCCCAATCATATGCTGGTCCAATGAACGATAGGTATAGATTCCAATCTGTGCCAATATTAATTCCAAGATCTACCTCATATTGGTCATAATCCTTAGTTCCATAATCAATATGACTCAATGCATTTTTTATCTGTTCTGATACATCTAAATCACTCCAATATGTTTCATTTGTTTTTTCTTCGATAAAAGTTGCCAATACAGCTACTATTTCTTCTGGTTCAAGTGGTGTAAGAATATCATTAACTATCATTTCAGTAAGTGTAATTTCATTACATTCAGAAATTTCACTAGCAATAATACCTCGAGTTAGAATCTTGGGTTCATCTCCACCATCACAAACAATATAATTGTTATCAACTAGATATTTCATTATAAGGCGAATATCCTTATCCAAATATGTTTCTAGATTTTTAATACCTGAATTTAATGTTTTAATGCGTTCCTTATTTTTAATGTAGGTTTCATATTTCTTATTAATACTATTGAAATTGTGAATTTCTCGCTTTAACTTCTCCAAACGGATTGATTCACGCTTTCTAGCATTTCCACGCATTGCTTCCATTTTACGACTAGCATTATAATATTCGGTAATTGCTTTCTTTTCATCAGTTGTAAGGTCTAGTTTATTACCCTCTTGAAGTTCTACTGTTTCCCTTTGATAACTTTCTATCCTATCAGAATTATCAACTGAAAGTAAAGATTTATTCATAAATTTAGATACATCCAAAGTTTCATCTTCGCTAGTATCATTTACATTATTAGCACGATTTCTAAGAATCTTTAGAACGAACTGATAAGACAATTTAAATTTTGATTGGATACTAGGACTCTTTCCAAGTGCCATACTTTTAAATCCTGTATATGACATAATTTCATCAGTAGGTAGAATTACTACTGTGCCTGTTTTATCTAGTCCTCTCCTACCTGCTCTTCCTGCCATCTGAAGATATTCATCAGTTCGAAGATATCTAAAATCACCATTTGAATATTTACTTAATTTCGGAAAGATAACAGTTTTAGTAGGCATATTAACACCAACTGCAAATGTTTCTGTAGCAAATAAGACCTTAACAAGTCCCTTTCCAAACAGGATTTCAACTACTTCTTTCAAGATAGGTACCAATCCAGAATGATGATATGCGATTCCCTTTTGAACCATGCTTCTAATTTCGTGATACTGTTTTGAGCTTTGATACACTTCACGATGATGACGCATTTCATAGTCAAATATCTTCACAATTTCTGATATTTCATCTGAGGTGACTAGAGAACGTTGAACACTACTTGCGAGACGCTCGCATTCTTTCCTTGAAAATACGAAGAATAGGGCAGGAACTGAGTGATGATTTTTAAGATAGTCAATAAATGGATTAATGATTTTTGAAATGGGATATTTCTGATAAGTTTTCCTAATTTCATTGAAGTTGAGAAATTCACCCTTTGAACTTACTACCTTAGTTAATTCATTACCAATATTTTCAGGATTATAGAAGTAGTGTTCAAGTGGAACTACACGATGACTTGTTGGAATAAGATTGGTCATCTTACCTTTAATACTTCCAATCCATTTAGCAAAATCTTCGGCTTTATCAATAGTTGCAGAAAGCATAATAAGTGTAATTTCAGGTGGCATTAGGATGAAACATTCTTCCCATACTTTTCCTCTATCTGGGTCATTAATATAATGAACTTCATCAAAGATTACCTTATCAACCTCGGCGATATCTACATGAGTCGAAGTTTTCTGATACAATATATTTCTAAGAATCTCAGTAGTCATAATTACACATTGAGCGTCTGGATTATATTTAATATCACCAGTAAGAATTCCAACATCTGGAAACTGTTGTGATAATTCAAAGAACTTTTGATTAGAGAGCGACTTAATAGGTGATGTATAAATAATTTTACGATTCTTCTCTAGTGAATCACTAATTCCAAAAATAGCTGGAACTGTTTTACCACTACCAGTATGTGCAGTTACTAGCACATTTTCATTTTTCTTGATACAAGATATTGCATGCTTCTGAAAATGGTCCAATTTAAATCCTGGTTCATATGGAGCACTAGAAAAATCTCCGTCGGTAAAAGGTTGGTTTAATACTCTATGGTATGTCATAATTGTCTAGTTATTATTCTTATAAAAAAAATATATATTTCAATTTTTTAGGTCAATTTTTGTCTAGTTAATATAGTATTCCAAAGGGTGGGATTGTCTTACCTACAATACATTCAAAGTCTTTTACAAATGGATGAAGTTCTCTACTTACAAGAACGCTGTCTTCATACTGGTCCTTAAGAAGCTTAATGTATCTGTCACGTAGAGGTATCGAAGTATCCTTGCTCAAAGAATAATATCCATTTAAAAACTTAGTTGATTCTATTATTTCATTCCTACAAACGCCTTCATTAGGATACATTAATGATGGTCCTATAATCATACCTTTAAGTGAAATATGGAGGTCATTCGTTCCTTCTATATGTCCTATGCCCAAAATATATCTTTTGTTCTCATTAAAAATTTCTAAGTAGTCATTTAATACAATAGTTCCCTCTGATGTTGATGAATTGGTTGAGTCAGTCATCTTTCTAGTGAATTAACTAGAAATATAGTTAAAAAAAAATTTCAATTTTATTCATTAATAATTAATCATTAATAATTAATCATTCCAGTTTGTAGGTAAATTATATCCACAAGCCGAGAAGTTTTTGTGTATGCTATACAAAAATAAGAGAATAGGTATAGAACCAAATTTAGTGAATCCAGCAATTTTCAATGGTAAATCATACTTATTGAATAAGTTTTTAAAACTAGGAATTTCTTTAGTTTCTAAATACTGAGATACTACTTCAAGTAATAAGGATGAAATTACTAATAACAAGATAACAATAATTATAATTGGTCTCTTTTTACGAGATAATACACTATTAGGTTTTGATTTAAATACTTCTGGATCATTTTCAACGGGAACCATAGTAAGATGAACCATTCTCATCACATAAACTGTAAGAAACATTGCTAATATCCACCAAAATCTAGGGAATCTTGTAACCATTTCTATTTCATTTGAAATGTAGGCAAGATATCCTATTTCAAATATAACTAGTAATGAAAATATTATGAAGAATAGATTTTTGCAGGAAACGTTTATGAATCTAAAACAAGGTTTTTTGCTACAATACTGGAATATATCATAAATGTAAAAGTATAAGATTAATAATAATGAAAGTGCTTGTAATCCTAATTTATAATTTAAAAATTTATCAGGTTGAGATTTAGCATTATTAGCATTATTAACTACTGAATTTTTAATTGAATTTTTAATTGAATTTATTGAATTAGTCATAGTTCTAATTTAATACAATATTTTCTTTTAATATATTAGTATGAAACTCGACGAAACAACCGATTTTATTAGCAAGTGTTCTAAACACACCTTCATGAGTCTTTTTCCAAGAAATGTTAAAAATTGGAAGACTGTTTATTTTATAAATATAATCCATATTATTGGAGTATTATATATTCACTTTGGATTACTATCAAAACCTGAATATTTGAAATATTATATCTGTTATTTACTCTTCTTAATGATAACATACATTCTAATGAATAATAGATGTTTTATGACTATACTTTCAAATTATTTTTCAGAAAAGAATTACAATATGTTGTGCATTAAATTAAAAGATGCTAAAAATATATTATTCGTTTATTTGGCGTTAGCAATACTATTTTACATTTATCCACAATATAGTGCATATAAGACAATAGTTAAAATATTTAATCGAGTTTTTAAAAAATAATTTTTTTTTATCTAAATGGACTCTTTAATTCTAGAGTTAAAAATTTTTCTATGCTTAAATTATAGTTATGGTAAAAGGTGTAACTAAAAAACGATACAATGTGAAACGGAATATGAGTAAGAAACGACAGAGGGGTGGTGATGATGATGATTATTTTAATGGATTTGGTAAAATTGATGATACGGAAGCACAAGAAGAGGCTGCTAAAAAAGCAGCTGAACTAGAAGCAGCTAGCCAGGAAGCACGAGAAAAGGCTGCTGCTGCCAAAAAAGCTAAAGATGAAGAAATAGAAGCACATTGTAAAACTAAATCACCAAAAGAATGTATAATGTTAAAAATTGTAGAAAAAATGAATGAAATAAGTGACTTAGATATTGGTTTTCCAGTTCCTACTAATAAAGAAAGGATTGAATTAAATGAAGCATTAAACGATCTAAAAGTTGAATTAGAAAAATTGATAGCAGAAGAAATACAAAAAGCCGTAGAAGCAGCAAAAGGACAATTAGCAGAAGAAGCAAAAGCAGATTTAGAACGAAGATTAAATGAAAAAGTAAGTACTAAAGCAAAACAACAAAAAATAAAAGAACTTACAGCTGACGAACTTGACGAACTTAGAAGACGAGCAAAAGATAAAGCACAAGAAAAATTAGGCGAATTAGAAAGACAAAAAGAGTTTCTTGAACAAGAAAAAACTGATATAGCAACATTAACTAATGAAATAAAAGCATTAATAGGTATTAAATCAGGAGAGGGCACAGAAATAGATTTTGCTGAAAGACAAAAAGATATTAAAACCGAATTAAAAAGACTTAGAGAAGAAAAAGCTAGACTTGAAGAAGCAAAAGGCACTATAGAAAGAGAAAAAGGCACTATAGAAGAATTAACTAGGCAAAAAGAAAGTCTATTAGGAGAAATAGAAGGAATTCAAAAAGCTGATGGTGAGCTTTCTCGTTTAAGATCAAAAAAAGCAGGACTTGATAAAGCAGTTAGAGATTTAACTGCTGAAATAGAAGGAATTCAAAAAGCTGATGGTGTGCTTTATGGTTTAAGAACAGAAAAAGAAGGACTTGATGAAGCAGTTAATTCTTTAACTGCTGAAATAGGAGAATTAAAAAAAGCAAGAGACGCTCTTGCTGAATTAAAATTAGAGAAGGAAACCTTAGAAGCATTTTTAGAAACTATATGGTATAGAATATTACAAAAAATTTTATTAAAACAAAAATCACTATCACTAACTCCCGATCAAAGTAAAACATGTGCTGCTGAAGTTAAAGAGAGATTAGGGGATGCAAAAATTAAACAAGATAGATGGAATTCCTTAAGAGTTCTCTTAAAAACTATATTAACACCTGAAGCGCAGAAATTACTCGAATTAAACGATCCTTGTAAAAAAGGAAACACTTTTAATGACTTTATTAATCGTATAAAAACTAAAGATTTAGCTTTAAAAAATTTATGTGGGACATCAGCAGCACCACCAGCAGCAGGTGGCGCACGTAACACCAAGAAAAAGCGTCGTGGTCAAGGTCGTCGTCGTATTCGTTCTAAATTAGTTCGTAAAGTTAATAATAAATCTTCCAATAAAAAAAATAAAAAGAGTTCTATTAAACGTAATAAAAATTAATCCTATTTTTTTATAATTAATCGCATTTTTAAAAATAATTTTCTAAAAATATAGTATCAATAAAATGTTTAATAATAATGTCGCCAATAATGTAACCAAAGCAGTTACCGTTATGAACTCAAACGAAAAATCACCAGAAGAGAAAAAAGTCGCCGCTAAAGATTTAGTTGCTGCATTAATTGTCATTGTTCTCATTCTTGTATTAAACTTCGTATTTGGACCATGGTTATGGAACAACATCCTTAGAAGATTAGTTCCAAGTTTAGGTAAAGCAAGATGGTATGATACAGTCGCCTTATCTGTTTTACTCGGATTAGTGCTCCCAATGTAAATTTTTTTTATAATCTAATTATATAATGGTATTCAATTATATTTACAGGAACTTAATTTCACTTTTCGGATCAGTTGAAGAAGAAAATGTTTCAGAAGACAATGAAACTACTAAAAATGTCATTGAAAATGAACCACTTAATGTAATTTCTGAATCACTTACTCCTAATTCAATGGCACCATTACCTAAAAATAAAATTATCGTATAATTCTTTTTCTTTTTTTAAAATAAAAATCTTTTTTATTATTAAAACAACTATGTGTGATAATGTTAATTTAACTTTGAATTTTTTTGAATCTAGAAATACAGCCGTAATTACTTCACTATTAGACCTTAGTGATGAAGTAGTAGATACATTAAGTG
>Ga0181607_10005368_pt1 | contig 10848 bp, 9 predicted proteins | sample 041ome_9_FD_132420 | JGI IMG/M metagenome (GOLD analysis project Ga0181607, IMG submission 132420) | Coastal salt marsh microbial communities from the Groves Creek Marsh, Skidaway Island, Georgia - 041413US metaG (megahit assembly) | ecosystem: Environmental > Aquatic > Marine > Intertidal zone...
ATGATCATCAGATTGAGCCGGTGCTTCGCGTCAATAATATTTATGGCATGTACCGGGCAGTGGCGTCGGGGCTAGGAATTGCCTCATTGCCAAGCTACATGGCGCGGTTGAGCTCTGAGTTGGTGCATGTGTTGCCCGACATGGTTGGCCCAGAAGCGGATATGTACTTTGTCTATCCGGAAGAATTGCGGGATACAAAGCGAATTAACGTCTTCCGGGATTTTCTAATCAGGCAGATCGCCGAGTCCTGGAACCCGGTCGCGCCGCGCACCCACGAGATGAAGACGCGGGTTGGAATAAAGCAATTGGAGCCATCGGCTGATTAGCAATTTTCAGCCATGCGATTTTTGCATGGCTCGTGCGCCTATTTATGACTGGCGGCGCAGGGATCGGATTCTTATCTTATCACTAGGCCGTTGATTGAACGGTCCGGCAGTTGACGAGTCCCGCTTTCGGGCTTTGCTCTCACTGTCGAACGTCTCCCAGACGTTAAGCCTCCCTGTTCAATTCCTGCCGGGCCTCAAAGCCCGGCATTTTTTTGTGGTTTCCCTGATATTTGCGGTCTTTGGATCATTCAAAGGGCTTCCATGGCCTGCGTTGGCCCTGCATAATGCGCGCGTGGGCGTTCGCCCTTTCCAAGATGAATTCCGATTTCGCAGGAGCGCCCGATGGCGTCAAATTCAGACACGTCCGCTAATCTTGATACGGTGATGGTTGATGAGCCACCAGTTGGGCGAATCCGTGGTGCTGTGCGAACGATTATGATCGTGTTCGTCATCGCTGCGCTGGTTTTGAATATCAATAAGATCCAGTTGATAAACTTTGTCCTGGATAATTTTACGCCAGCTGCCTTTTTCACTTGGTACACTCAGAATATTTATGAACCAACACTTATTATTGATACCTCGTATTACTATGTAATTATTGGATTATTGCTATCGCAAGTCTTCTTGGTGTATCCTTTTTCTAAGAAACAGGCCAATCATGTTCCTTATTATGATTGGGTGTTATTTGCGCTAACAATCGCCTGCTCTGGCTTCCTGGCCTATAATGGTGAGCGGATCATTCAGGAAGGCTGGGATATTCGGGCACCGCTGGATGCCACGATTATCGCTGGTGTTATCTGCATGCTATGCCTGGAAGGCGTGCGGCGGGCGGGCGGCGGCATTATGTTTGGCGTTTGTATCTTCTTCTTCTTCTATCCACTTTTTGCAGAATACATGCCGGGCTTCCTCTGGGGGCCAGAATCAGAGATTCAAGAGTTCGTTCGCCAACATGCGATGAGTTCTGAAAGCATCATTGGTGTGCCGATGCGGGCGGTTACGAACCTGCTCATCGGGTTCCTATTGTTTGGTTCAGCACTGGTGGTGACGGGTGGCGGCGACTTCTTCTTAGCCTTCGCCACATCACTCTTGGGCAAAACTCGCGGTGGGCCAGCTAAAGTAGCCATCATTTCGTCAGGGTTCTTTGGCTCACTCTCTGGCTCCGTCATCTCCAACGTTGTGACGACCGGTAAGATCACCATTCCAACGATGAAACGCGTTGGCTATCCGCCTGCATATGCAGGTGCTGTTGAAGCGTGCGCTTCAACGGGTGGCGCGTTGATGCCGCCAGTCATGGGTGCTGTGGCGTTCTTGATGGCTGAAAACCTGAACATGCCCTATGCCGATATCATTATCGCGGCAGCTGTTCCGGCAATTCTTTTCTACCTGGCACTGCTGCTGCAGGTGGACAACTACGCGGCCAAGACGGGCCTGAAGGGCCAGCCTGCCTCTGAAATTCCGAAGATGTGGCCAACGTTTGTCTCTGGCTGGCATTATCTCTTTAGCTTGGCAGCCCTGATTTACATGCTGCTGGTGATGCGGATTGAGGTGTTTGCGCCGTATTTCGCAACCCTTCTGCTGATTGTCACAAGCTACCTGACGAACAAATTCCGTGGTGAGCAGACATTCGGGTGGTCGCACTTCGTTGAACTGATCATTGATGCAGGCAAAACGATCGTGAACATCGTCGGCATTCTCGTCGGCATTGGTATGATTATCGGCGCGCTGTCATTGACCGGCGTTGGTCCTGCATTCTCCAGTGAGCTGCTGCTGTTTGCTGATGGGGACACCTACAAGCTGCTCATCCTTGGCGCGATCACGAGCTTCGTGCTTGGCATGGGGATGACGGTTACGGCCTGTTACATCTTCCTGGCAGTCGTGATGGGCTCAGCCATGATCGAGAGCGGGCTGAACCCGGTCGCCGGACATCTGTTCATTCTGTACTGGGGCATGATGAGCTACATCACACCTCCAGTTGCCGTCGCTGCCGTGGCTGCATCTACGATCGCGGGTGCACCTGCGATGGAGACTGGGTTCCGGGCCATGCGGCTTGGCGCAATTCTGTTCGTGCTGCCGTTCATGTTCGCCGTGAACCCAACGCTCATTCTGGTGGGTGAGCCGATGGCCATCTTGCATGACGTTGTTACCGCGATCATTGCAGTCTGGATGTTGGCATCTGCGCTGGAAGGCTGGCTCTACTTCTCCGGCCGCCTTATCGGGCCGTTGCGTGTTGTGCTAGCGATGGCCGCCTTCGGAACGCTGTACCCAGGAACAATGACGGATCTGATCGGTCTGGGCACACTGGCGTTCGTCTATATCGTCAACAGGTTTATGGGTGCCAGGGCGACAGCGTAGAGCGCCGTGCGTCGCTTACGACGCAGCCTGGCGCTCTATTACATTGCTTGCGGGCAATTGATCCCGACTAATCTGCTTCAGATTGGTCGGGATTTGTCCTAGAGATTTAGCCCCGCCACAATGACTTGGGCGTCACATCGTGCATGTGCGGCCATTCAAACGGAATCGCGGATTGGCGGAGTGTATGAACACGCGCCATCCGCTTTTCTTTGTGGTGAATATTTTCAGCAATGAATTGGTCGACGGTTCGGTTTTGCGCAAACCTGTCTCTCAGCGCCGCCTGGGCTTGACGTTGTGTGAGTGCTTGAAATTTGCGCCCGGTAGCAGGCACGTCAGCGAATGCTGTCGGAGCGCCACCAAGATTCAATGCACCTGCCCGTTGCACATAGGCCTCTGCCGCCGTCCATACCGGGCCAGCAGCGAAAGTAAGATCGATTTGCTGCAGTTCAAGCAATGCGTATACGCCTGCGCTCAATCCTTCAGTTTCATGCATGTGCGCAAGCTGTGCATCGTCAAGCCAGGTTGCCCACACTTCAACGACCGTCCCGGGGGAGGGTGCCAGCGTGGCGCCACCTACCGCACCATACCCCGAAATACTGGCACCAAATACAACGTCGAAATCTTTGAGGGCCGCCTTCGCTACGAGAACCGCACAGGGTGCAGGAAAGCCCGCAAACTTGCGTATCAGCTGGCTTGGTGCGCGGTTTGAACCAATCGCAAGGATAGGGGTTCGCCTGGCGCGAGGGTCTGCGCCAACGCTTTCCAAGGCGGCCGCTATATCATTAACGCCAGCACCGACCAATGGCTCGACCCGGCCATCCACCCAGACGCAATCAGCTTCAGGTGCGGGATAGGGGTAGGCGACAGCGCGGTAGCGTTCATCTGCACTGAGAGTTTTGACCATGGATCACCTTCAAAAGCGCCGTTTGAACGGGTTGTAATCCCAGAAGTGGGCGGCATTTAGACCGATGATACAAGCGCTTGATCAAAAATATACGATTTTGCTTGAATACCTGCGACAAACCCCCACATCTAGTACATCAAGAACGAACACAGGAGAAATTAAGTGGAGCAAACAGCGCGCTGCGGCGCAAAATGGTCATCAGCGAATATCGTGGCACTCGTCCTCGGGTTCGTTGTGTTCTGGCCGGTTGGCTTGCTTATGCTATTCTTTATTCTTTCAGGAGGTGACATGGCTGATACTTTCAATCGCGCGAAGACTTGGGTTTCCGGTCTTGGGTCAAACCAATCCTACGGGTCCTCAGGCAACGCAGCATTTGATCAGTATCGTGATGAAACGCTGCGTCGGCTTGAAGAAGAGCAGCAGGGTTTTGGCGATTTCATGGAGCGCTTGAAGCGCGCCCGTGACCAGGAAGAGTTCGAACGCTTCATGGCCGAACGCCGCAATCAGAAGGCCAGCGCATAACGTTGCGAGCCACACGGCAGGCGTCAGCCGGGGAGCCCCTCAACCGGTTGGCGCTTTCGCCCTAAACGTTATATCACCCCCGGATGCGCCTGCCTCTCTCGGCGCCGTGTTTCCGGGGGTTTTATTATGTCCGCCACATCTTACAAATCACTTCGGGACTTTATGAGCCTGCTGGAGGCGCGTGGACTGCTACACCGGGTGAAAGCGCCTGTCAGCCCAATTTTGGAAATGACGGAAATTCAGACCCGTCTCCTGGCGGAAGAAGGCCCCGCTGTTCTGTTCGAAGACGTGCGCCGCCCAGACCAGTCACGGTACAGCATGCCAGCCTTGGCCAATCTGTTCGGTACTGTGGAGCGTGTGGCGCTGGGCATGGGCCGGAAGCCAGAGGACCTTAGGGAAGTTGGCGAGACGCTCGCTTTCCTGCGCCAGCCTGAACCACCCGGCGGGTGGCGGGAAGCGCTGTCCATGCTCCCACTGGCAAAGACAGTCATGGCGATGAAACCACGCACAGTTAGCCGTGCCGCATCCCAAGAGATTGTGCTGCAGGGTGACGAAATCGACCTTTCGGCATTGCCGGTGCAAACGTGCTGGCCAGGTGAACCAGCACCTCTGATCACTTGGCCGTTGGTTGTCACCAAAGGGCCGGGTAAGCGGAAGGAAGATGATTTTAACCTGGGCATCTACCGCATGCAGGTGCTGAACAAGAACCAAACGATTATGCGCTGGCTCAAGCATCGTGGTGGGGCCCAACACCATCAGCGCTGGGCCAAGGAAAAGCGCGAGCCGCTGCCGGTTGCGGTGGTGATCGGAGCAGACCCTGGCACTATTCTGGCGGCAGTGACACCAGTGCCAGACACGCTTTCGGAATACCAGTTCGCAGGCCTGCTACGCGGGACTAAGGTTGACCTTGTGGACTGCAAGACGGTCCCGCTTAAGGTGCCAGCAGAGGCCGAAATCGTTATTGAGGGCCATGTCAGCCTGGATGATACGGCGGCAGAAGGCCCATATGGCGACCACACTGGCTATTACAATTCTGTTGAGCAATTTCCGATTTTTACTGCAAGCGCAATCACCATGCGCAGCAACCCGATTTACCTGACAACCTTCACAGGCCGGCCGCCCGATGAGCCAAGCGTGCTAGGTGAGGCGTTAAATGAGGTTTTTATCCCGCTGCTTCAACAGCAGTTCCCGGAAATCGTCGACTTCTGGCTACCGCCCGAGGGCTGCTCCTATCGGATTGCGGTCGTATCCATGCGGAAAGCTTATCCAGGGCATGCCAAGCGGGTGATGTTGGGGGTTTGGTCCTACCTCCGCCAGTTCATGTATACGAAATGGGTGATTATTGTTGATGACGACATCAACGCCCGTGACTGGAAAGAGGTGATGTGGGCCATATCAACCCGCATGGACCCAGCGCGGGACATCACTGCGATTGAGAATACGCCAATCGACTACCTGGATTTCGCTAGCCCTGAATCGGGGCTTGGTTCAAAGGTCGGTATGGATGCCACGAATAAGTGGCCACCAGAAACGAAGCGCGAGTGGGGCGTTCAGATCGCTATGGATCCTAAAATGGTGGAACAGGTGACGGATCGGTGGGCGACACTCGGCCTGCCGGGGTCTGGCAAGTCGATTTGGCGGAAAGACTGACCGGTGCCGGTTTCTCGGTTAGACTAATGGACGAATCCATATAGCGGGGCGCGCCATGGACTTATCGAAACTAACTGAGCGGCAAGTATTGATGTGGGGCGGCGGCGCTGCCGCACTCTATTGCATTCTCGCCCTAAGCTTCTTTGTTGGCCCGGTCTCGAACATTGTCGCTGATAAGGCCGATGATGCATTGCTGGTAGAAGGTGCGGCGTGGGCAGATATTGAAATCAATGGCCGGGATGTATCCGTCATAGGTGCTGCGCCCAGTGCTGAAGCTGGCCAAAGGGCTGTTGATGCTGTCGGGGCCAAATGGGGTGTCCGTGTTGTCCGCGCAAAATACACGATAGAACCACCGCCGAAGGTGGATGCATTCGTTCCCAGTGGTCCGCCAATCACTGACGCCATAGCCTGCCAAAGCCTCATGGATGGACTATTGAGTGACGGTGGCATTCAGTTTGAGACAGGTAAGGCTGATTTGGCGAGCGCAGGTTTGCCATTGCTGGACCAGATTGGGGCGGCATTGCTCCGCTGCGCTAGTTTTATGATCCGCATTGTCGGCCATACCGATAATACCGGTGACGAGAACGTAAATATCCGCTTGAGCGAGGCTCGCGCGGAAGCGGTGGTTCGTTACCTCACCGACAAAGGCGTTTCTGCGGGCCAGGTTAGTGCTGTCGGGCTGGGCGCGGCTGCGCCCGTCGCCAGCAATGATACAGACGCAGGTCGCTCTCAAAACCGCCGTATCGAATTCCGCGTCAGCCAGTAGGAGAAATTCCTGATGCTCTATCTGACCGTACAAATGCTCGCGTTGTTATTGCTAGCAATCGTCATCGGCGCTGCCATTGGTTGGCTTCTTAGAGGGGCGCGGGACGCAGCAGCACAGGAAGCGCGGTCAACCGCTGACGCTGCCCGCATGGCTGATCTGCGCCGTGATCGGGACGCAGCCGAGACGGCTTTGGCTGAGGCAAAGGCGGCTCAACCCGCAGCTGACGATGGAAAGCTGGCGGAAATACAAAGTGCTCTGGACGAGTGCCGCGCGAATGCGACATCGCTAGCGGCCGAGCGCGATGCAGCGAAAGCCGCGCTGGCGGCTGCAAAGGCCAAACCAGCCGTTGCTGTCGCCGCATCGCCGGTTGCAGCCGTGTCACTGACGGCGCAGGCAAATCCTGCTCCCGAATCTGCTGCCTCAGATGATCTTAAGCAGATATCGGGGATTGGACCGAAGCTAGAAGGCCTGCTGAATGAAGCCGGTATTTCACGGTTTGAGCAGATCGCGAGCCTAACACCGGCTCAAATTGCCGATTTGGACGATATTCTGAATTTCAAAGGCCGTATTGAGCGGGACGACTGGGTCGGGCAGGCCAAGCGTTTCGCATCCGGCGAGACGCCCTAACAGCAAGAAAAGTGACACCCGCATCATGGAAATGACCTACGAAGACATCATCTACAGTGAAAATGGCGCGACAGCGACCATCCAGATCAACCGCCCGGATGTCTATAACGCTTTCCGCCCGCGCACAGTTGTCGAGTTAATCGATGCGTTGATGGAATCGGGCTGGAACCCGGATATCGGTTCAATCGTCCTGACAGGCACCGGCAATAAGGCGTTCTGTACGGGCGGAGATCAATCAGACAAATCTGGCTCATACGGCCATGGCGAGACACGCGGTACGGTCGGCATGCCAATGGAAGAACTGCATACGGCCATTCGTGACGTGCCGAAGCCCGTTGTCGCCAAAGTGCGCGGTTATGCTATTGGCGGCGGCAATGTGCTGGCGACGATTTGTGACATGACCATTGCTGCGGAATCGGCTGTTTTCGGGCAGGTCGGCCCCAAAATGGGGTCCGTGGATCCTGGCTACGGCACTGCTTACCTCTCCCGTATTGTGGGGGAGAAGAAGGCGCGTGAAATTTGGTACATGTGCAAGCGCTATTCTGCACGTGAAGCAGAAGCCATGGGCCTTGTGAATGCAGTGGTGGCAGATGATCAGCTCGATGCAGAAGTTGATGCCTGGTGCGCTGAACTGAACCAACGCAGTCCAACGGCAATCGCTATCGCCAAGCGGTCCTTCAACGCTGATACGGATTCAATCCGCGGTATTGGTGGTCTGGGTTTCCAGGCGCTTCGGCTCTACTACAATACGGCCGAGTCAAAAGAAGGCGGCAATGCGTTTCGCGAAAAGCGCAGCCCGGACTTCCGTAAATTTTACGAATAGCCGACGCGCACCGTCGCGGGCGCTCGCTTCTATGAAAGCCAGCGCTTGCGGCGGCGGTACTGTTTGACGTCGCGGTAGGATTTCCGCTCACCGCCCTCACTCATGCCCAGATAGAATTCTTGGACATCCGAATTGGTGCGGAGGGATTCTGCTTCACCCTCCATAACGATGGAGCCGTTTTCCATCACATAGCCGTAGTCAGCGTATTCCAACGCCAGCGATGCATTCTGCTCGACCAGTAGGATCGTGACACCCTGTTCCTGGTTCAGGCGGCGGATAATACCGAAGATTTCTTCTACGATCATGGGTGCGAGGCCGAGGGACGGCTCATCAAGCAGCACCATTTTCGGGTTCGACATAAGGGCGCGGCCAATCGCGAGCATCTGCTGCTCACCACCGGAATAATAGCCAGACCGGATGTGACGGCGCTCTTTCAGGCGTGGGAAATACGTGTAGACCAAGTCTTTCCGGGCGTTCATTTCAGCTACGGATGGCTCAATATGACCACCAGCAATCAGGTTCTCGTCACCGGTCAGGTTCACAAACACCCGACGGCCTTCAAACACCTGGACGAGGCCGTTTTTGACAATTTCAAACCCGGCCATCTGGTCAATGCGCGTGCCGCCAAACTCGATGGTTCCGCGCGTAATTTCACCGCGTTCCGGGCGAAGCATGCCGGAGATCGCTTTTAGGGTCGTGGTTTTGCCAGCGCCATTGGCGCCCAGCACGGTCGTGATCTTGCCTTCCTTCGCATCCAGCGAAACGCCTTTCAGCACGAGGACGACGTTATTGTACATCACCTCGATATTGTTGATCTGGAGCATGGCCTGGTTCCGCGCGTTCGGGGGAAGGGATAGGGACGGGCGGGCTGCAATCCTGAAGGCCTGCAGCCCGCCCGTTAGTCTCGTAAAGCCCGCTTACTTCGTGTGGGCTATTTCTGCTTCAAGCAGCTCACGCACTTCTGCGCGATAAGCCCGGTACCAATCGGTGTTAGGCTTGTAGCCGTCTTTGGTCGCCTGGAAGATACGAACCCAGCCGCCGCCTTCGTGGTCCTTACGGGTGATCTGCAGCGGGGGCAGAAGGCCACCGAGCGTGTAGTCTTTGATCTCGTAGAAACCGTCACGAACGTCGGTGCCAGTAATGTCAGCACTGCCTTTGGCTTTCACAGCATTCTCGATTGCCGCCAGATGGACAGCCGCCTGGAATACGCCGCGATTGTAGTAGGCGGTGTACTGCATTGCGTCGGGTTCTTCCTTGCCTTGCGCTTTGTACATATCGCGGATCTCCTGAAGAACAGGATAGTCCGAGCCCACACCAGCGAAGTGCATGGTGTTGTAGCCTTCAGCAGCTTCCCAGCCGCCAGAAGCGATGATGTCACCTTCAGACCCGGCCCAAACAAAGCCAACGACCTTGTTTAGTGGATAGCCAGCGCGCTTGAATTCTTTCAAGGACACCGATGGCGCACGACCAAACAGATGGCTGATGACGAAGTCAGCACGGAAACGACGGGTGATGTCGAGAATCTGCGGGCCCATTTCAACGCCAGGAGGCGGCACGGCGAATGTGCGATAGGTGAAGCCTTCTTTCGGGGCCAGCTTTTCTAGAATGGGAATGCCTTCGCGCCCTGCTGGGTTATCATAGAAGATATACGCGATCTTCTTGCCCTTCAGGCTCCCGCCAAGCTGGTCTTTGGCGAACTGAACTGCGGCTGCTGACTGTGAGTAGTAGCTTGCAGCAATGGGGAACATATACGGATAGCGTTCGCCGTTGCCAGCCAATGCCGTGCCGAAGCCAGCGGAGGTGCCAGGGATTTTGTCTTCCGCCATTTTCTGAACGAGCGCAAAGACCATCGGCGTACCGTATGGCGATACCAGAACTGCGTTCTGTGTTTTGAACTTCTGATAGGCTTCAACTGCCGGCGGCACTTTGTACTCGTGGTCAATTTCGTTGACGATGACCTTATTGCCCATGATACCGCCCTTGCTGTTCACAAGGTTCACGTAGTCATGGTAGCCAGGGCAAAGTGCGGTGCCGGTAACGGAAGTTGGGCCGGTCCGGTCGCACATAAAGCCGATGACGAGGTCTTTCGCGCTCGCCGTCGACGCTATAGCGCTTGCAGCGATCGCTGCCGCGCCAAGCGTTGTCCATATTTTCATTGTTATTTCCTCCCGTTGTTAAGTCCTCTACCGGCGATCCTTCGCTAGTAGGAGAACGGCCAGACCCGGAAGTAATTCCGGATGTTAATCCACAAGCGATTGAGGCCTTCGGGTTCCATGATCAGGAATATAATGATCAGTGAACCGAACACGATCAGCCGCATCTGCGATATGATAGAGGCGAGGGCTTCGGGCTCTAGGAAGAGTGAGCCGACATTCTCCATGAACAGCCGGATGCCGATGGGCAGAAGCGTGATGAAGAATGCGCCCAGCACCGAGCCCAGGATTGAGCCGAGGCCGCCAATAATGATCATCGCCAGATAGTCGATGGATACGACCAGCGTAAACTGCTCGTAAGAGGCGATGCCAAGGTAGTAGGTATATAGAACGCCCGTAACGCCTGCATAAAACGATGAAATACCAAAGGCATACAGCTTGTACTTAAACACACTGATGCCAATAATTTCTGCCGCGATATCCTGGTCTCGAATAGCGATGAAGGCGCGCCCGATCCGGCTCCGGATGAGATTCTGGGTGCAGACAATGGCAATCGCTGCAATGGTCACCAGGAACATATAGAGCTCAACCGCCTGATCCAATTTCCAGCCCAAGATGGTTGGGCGGTCAATCTCGATGGAGGCTTGAACGCCGCCAGAAATCGACGGGGAATGGTTGATAATCCACTCAATGATAAACTGTGCAGCAAGCGTGGCGATGGCGAG
>Ga0181607_10005370_pt1 | contig 10847 bp, 8 predicted proteins | sample 041ome_9_FD_132420 | JGI IMG/M metagenome (GOLD analysis project Ga0181607, IMG submission 132420) | Coastal salt marsh microbial communities from the Groves Creek Marsh, Skidaway Island, Georgia - 041413US metaG (megahit assembly) | ecosystem: Environmental > Aquatic > Marine > Intertidal zone...
CGTCGTTCAGATGATTTTCAGGTGCTTAGTGAACAAGATGGCAAGTTGGAAATTCAAATAGGGAAGCGTGTCATTTTACTAACCGCAAGAGCAGATAGGATTGAATGGAGTAATTCAGATGAGTGTCAAATAATTGATTATAAGTCGGGTGCTCCGCCATCTAAGCAAATGGTAATTGCAGGAAGAGCGGTACAATTGCTAGTAGAGGCTGTGATTGCATCAAAAGGGGGGTATAAGAACGCTAAAATAATACCTAGCCATCTTCAGCTTCATTATTGGCATCTGAAAGGAAGAGCAACAGACCCAGCCATTATTAATAATGTCACGCCAGATGATTTTAATAGTGAAGCTATCTATGATCTTATCATTACTCTTCTAACACAGTTTGAGAACTCAAATCAGCCCTATTTATCTGAGCCTAATGCAGCTGATAGACCACGTTTTTCAGATGTAAGGCATTTAGCAAGAATTAAAGAATGGCGACCATATGAGGCGAATGATGATGGATAATTCTAGTCTTGCATCTAATCCTCATTACTCTGTATTTGTATCCGCTAATGCAGGTACCGGAAAAACAAGAGCTCTTACTCACCGTGTGTTTCGCTTATTATTGAACGGCGTTAGCCCAGATAGTATTTTATGTGTGACATATACCAAAGCAGCTGCTGTGGAAATGAAAGAACGATTACAGAAAACACTAGCAACATGGGCCGTTTGTAAAGAAAGTGAGCTGCTTGCAGAATTACAAGAAATGAGTGAGCCTAATCCTAGCCAAGACAAAATACAGATAGCACGACAATTATTTGCCAGTATTTTGGATAATGAGAATGGACCAAGAATTGAGACAATACACTCTTTTTGTCAGTCAATTCTATCTAGATTTCCAATTGAAGCAGGTGTCCCACCAGGCTTTGATTTGCTAACAGAAGCAGAGGCAAATTCGCTATTACAGAAGAATTTACAGGAATTATTTACTACTCCGATAGCTGAGATTCAACAAAAATTGAAATTTCTTGCCAGTATTACAGATGAGAGAACGCTTAGTGAATACCTTACCCAAATTCTTCAAAAACGGGATATTATTGATAGATTTGCCACGGATGGTACTGCGTCTGCGCGGTTTAAAGAACATTTAAAAGATATAATTGGTTGCAAGACACTCTCCGAATTCACTGATGATAAGGCATTTTTAATGCAGAGGGTAAGGCAGTTACCCTTAAAAGAAATTGCAAATTGTCTTTATCTTGGAGGCAAAAATGACAAGCAGGCAAGCGCTAAAATTAATCATTGGTTGTCTCTTTCACCTCGGCAAGCAGAAGCTGAATTTCTTTGTTTAACAGATGTTTTTTTTGCAAGCGGAAATCCAAAATCTACGCTTGCAAGCAAAGCTGTACAGAAGCATGAGCCAGAGATAAAAAATTATATAGCTGATGCACAAGACCAAATTTTGGCCTATATGCAGGCGCAAAGTGGTGCTTTTACAAGTGAATTAAGTCACTCAATTTGTTTGCTAGCAGCCAATTTATATCTTTCTTTTCAGAGGCAAAAATTCCAATATGGCGTGCTTGATTTTGATGATCTTATATTTTTTACAGACCAGTTACTATCCAAAGATCAAATACAAGCTTGGGTGAGGTGGAAATTAGAAACAGCGATACAACATGTATTGGTTGATGAAGCACAAGATACAAGCCCAACGCAATGGTCTGTGATTTCCCATCTAGTTTCTGAATTCTTTTTATCTGATGAAGTAGAACCACTTCCAAGAACTTTGTTTGCAGTTGGGGATTATAAACAATCAATCTACAGTTTTCAGAATGCAAATCCAGATGTATTTATTTCAAAACAGTCAGAATTGGCAGCGCAGGCGAGCTTGTATAACAAACCGTTTAAACAGGTGAATTTAACAAAATCCTATCGCTCATCGGCACCAATACTTACTTTTGTAGATGCTGTAATGCAAGATCCAAGAATTACAGGTGTGGGGGATGCGTATCAGCCTCATCAACTGCATTGGGCTAGTCTTTCAGGTATGGTTGAATTATGGCCAGTAATTACCTCACAGAAGCTGCCGCCATCTGAGCCTTTTATACCGCTTGAAGTAAATCGGGTGGAAACAGCAGAAGTGCTGTTAACAGAGAAAATAGCAACTCATATTAAAGCATTTTTGGATTCTGGTACAGATAATATCCTTGCTCGAGATATTTTGCCGAACGATATCATGATTTTAGTACGCAAGCGAGATTCATTTTTAGCTAATTTAAGAGCTGCCCTTATTTCGGCTAGGATACCTGTGTCACCGCCTGACCGTATTATCTTGCAAAACCAGATAGAAATTCAAGATTTGCTTGCATTAGCTGAGGTGTGTTTATCCCCAACAGATGATATGCAATTAGCTAATATGTTGAAATCGCCTTTGTTGGAACTAGACGAAAAAGACTTACAAGAGCTTGCAATTGGCAGAGGCAGCAGCTCACTTTTTGATAGATTAATAGAATATGAAAATGCGGATTGTCAGAAGGCTCATGCTTGCCGAAAAATAATTGAATGGCGCGCGCGTGCTGGTAAACAAGATGTATTTCATTTCTTCAATCAAATTTTGATTGGGGATAGGGTAATTGATAGTTTTGTTAAACGATTAGGCGTTAGCGTCATAGAGAGCTTTAATGGGTTTTTACAACAAATTTTGGAATTCGAAAAAACCGGTTGCCTTGAGCTAAGTCAGTTTCTTAAATCCTTTAATGACAGTAAAGGTATTTTGAAAAGAGAAAATAGTTCTGTTGCCTATCCTCAGGTAAGCTTGCTTACGATTCACGGAGCAAAAGGACTTGAGGCGCCAATAATCTATCTGCCAGATATGCTTAATGCAAGGTCACCATCTGATACGCTAACATTTAGTAAAAATTGGGTGTATTGGACAGAAAATAGCCAATTTTCTCCTGCTGCTATTACAGATATTCGTACTAGCGATAAAATAAAACAAAAAAGAGAAGATGACAGATTGTTATATGTCGCCTTAACAAGAGCAAAACAGGTGTTGATAATTTCAGGATGGGAAGCCCCTCATAGACGTTTTATAAAAAATAGCTGGTACGAATTATTAAAAGACACAATTTCTAACCATTCTTCCTGCCAGATAGAAGGAGATATCTTAAGAATTATATTTAATCCAAATATAGAGGTAAAGATGGTAACACAGGATACAGCAGTGCCGGTTGATAGCACGGATGTACCACAATGGTATGATGAAATGCCAGAACAGCATTATGATAGCAAATCTCGTATTATACATCCATCTGAACAGGTTTATGATAGGCAAGCAGTAGCGCCTCATAAAAAGGGGCAGATAATGGCGTTAGAGAGAGGCCAAATTATCCATAAATTGCTTGAAATCCTGCCAGCAATTGATCTGCCTAAGCAAGCAGATACTGCCTATCGATATATAAAACGACAATTACCTAAGCTCAGTGAGAGTGAGATTGAAAATCTCTATGATGAAACACAAGCAATTCTTAATCATCAGGATTGCCGAGATTTATTCTCACAAGAATCTCTGGCAGAAGTGCCAATTATGGGCAGGATCGGACAGCTAAAAATTTCTGGTCAGATTGACCGCTTAATTGTGACGGACAATTTTGTGAAATTAGCAGACTTCAAAACGGGAAAGCCAAATGCGGACGGTAATCCACCTGAGGCATATATTCGCCAGATGGCCTTATATGTAGGCTTGTTAGAACAAATTTACCCACAAAGACCTATTCATGCATATATAATTTGGACACAGACAGCAAAATTAATGCCTCTTTTAAATTCGCAATTAAATACTTATTTAGATAGTATAAGAAATGCATAATCTATTAATTAAATAGAAGATGTATAAAAAACGATTTACCGATAAGCTTTGAGTTACTAATAATAAACGAGATAATCTAAGTAAAAAGGAATAAGCATGGCTACTAGACATTCAACAGACTCTGATTTTGATACTGATGTACTGAAGGCATCTGGACCAATAGTCGTAGATTTTTGGGCAGAATGGTGTGGGCCTTGCCGCGCAATTGGGCCTGCTCTAGAAGAAATCTCAGAAGCTCTTTCTGGCAAGGTGGAAATTGTAAAAGTAAATATAGATGAAAACCCAGCTACACCCCAAAATTACGGAGTTCGTGGAATCCCAACATTGTTGATTTTTAAGGATGGCGAAGTTGTTGCCGAAAAAATAGGGGCATTGCCAAAGTCTCAGCTTGAACAGTGGGTTAAAGAAAATCTATAGTTTTTGTGTGTTTCTTGTATTAGAGACTAGCTATAATAAAACTGGGATTTACATAAATTAATCAGGAAGCGTTCCGTTGGTTAATAATACATGTCCTGCTAAATATAATGAGCCGCAAATAATTACAAATTCTGCGTCATTTGTTGCTGAAACTGCGGATATAAGATTTGCTTTAGCTGTTGATTTTATACCGATGGCACTGCATTCATCTGATAATTTCTGAGCTGATAAACTCGCATCTTGGCCTGGGATAGTAATGGTGAAAACCTGCTCTATTTGGTTTTTTAGTGGGGTGAACAGGTCTGCTGGTTTTCGGGTATTTAACATACCTGCAATTAGAGTCCATTTTTTATCAGTGATGTGAGCTAAGGCTTTGGCTAAAGCGGTGGAACCATGCATGTTGTGAGCGCCATCAAGCCAAATCTGTTTTGCCTCTGTGTATTTAATAAGCTCTCCTTTATCTATTAATTGCACCCGTCCTGGCCATTTTGCATAGGCGATACCAGCAAATAACGTATCTGATAGTGGCTTGAAATGTTTGCTATAGACTATTGCTGCTGAGGCAAGAACAGCATTTTGTTGTTGGTGGGGACCAAATAAACTAGGCTTAGGTAATAAATAAGAATGCCCTTCAATTTCTAGTTTTAATTCCTTGGACGGCATTTCCTCCCAAGTAAAGTCACGTCCCTCTATATGTATTGGCGCGTCAACTGCTTCTGCTTTTTCAACTAATGTGTGTGCCACTTCTTTTGTTTGCGAAGCACAAATCACCGGAATTTTATGACGCATGATACCTGCTTTTTCACCTGCAATTTGAGGTAACTCTGAGCCAAGAAAATGTTCGTGATCTCTGGCAATTGGCGTGATAATGCATGCTAACGGATTTGCTACTACATTTGTTGAGTCAAGTCTGCCTCCAAGCCCTGTCTCCAATATTGTTAAATCTGCGGGCTTTCTTGCGAAGGCAAGAAAAGCAGCAACCGTAGTAATTTCATAAAATGTAATTGGCTTATTTTCGTTTAATTGTTCAATTTCCTTTAATAGATCAATCAGTTCTATGTCATTGATAAGGTGATTCGCAAGACGTATGCGTTCATTAAATTGGCATAGATGTGGCGATGTATAGCAATGCACTGTAAGCCCCATATGCTGTGCAAGTGAGTTTAGAAAAGCACTAACAGAGCCTTTGCCATTAGTGCCTGCAATGTGAATCACGGGGGGAAGATTTTGCTGCGGATTTCCCGCTTTTTGCAGAAGCTGAAAGGTTCTATCCAACCCTAGATCAATTAGTTTAGGGTGAAGGGAAGCTAGTCTATCAAGGCTGTCAGATAAAGTACTCATGGGCACATATTTCCAAATGTTGTATAGCATGCTTATTGCTATAAATTGGGGTAGAATTTACAGGTATTTTTAAACTATAGTCTAATCAATTAGTTAGATGTTTGTTTTGCAATAGCCACAGATAGTGATTTTGCAAAGCGTGCTACTTTTTTAGCAGTTTCATCAGAAGACAGATTATTTGCGCTTGCATCAGCAATGATTTCCACAACAGCAGATCCAACAATCGCGCCATCTCCAACAGATGCAACAGTTGCTGCTTGTTCTGGTGTTCTAATGCCAAACCCAGTTACAACGGGCAACTCACTGACGTGTTTTATTCTACCAACAGCAGAGGCAATAGTTTCAAGGTGAGCAGACTTAGTGCCCGTAATACCAGCAATTGAGACATAATAAATAAATCCAGATGCTTTTTCTAAAACAAAAGGCAATCTATCGCCAAGCGTTGTTGGTGTAATCAGTCTAATAAAATCTATACCAGCTTGAAGACTTGGATCACATAATTCAACATCTTCTTCTGGCGGAAGGTCTACAATGATTAAACCATCTGCGCCTGCTGCCTTCGCTTCGGATAAAAATGCTTCGACTCCAAAGCGATAAATTGGATTATAATATCCCATCAAAATCAACGGAACATCTTTATGCTTCTCTCTAAATTGAGCTGCAATTTCAAGGCTGCCTTTTAAGGTCATTCCTGAACGAATAGCGCGAAGACTTGCTGCTTGAATAGCAGGACCATCTGCCATAGGATCAGAAAATGGCATCCCAAGTTCTATCATATCCACACCAGATTCAACTAACCCGTCAAGAATTTTAATACTTGTCTTAGTATCAGGGTCCCCTGCAGATACAAAAATCCCTAAAATACCTCTATTTTCTTTATTTGCCTTTGCAAAGCTGGCAGCTAATCGTTTGCTCATATGCGTATTCTGACCTTTTTGGGAATGTTTTATAATAATCCGCGTTCATCTAACTTAGGTAGAACAGCCTCAAGATCCTTGTCTCCGCGGCCACACATATTTAATATGACAATCTGTTCTTTTCTCATTAAGGGTAATTGTTTGGCAGCGAATGCAAGTGCATGTGATGGCTCCAGAGCAGGAATTATCCCTTCTAATCGAGAACATAACTGAAATTGAATAAGAGCTTCTTCATCTGTTGCGCTTACATATTTAACTCGTCCAATATCGTGAAGCCATGAATGTTCAGGTCCAATACCAGGATAATCAAGGCCAGCAGATATGGAATGTGCATCATCGATTTGACCATCTTCATTTTGCAAAAGATAGGTTCTATTGCCATGTAATACACCAGGGGTTCCGCCAGTAAGACTTGCGGCATGCTTTCCTGTATCAATACCTAAACCAGCAGCTTCTACCCCGTAAATTGATACATCTGTATCATCAAGGAAGGGGTGGAATAACCCAAGAGCGTTAGAACCTCCGCCAATACAAGCAATTAATGCGTCAGGTAACCTGCCTTCTGCTTCAAATAATTGTTCTTTTGCTTCACGGCCAATTATAGACTGAAAATTTCGAACCATTTCGGGATAGGGATGTGGACCAGCAGCAGTGCCTATTATATAAAAATGAGTATCAGGATTAGCAACCCAATAGCGCAAGGCCTCGTTCATGGCATCTTTTAGAGTGGAAGTGCCAGAAGTTACAGGATGTATTGTCGCACCTAATAAACGCATCCTATCAACATTAGGCTTTTGCCTTTTAACGTCTTCTGCGCCCATAAAAACTTCACATTCAAAATTAAACAACGCGCATGCTGTTGCTGTAGCTACGCCGTGTTGACCTGCCCCAGTTTCTGCTATGATTTTTGTTTTCCCCATTTTTTTGGCAAGAAGCGCTTGTCCCAAAACATTATTTATTTTATGAGCACCAGTATGATTAAGCTCATCTCGTTTTAAATATAATTTTGCGCCTCCATAATGCTCGGTAAGGCGTTCTGCAAAATATAAAGGGGAAGGTCTGCCGACATAATGTTTTTGAAAATAGGTTAATTCTTTACTAAATGCCGGGTCAGCGCTTGCTTCTTTGTAAGCAGCTTCCACCTGTAAAATGAGGGGCATCAATGTTTCAGCAACAAAGCGTCCACCATGAATGCCAAAACGACCATTCTCATCAGGCATGGTTTTAAAAGAATTTGGTTGTGTATCATTCATAGTAATTTTACTCATCTTAAATTATTAATGAAAGGCAATCTTCTATACGAAATAAAACTCGTTCTGAGTTAAGATTAGCGCATTTTTGCAGACTGTACAAAGGCTGAGATCAGCATTGGGTCTTTTTTTCCAGGAAGCAGATCAACACCAGAAGAAACATCAACCCCATCAGGGCTAGTTTGCTGGATTGCATCAGCTACATTATTTGGATTTAGACCGCCAGCAAGCATCCATGGAATAGTACAGCTAAATTCTTTTAATAATGACCAATTAAATGCCCTCCCATTGCCGCCAGGCAATTCGTTAGAAGATGCAGCAGCATCAAATAACAACCAATCAACCAAGGTGTGATATTGCTGGCTTTCGGCAATGTCTAATTTAGATTTTACGCGAATGACTTTGATAATTGGAAGCCCATATTTCTGTTTTATCTCCTCTATCCTAGAAGGAGATTCTGAGCCATGAAGTTGCAAAAAATCGGGTTGTGCAGCTTTTATAATATGCGACAGACTGATATTTGTTGGATTAACGCATAGAGCCACTTTTTTAATTTTCGATGACGAATAATGTTCTGCATAATGCTTAGATAATAGTTCTGCTTGCTTAAGATGTAAATGTCTTGGGGATTTTTCAAAAAATACTAAGCCAATAAAATCAGCACCTGAAATAACACAATTATCCACGTCTGATGTTGTTTTAAGACCACAAATCTTTACTTTCATATTTATCACCTATGCTCAGATGAAGCATGGAGTGAGCTTGTGTTGGCCTTGTGCACAGAAGGTGTTTCTTCTTTATCAAATAGTAAATAACTTTCTGCACTGGCAAGGGTTTCGCTAGCGGCATTATGTTTAAGATTATTTAGATTATTTTTTCTATGTAGTTTTTTTATTTGATTTGCAGCAAAATAAGAAGAGAGTGACTTAAGCCAGATTATTACAGATCCAAGAATTAGACCTACAACAAAAGCAAAAAGAATAACACCCCATAATGCTACAGAAACCTGCCCAGCGATTGGCCAGAAAGTTACAACAACTTTTTGTGTGTTGGAGCCTACAACGATAGCAATAATAACGGAAAAGCTAAGTACTATAAGTAACCAAAATATTTTTGAGATAAAATGTGCAAGGCTAGGCATTGAGTAATTATCCTGTTTTCAGGATCGAGCATTAAAAAGTATGAACAGCAAGAAGGGCAACTTATTTATTTAGCTTTTCTCGCATTCCTTTACCCATTTTAAAATAAGGTACTTGTTTACGTGCAACATCAACAGGTTCGCCAGTGCGAGGGTTTCTTCCCTTGCGAGCGCCATGTTCTCTTACAGAAAAAGCACCAAATCCCCGAAGCTCGATTCTATCGCCATTTTCAAGCGAGGTACTTATTGTCTCAAAAATAGTATTAACAATTCTTTCTATATCCCTGTGATACAATTCAGGGTTTTCAGCTGCCAACATATTTATCAATTCTGATTTGGTCATATTCACTTAACCTTTTCGTACTGAATAAAAAACGCAGTTCATGTTTATCTCAATTAATCACATGACAATAACATTATTGTCTTTTTTGTAACTCAAGCGTACGTGAGGTTTTTAAAAATGGCAAAAAAAACCTCACAAAAAGTGAGGTTTTTTTGAAATAAATTATTTGATAGTCATAAATCAGCGACTACTCTTCAGTGCCATCATCTTTTTTAGCTAAAGCTGCACCAAGGATATCACCTAAGCTTGCACCGCTATCAGATGAACCAAACTCAGCCATAGCTTGCTTTTCTTCAGCCATCTCACGTGCTTTGATAGACAAGGTTAACTTACTGTTTTTGTTGTCTATTTGTGAGATTACAGCATCTACTTTCTCACCAACTGCAAAACGTTCTACACGTTGTTCTGATCTGTCTCTTGCAAGGTCACCACGTCTGATAAATCCAGAAAGAGTATCACCAACACGCACTTCAAGCCCTTGTTCTGTAACAGCTGTAATAATACAGGTTACAGCGTCGCCTTTGCGTACTTTTTCAACTGCATCAGCTACAGGATTGCTTGAAAGTTGTTTGATTCCAAGAGAGATACGTTCTTTTTCAAGGTCAATATCCAGAATTTTGGCTTCAACCTTATTGCCTTTGGTAAATCCTTCAAGCATTTCTTCGCCAGATGAAGACCAAGATATATCAGATAGATGAATTAATCCGTCAATTTCTTCTGTTAGCCCAACAAATAATCCGAATTCAGTGATGTTATTTATTTCACCTTCAATCACATCTCCAATTTTATTCTTAGCTTCAAATTCTGCCCAAGGATTTTCAGTAGCTTGCTTAAGACCAAGAGATATTCTTCGTTTTGTTAAATCAACATCTAATACAACCACTTCAACTTCTTGGCTGGTTGAAACGATTTTGCCAGGATGAACATTCTTTTTGGTCCAGCTCATTTCTGACACGTGCACAAGTCCTTCAACTCCGTCATCTAGCTCAACAAAAGCGCCATAATCAGTTATGTTAGTTACCCGGCCGCTAAGCCTGGTTCCAGTTTGGAACTTATCAACAGCACTCTCCCAAGGGTCGCTTTGAAGTTGCTTCATGCCAAGAGATATACGCTGTGTTTCTTGATTAAACCTAATCACCTGAACATCAACAGTTTGTCCAACTGATAGTGCTTCAGATGGATGATTGATACGACGCCATGCAATGTCGGTTACGTGCAACAGGCCATCAACGCCGCCCAAGTCAACAAAAGCGCCATAATCGGTGATGTTTTTCACAACACCTTTTAGGATCTGTCCTTCAACTAGATTAGAGACAAGCTCTGTTCTTGCTTCTGCTCTGGATTCTTCAAGAACCGCACGACGAGAGACAACAATATTTCCGCGACGTCTATCAATTTTTAAAATTTGGAATGGTTGAGGAGCGCCCATTAAGGCACTCACATCATTAATTGGCCGAATATCAACCTGACTTCCTGGAAGGAATGCTGTGGCGCCAGATAAGTCGACAGTAAAACCGCCTTTAACTCTGCCAAAAATTACACCAGTTACTCTTTCTTGTGCTTCAAAGGAGCGCTCTAGAATGACCCA
>Ga0181607_10005371_pt1 | contig 10846 bp, 8 predicted proteins | sample 041ome_9_FD_132420 | JGI IMG/M metagenome (GOLD analysis project Ga0181607, IMG submission 132420) | Coastal salt marsh microbial communities from the Groves Creek Marsh, Skidaway Island, Georgia - 041413US metaG (megahit assembly) | ecosystem: Environmental > Aquatic > Marine > Intertidal zone...
AAGTGAAATTTTTTTTAAATCATCTAATATTCCTATAATAAAAAACAAATTTAAAAAGATGATGAGTAGTAAACTATTTTCCTTTTCTGTCTCAAAAAAAACTGGATCTCCAGCAATAATTTTAGTTATGGAATAAATATTCAATGAAAATATAATCAAAAAACCTCCTGTAAACGAGATTGGTTTGTGATGAATTTTTCTTTCGTTTGATGGATAGTCGTAAGTATTTAAAAAATTATTGAATTTTTCAAATTTAATAAAGAATATTAAATAAAATAAGATAATAAATAAAAAACTAACAAAAAGACTCATTTACTATCTTTTATTGCATGCAAATAAAAACCTACAGGCAAAAAATATACTATACTTAGCCAATTATTAAAAAAATTTCCAGAGGGTATAAATGGAAATAATGTAATTAAAAATGATGATAAATGACATATCTGATAATCAGTAATATTAATGCTTAATTTTGTATTTTTTTTTATAAACAAAATTAAAAAAAGATATGAAATTAATATCAAAATAAAAAATACAATAGAATAACCAATCAATCCTGTCTCTGATAGAAGTTGTATATGAGTATTATGTGGGTGTGTTGTACAAGACCACTTACCAACATTATATTTTTCATCAGAACATAAGTATCTAAACATTTTAGGACCAGCACCAATTAATTTATTATCTAGAAAAATATTATATGCTGTTTTTATATGTTGATCGTGTTGTTCAGTAAAAATAAAAAAACTTTTTTTGTCTTCTATGATTTTTGTAAAGAAATTTTGATTGTTGTTAATCTTAAATTCAGGCTCGGAAAAATTTCTAACTTTAAATTCGTTTAAAGTCTGATCGATCATTCTATTCTTTAATACTGGATTATTAAATATTAAAATAAAAATTGTTACAATAGATATCAAGAATGTTAAGAGTCGAATTTTCTTAAATTCTTTTAAAAAAATGATAAATAAAAAATTCAGTATAATAATTATGCCAAATGATGTTCTTTCGCCACTAAGGAACACAATAATATCTGTTAAAAAAAAAATTAAAGGCAAATAAATATAATTATATTTTAATTTTAGAAGAAAAAAAAATGAAACTAATAAAGGAAACATTCTTGCAATAAAACTACCTACGATTAACTCATCTCCAAAAAAACTTGTGAGTCTTCCCCCATCAACTTTTGACGGAATACCAATTAAATTTTCACCTGTAAAATATTGTAAGTAACTGTCAAAAATAACAACACTTATAGTGATAATAGTCGAATAAAAAAAATTATTTAAAAAATTCTTATTTTTATCTAATAAATAACAAATAAAAATAACAAAAATTCCAAATCTAATATAAAAAACAGAAACTTTTAATGAAATCAATTTCTGGACTGAAAATAACGAAGAAAAAATTAAAATTATCCAAAAAACAACAAACAATTTAAAAAAAAAATTATTAAATAAAAAAAATAATCTATTTTGAATTATGTATATTGCAAAAAATAAAGCTGACACACTAACAATTAAATCAGGTAAAAAGGGGCCTGTAACAAGGAATGCGGGAATTAATATTACAAAATAAGATAAATAATTTAGATATATTGGCACTATGAACTCACTATATTTAATTTTTTTGAGGAAAAATTAATCTTATGTTTTAAATCAAAAAACACATTGTCGACTTTACAGCATTTTTCAAGCTTAAAAATAAATTGTTTATTAAAAAAAAATTTATGTGGTGTGGAAAAAAATATCCCATGATAATAATTTTTTTTGTTTATCTTAGAAAAAATTTTTTTATATTTTTTTTCTAATTCTTTAACATCTATTAAAGGATCATAAATATCGACATTGTGATTTTTTTTGAAATAATCAATAGCCTCAAAAACTTTCGAGTTTCTTAAATCTTTAACATTTTCTTTAAATGTGAGGCCCAATACAAGAATATTAAATTTTTTATTCTTAAATTTTTTTTTTAGTTTTGTAATAAAAATTTTTGCAAAATTTTTCGCCATCTTGTCATTAATAGTTCTCCCAGACAATAAAACATTCGGTTCGTAGCCAGATAAAGTTGATTTATAAGATAAATAGTAAGGATCAACCCCAATACAGTGTCCGCCCACTAAACCAGGAGTAAATTTTAAAAAATTCCATTTTGTAGAAGCTGCTTTAAGTATTTCTCTAAAATTGATATTAAGATTACTAAAAATAAGTGCAAGCTCATTTATAAAAGCTATATTTATGTCTCTTTGTGCATTTTCAATTACTTTTGCAGCTTCTGCAATTTTAATACTTTTTGCTACATAAATATTTTTAATTATTGTGGCATATACGTTTTTTATAACAAACCTTGTATACTCACTATTTGCAGAAATTATTTTTGTAATTGTTTTTAAATTATTCTTTTTATCACCAGGGTTAATTCTCTCAGGGCTATATCCACAATAAAAACCAATATCTTCTTTTTTTAAAACATTTTTAATACCTGATGCTCTTTCCAAAATTTTTATACAAATATCTTCTGTTAGCCCAGGGTAAACGGTTGACTCGTAGACCACAAAGTCATTTTTTTTCAATACTGATCCTATTAAATTGCTTGAGGTTATCAGTGAGGATAAATCAGGTTTTTTTTTTTTATTTATTGGTGTGGGTACTGTAATAATATAAAAATTACAATTTTTTATATCGTTTAATGAATTTGTAAAAAAAATTTTTTTTTTATTAAAATTTTTAATTAAATTATTAGTATCGACTCCTTTTCTCAAACTATTAATTCTTCGATTATCAATATCATAACCTACCGTAAAAAAATGTTTAGAAAAATTAATGGCTAATGGTAGACCAACATAGCCCAACCCGACAACACAAATTTTAGTTTTTTTTTTCATTTAAATATTTTATTTTTTCTAAATATTTTTGAATTACAAATTTTTCATCATATTTCATTTCTACTAATTTTCTTGCGTTAAATGACATTTTTTTTTTTTCGTTATAGTTTAAATCTAAAAATTTTAATAAAGATTTTTTTAAAGAGATTTCACTTCTTGCAGAGCAAATAAATCCATTGTATCCATTTATTACTACATTTTTGCATCCAGGTACATTTGTGGTAATTATGGGCCTTCCCATTGAACATGCTTCTAACAATATTCTTGGAGTCCCCTCTCTGTAAGAGGGCAAGACGACACAATCAGAGTGATTAATATACTTCTTTACGTTATTAGAAAACCCATAGTATTTAATTATGCCTTTTTTGACATAATCATCTATTATAATTTTACTTATACTAGATGAGTTATTTTCAGCTATTGAGCCCACTAAAATAAACTCACAATCATAACTTTCAATTATTTTTTTTGCAGCGTTCAAATATTCTATAACTCCTTTTTCTATCAAAATTCTAGAAATTAAAATGAATCTAGTTTTTTGTTTTTTTTTTAGAGGATAAAATTTAAAATATTTTAAATCTACTCCAGATCCAGGTATTAAATCAGCTTTTTTTTTTAAAATAATTTTATTTTTAAAAAAAATATTTTGATCATCGGTATTTTGAAAAAATACATGATTAACATTATAAAATGCAACTCTATAAATTTTAATAACTAATTTTGTTAGAAAATTGTTTTTTATAAATATTGTTCCTAAACCAGTAATCATATTTATTACATATATTGATAAAATGTTTGCCGCAAAACTTCCATAGATAAGGGGTTTAATTGTAAAATTTAATATTAAGTCGGGCTTGATTTTAAAAAAAATATAAATAATTTTTAAAATTATAGTGAATTCAGCTAATGGGTAAATTTTGTTGTTATTTAATTTTATCTCAATAAATTTACATCCTAATTTTTTTAATTTATCTGTAAACTTATCTCTAGAACTTAAAATAATAATTTGGTGTTTATTTTTTAGTAGCTTTTTAATCAAATTACCTCGAAAATTATAGATACTCCAAGAAGAATTTGAAAATAGAACAATTTTCATTTTATATCTAATATTTATTGGCTAAATACCAATCTTGAAAAATTATAAAAGACCATAGAAATTTTTCATAACTTTTGTTGCCCAGCATATATTCTTCAATAATATTTTTTATATAAGCTGAATTAAAAATATTTTGTTCTTCTAAATAATTTTTTGAAGAATATAAATCTAAAATATGTTTAAAATCTTTCTTTAGCCAGTTTGCTATTGGAATTGAGAATCCTCTTTTATTTTTATTAATTAAATCTTCGGGTAAATAAATTTTTAAAATATCTTTTAGAATTGATTTTGGAACACCTTTATTCATTTTCTGATCTATTGAAATTGTATTCATGTAATTGAAAATTTTATGATTAAGAAATGGTGATCTTGTTTCTAAACTATTATACATTGATGCTCTATCTACCTTACAAAGTATGTCATCAGGCAAATAATTAACCAGATCATGCATTATAGCATCACTTAAATTACATACAGGAACATCTTTTATCTCTACTTTGTAATTTTTAAATAGCAATTTACTGTCAATTTTATTTTCTATTAATGAATAAAAACTATCATTAAAATTTTTTTTTGTTATTAAATCACTAAATTTTTTAATTGAATAACCCATATTATAATAATTTATTCTTTCAAAACTAAATTTACTTAGATAATAAAAAAATTGATCATAAAAATTTGGACTTATCATGTTTGTCAAATCTGAAAATTTTTTTCTAATCATAAATGGAGTCTTATTAACTTTACTCCAATAACTGTAAAAATATTTATATCTTTTATAACCTAAAAAAATCTCATCTCCTCCATCACCTGTTAAGGCAACTTTTACATAATTTTTTGTATATTTTGATATTAAATACGTGGGTATTTGGCTGCTATCACCAAATGGTTCATCGTAAATATCTTTCATTCTAAAAAAAGAATCAAGTAAATCTTGTTTACCTATTTCAAATTCTCTGTGATCAGTATTTAAATAGCTTGCAACTTTTTTTGCAAAGTTTGATTCATCAAATTGATAATCATTATTTTTTAGGGTAAATGTTTTTAATTTTTTTTTTTGCGATGAGGCTATAGACGCTACTAATGTTGAATCTGTTCCCCCTGATAAAAAACATCCTAATTCTGCATCAGAAACCAATTCATTTTTTATGGTTTCATTTAAAATTTGATTAGTTTTATCAATTATATCCTTGTAAATTAATTTTTCAGTTTTTGGGTTATTGTATTTCCAAAAAACATTAAATTTTTTTTTTGAGGTATGTATATCTAATTCAATACTTGCTCCAGGTTTTAATTTAAATATATCTTTATAAATAGAATTGGGGGATGGAATATAGTTAAATCTAAAATAATCTTGTATGCTCAATTCTGATATTTTTAAATCAATCTCATGAAAATTTTTAAATACTTTTAATTCAGATCCAAAAACAAAAAAGTTTTTATTATGAAAATAGTATAAAGGTTTTTCACCAAATCTATCTCTCGATAAATATAATTTATTATTTTCAATTTCATATGCAGAAATAGCAAACATGCCTTCAAGCATATTTATGGTTTGATGATAACCAAATTTTTCAAATAGATTTACTAAGACCCATGTATCTCCATGGGATGAATTTTTTTCTTTAATATTTGTATGAATTAGTCTTTTCAGTTTTTTAAAATTATATATCTCACCATTGTAAGAAACTATCCATTTTTTATTAAAGCTAATCATTGGCTGATTTGCATTCTGAGAAAAATCAATGATTGAAAGTCTACGATGACCAAGAAAAACATTTTTTTTGCTATTTATCCATACTCCAGATTTATCTGGTCCTCGACGTTTTAATAAATTAGTCATATCATTAATTTTTTTATGATAATCTATTGACTCTAGTTTTTTTTGAAATAATACAAAACCAACAATACCGCACATAATTTTTACTTTTAATTAAGTTAAATAGTTTTTAAAAGCTGTAAATAACTGTTTAAACTTTTATTATTATGAATTTTTAAAGCAAATGATTTATTGGTCTCTAAACATTTTTTTTTCCATAGATCATTGTTTAAAAAAGTTTCATAAACTGATTTAAATTTAATTTTGAAACTTTTTTTGTTATTTGACTCAAATATCCAGCCCCCTAATTTTAACATCTGACTGATATCCCCAACATTACTAGCCAAAGAAGGAGTTGAATAATATTGAGCCTCATGAATAACTAGAGGAAAGCTCTCACTAAGACTAGGTAAAATATTTAGGTCAATAGTTTTAAAAAACTTATCTACTCTTTTTATTGGCCCTAGAAGCCTTACAAATTTATCTAATTTTTTTAATTTAATAAAATTATTTAATTTTTTATTATCTTTGTCAATTTTAGTACCAGCCATTAACAAAATAAAATCAAATCCCTCTTGTTTTAACTCATACAAACAATCTAATAAAAATAGTTGATTTTTTTGGATATCCCAACGAGCTAAGCATCCCAAAATTATTTGTTTTGTTTTTTTTTTATTTTTTACAAATATTGTTTTTTTACTCTCATATTCTAAATCTGTTTTTTCAGAAATTAAAGGTGGAATAAATTTAGAAATTTCTTGTTTATATCCAAAATCAATATGTTTTTTCATAGCAGACTTTGAAGCAAAAATTATTTTAAAAGGAATTTTATGCGATAAGATTCGACATAAAAATACTAAAAAGTATGTATAGATTCCTAAAATTTTTGGATCAAGATTATTATTGTGTATTGTCCATAAAATTTTTTTTTTTTTTATAGATAATAAATAGTATATAGATACTAAAAAATCAGAGTGGTACAACCATGACTGAATAATATCAAATTTAACCCTATGAATTAAACTAATTAATTTTATAATTTGAAAAAAATTAATTGTTTTTGGTTTCATGGCGAGATTGTAATATTCAACATTATCAGGATAACTTACATAATTTTTCTCTCTATACTTCAAAGATATAATAGTGTGCTTCAAGGATGGTGTGCTTTTAATAAGTGTAAGCAAAGCCTTTTCCGCACCACCTATATCAGAGCTGGTTATCACATGTAGTATTTTTGAAACTTCAAACCTTTGAAATTTTTTTTTATATTTTTTTTCTACTCTTTTTGAGTGAGAAAATTTTAATATTATATTAAGAAAATAATTTAAGAATTTAATAGGTATAATATTTATATAAATAATATATAAAAAATAAAAATATAAATTGTTAGTGCTTCTTTTTTTCTTAAATTTCATGTAAATTTTTAATAAATTTTTAAATTTATAAACATGCTTGTGTTTTTTTCTTATGTATTTAAAAATTTGGTAATAATTTTTTAAAGATGTTGATTGAAGCATCCCTTGTTTTGAAACATTATAGTTAAAATAAAATTTATTTAGAGAAAGTCCGTAAATCTTATTTGATCCAAGTCTTATATGCATTTCCCAATCCTCAAAACCGAGTTTCATTTTTTCGTCAAAACCGCCAAATCTTGAAAAAATAGAATAGTGATATAAGCAACTATATGGTATTTGATTTGTAAACAATTCCTCAAAAAAATTATAATATTTTTTTAGCTTACCATCCTTAGATCCAATCAAATTTATAGATGAGTAACTAAAATAATTTGGATTGTGTTTTATTTTTTCATAAAGATCTTTTAAACATGCCCTATCTATCCAATCATCAGAGTCTAAAAAATAGATATAACTACCTAAAGATCTTCTAATCCCTTCATTTCTTGCAGAAGATAAGCCTTTGTTTTTTTGATGGATTACTTTTATTCTTTTATCTTTTTCATAAAATTTTAATAATTTTTTAGTGTCAAAATCTGTAGAACCATCATTAACAATAATTATTTCAATATTTTCATAAGTTTGATCAAAAACACTTTCGATAGTTCTTGATAAAAAATTACCTGAATTATAACATGGAATTATTACTGATATTAAAGGAAGCTTAGAATTCATTTATAGTTAACACTTATATAATTAAAAAAAATTATAGTGAAATTAAATTTAAGTATTATCATCACGGTATATAATAACTCTGACTATTTAAGTAGATGCTTAACAAATATTTTGAAGCAATCTATCCTACCAGATGAAATAATTATAATCGATGATGGGTCAAAAGAAAAAATTAATTTAAATCAAATAAAAAAACATAAAACTAAATTTAAGAAAATATATTTATACCGACAGAAGCATTCTGGACCATCTGCCGCAAGAAATTTTGGATTAAAAAAAAGTAAGTGCAACTTAATAACTTTCTTTGATGTGGATGATGAAATGTTAAAAGATTTTATAAAAAAAAAAATGAATATTCTTAAAAAAATAAATTTAGACTCAATTATCGGAATACATTCTTTTTTTTTTAAAGAAAATAAAAAAATACATTTTACAGAGGATCGTGTTAAATTAAAAAAAATTGATTTGATTGGTTATTATTTTTATGGAATTTCAACTATATTAAATAATTATATTTTGATAAAAAAAAATGTTTTAAAATTAAAAGGTTTTGATAGAAATTTAATGATAAATGAAGACTTTGATTTTTTTATAAGGGCAATAAAAAACAATTTTAAAATTATTACATTAAACTCTTATGATGTGAGGGTTAACTTAACAAAAAACTCTTTGACTAGAAACAAAAAAATAAATTTTGTTTATTCTGAGCAAAAAAAGTTTTTACTTAAAGCAAAAAGATTAAAATATTTCACAAAAAATGAACAATTAAAAAGAGAGAGATATTTAGAATTTAGCACCCTAAAAAATTTGATAATTCAAAATCAAAGTTTTTTAAAAATTACAATGCAAATGCTAAAATATTTTAAGATTGCAATTTTAAAATTTTAAATGTAAATGAAGTTTATCTAAAATGCAAAAAACTATTCTAATAACAGGTGTTGCAGGATTTATTGGTTTTCATGTAGCAAATAAATTTTTAAGCAAAAATTACAAAATTATAGGAATTGATAATTTTTGTAAAACTTATAATCCAAAAATTAAAAAACACCGAGTTTTTAGATTAAAAAAATTTAAAAATTTTTTTTTTTATAAACTAGATTTAAATAAATTAGATAAAATTAAGTCTAAAAAAATTGATTTTATTATTCATTTGGCGGCTCAAGCAGGAGTTCGAGCCTCTGTTGAAAATCCCAAGTTTTATATAAGAGAAAATATAGAAAAAACTGTTTCAGTATTTGAATTTGCTAAATCTAACAAAATCAAAAAAATTTTTTATGCATCATCAAGTTCTGTTTATGGTGAAATTAATATTTATCCATCAAATGAAAAGCTTATTATAAATAAACCAGTTTCCATTTATGGTTTAACCAAAGCTTGTAATGAAGATATTGCTTATTATTACAATAGTATTGAAAAAATTTCATCTATAGGGTTTAGGTTTTTTACAGTTTACGGACCATATGGAAGACCTGATATGTCTATCAATATATTTTTTAAAGCTTTAATAGAAAATAAAACAATTAAATTATTTAATAGAGGTAACAATTATCGCGATTATACTTATGTAGACGATATAGTTAATCAAATTTACCTTTGTACCGTCAAATCAAAAGGAAACTTTTTCAATATTTTTAATATTGGGGGAGAAAAAACAATTAAACTCAGCTTATTAATTAAATTAATGGAAAAAATTGTAAAAAAGAAAACATCTATTAAATACTTACCAAAAAATAGGTTGGACCCTGTTAAAAGCCTTGCAAATAATAAAAAAATTCAAAATTATACAAACTATAAAGCAAAAACTTCTCTTATAAATGGTTTAGGAAAGACATACGATTGGCTAAAAAATAACATTCAATTTTGCTAATTTTCTTGCCTTAAGAAGATCTGTATGAGTGTCAATATCAATTGACTCTTGAATACTTTTTTGAATATGAAAACTAGTTCCTGAATTAAAAAAAGTTTTTTTTTTTAAAAAATTATCAATTGTAGTCATATATAAAGATCCATTCACAAAAAACTTTTTATTATTAATTAAAATTATGTTTGAATTCTTATAATTATATTTATTTGGAGATACACCAACAATAGAATTAATGTAGCCATTATTTTTAAATTTCTTAATTGCTCTTTTAAAAGAAAGAATTTTTCTAAATGGTGAAGTTGGCTGCAGAAGCATAAAGCACGTACTCTTCTTAGATAATTTTTTCTTATACCACTTCAAGAAATGTAATATTGAGACCTCACTTGATGATTTGGCCATGGCATATTTTTTTGGTCTTATCCAGGGCACTAGAATTCTGTTTTTATAAGCATCTACTATTGAAACATCGTCTGTTGATATGTAAATTTCACTATACAACCCACTTTTTTCTGCAAACTGAACTGTGCGCTCTATGAGCGAACTACCCATTATCTTTTTTTTATTTTTGTTTTTTAATCTTTGTGATCCTGATCTTGCAAGTATTAAACAAATAATTTTCATAGTCTAATATGTTCAATATTTGGGTATTCTTTTTTTGAGGCATTTAAGAACGCTGAGTGAAACTCTTGAAAATAATATACACTATAATTTAAGTTTTTTAAATTTAGTAAAACTGTAGAAAAAATAGAACAATATATTTTCACTTTATATCCTGAATTTATTTTTTTAATTATAAAATCTTCTGCTATTAAATTTGTGTTTGCAATTTTTATTTTATTATTTTTAAAATTTATAATATGACTTCTTGGATGTGGTAAAAAATAAATCTGAGTTTTTTTATTATTTTTCATTTTTTGAATTATTAGCAATTCTAATTTTTTTACTAAATTTGAAAAAACATTTTTATCATTCAATGAAAAATCTTGAAAAACACTTCCCAAAAAAATTATAATTTTTTTTTTTTTTACTAATTTTTTTTTAATTTTAAATGGAGAGT
>Ga0181607_10005374_pt1 | contig 10844 bp, 7 predicted proteins | sample 041ome_9_FD_132420 | JGI IMG/M metagenome (GOLD analysis project Ga0181607, IMG submission 132420) | Coastal salt marsh microbial communities from the Groves Creek Marsh, Skidaway Island, Georgia - 041413US metaG (megahit assembly) | ecosystem: Environmental > Aquatic > Marine > Intertidal zone...
GAACATCGGGCCCGCGAAGGCGCCGAATTGAAAGCCGGAATAGAGAGTCGTCTTGAAAGTATCACCTCCATAATCAGTGATATCAGCGCCGCACTGCCCGGTATTCTGGCTGCGCAGCAGAATAAACTCAAACAGCAGATTGGCGAACTGGAGATCGAGGTGGATGCCGGTCGCCTCGAGCAGGAACTGGTGATAATCATGCAAAAGGCGGATATTGAGGAAGAGATTGACCGTCTTGCGGTCCATGTAAAAGAAATTCGCCATGTCATGTCACGCTCGGAACCAGTTGGCAGACGACTTGATTTCCTGATGCAAGAACTCAATCGTGAAGCCAATACGATCTGCTCAAAGTCTGTTGTTACTGAAACCACACTCAATGCAGTCGAGCTGAAAGTACTCATCGAGCAAATTCGGGAACAGGTACAAAATATCGAGTGAGTATTGATACACTCACCACGGAACCCATAATCTGAATTAATAAGAAGAAGACTCCAGATGCCCCAGGGAATATTGTTTTTGATTTCTGCCCCTTCCGGTGCCGGAAAAACCTCGCTGGTAAATGCCTTGCTTGAGGCGGCGGCCAATAACCAGGCTACCCGGCTGTGCGTTTCGATCTCTCATACCACACGCCCCAAACGTCCTGGTGAAGTAGACGGCAAGAACTACCACTTTGTCAGTGTCGAGCAGTTTCAACAGATGCAAAAAGAGCATGCTTTTCTGGAAAGTGCCGAGGTTTTTGGTAACCATTACGGAACCTCCCGAAAGTGGGTAGAAGATCAGCTTGCGCAGGGTCAGGATGTGATTCTTGAAATCGACTGGCAGGGTGCCAGCCAGGTCCAGGCCCTGTTACCTGAATCGGTTAGCATTTTCATTCTGCCCCCCTCTCTGGATGCCTTGCGGGAGAGGCTAACCAACCGCGCTCAGGATGACGCTGATGTCATTGAAAAACGGATGAGCGAAGCACAAAATGAAATTTCTCATTATGCTCAGGCAGATTACCTCATCATTAATAAAGATTTTGATATCGCCCTTGCGGACCTCAATGCGGTGATCCGCAGCGCTGGTCTGAGCAAGAAGCATCAGGCCAGCAGTAACGCCGATCTCCTGAATAATCTCGTTTCCTGACACCAGCCTCCCGATTTAGACGCTAAAGCAGGCATAGACTTGGCCCTGCAGTCCATTTATAATGCCTGCCCCCGGTAAACTGGGTATGTCCCACCCGGTCAGGAATGCACTCAAATCGCTAACACAAGGTAAGACTATGGCTCGTATCACTGTTGAAGATTGTCTGGATAATGTTGAAAACCGTTTTGACCTGGTGATGATTGCCAGCAAGCGCGCACGTCAGCTGCAAACCGGCGGAAAAGACGCCCTGGTTAGCGAAGATAATGACAAGCCAACTGTAGTCGCCCTGCGTGAAATTGCAGAAGGCCTTGTGAACAGCAGTATTTTGACTAATACTCGTGAAGAAGAAACCAAAGCCTCGCTTGAAGCGGTTGAAGCCGCCGCCGCTGCAGCTGCAGCAAAAAGCGATGATATTTCTATAGAAGAGGCCATGGACGCGGTGTTGATTCCCGAGGCAAGTGATGGCGCCGGAGAAAGCGAAATTACCGCACCAGCCGATACTGACGAAGAACAGTAGTCAGACCTGCCATTGAGCATTACAGGCCGGTCGGCCTGATCATCAGGCGGGCAATAACCTTGCCCGCTTCAATTCAGTATTTACAGCAAGCGCTTATGAGCATTGTTGTAAAAGTGCACATGACCTCAAATTAGAACAGACAGAGTTTGCAGGTCATGATGACTATCAGTAATTTTACCAACGATTTGAATGACTACATGGGTAATGCCCAGGTAGACCTTGTGCGTCGTGCCTATTTCTATGCCGAACAGGCTCATGACGGACAGTTCCGCCGCAGTGGAGAGCACTATGTCTCCCATCCCCTGGCGGTAGCCGAAATTCTTCGAGCCATGCATATGGACCATCAAAGTCTGGTGGCAGCCATGCTGCATGATGTTATCGAAGATACCGGCATTACCAAGAACGATATTGAAGGTCAGTTTGGCGAGACCGTCGCTAACCTGGTTGATGGTGTCAGCAAACTGAATAAAATTGAGTTCAGTACCCGCGCCGAAGCCCAGGCTGAAAACTTCCAGAAAATGGCTCTGGCAATGGCCAAGGATATTCGCGTTATTCTCGTCAAGATGGCAGATCGCATGCATAACATGCGCACACTGGACGTAATGAATCCGGAGCAGCAAAAACGCATTGCCCGGGAAACTCTGGAAATCTATGCCCCGATTGCCAACCGGCTGGGGATGCACAATATTCGTATGGAATTTGAAGAAAGGGGGTTCAAGGCTCTGTATCCTCTACGTGCACCGCGAATTGATGCCGCGGTAAAAAGTGTCAGTGGCTACCGTAAAGAGCTGGTCAGCCAGGTGCAGACCGCGCTGGAAGCCTGCCTGACACGAGAAGGTCTGCCAGGCAGGGTGCTGGGCAGGGAAAAACATCTTTACAGCATTTACCGGAAGATGAAAGAAAAAAGACTCTCTTTCCGGGAGATAACCGACGTTTTTGCATTCAGAATAATCACCGATGAGGTAGATACCTGCTATCGGGTATTGGGTGCCGTACACAGCCTCTATAAACCGGTACCGGGAAAGTTCAAGGACTATATTGCTATTCCCAAGGTCAATGGCTATCAGTCACTGCACACCACGCTTTTTGGTATGCACGGCGTGCCGATTGAAATACAGATACGCACTGAAGAAATGGACAAGATGGCCGGCAATGGCATTGCCGCTCACTGGCTGTACAAGTCTTCCGATGACACCCCTAATCAGAGCCATATTCGCGCCAGACAATGGGTACAGGATTTGCTGGAAATGCAGAAACATGCCGGTAATTCCCTTGAATTTATCGAGCACGTAAAAACCGACCTGTTCCCCGACGAAATTTATGTGTTTACCCCCAAGGGCGCGATTCTGGAATTGCCGGAAGGATCGACTCCGGTAGATTTTGCCTATGCGGTACATACCGATGTGGGTAATTCCTGTGTAGCCTGCCGAATAAACCGGCGCCTGGCTCCGTTAAGCCAACTCCTGCAAAGCGGACAGACCATTGAAATCATTGCCTCCGGCAACCACCCCAACCCGGCCTGGCTTGGTTTTGTTGTTAGCGGTAAGGCTCGCAGTAATATTCGTCACTTCCTGAAAAATCAGCGTCGCTCCGAAGCCATAGCGCTGGGCAGACGCCTGCTCAACAAAACCTTGTCGAGTTTCGGCTACCATCTGTCGAATATTCCCAAGGAAAAGATTGGCGGCCTGCTGGAGCAAACAGATTTCGATGTGCTGGATGATCTGCTGGAGGATATTGGTCTGGGCAACCGTATGGCCTACATCGTCGCTCGCCGCTTGATTCCTTCCGCAGAAGGCGAGGAGCTGCCGGTAAATCAGGATGAAACCTCGATGGCGATACGTGGTGCGGAAGGCATGCTGATGACCTTTGCAAAATGTTGTCACCCAATTCCCGGCGACCCCATTGTGGGTTATATCAGCTCAGGTCGCGGCATGATCGTGCACCGCGAAACCTGTAATAACATGACAGAAATCCGTAACGACCCGAAGAAATATATCAATCTGCGCTGGGATCCCACCGTAGGTGGTGAATTTACCGTAGAGCTGCGTGTGGAACTGGAACACCAGCGCGGCATTATTGCCACCCTGGCCAATGCCATTACTTCCGCTGAAGCTAATATTGAAAAGATTGGCACGTCCGATCGCGACGCCCAGTTTAGTATCGTCAACCTGACACTGACAGTTCGAAACCGTATACATCTGGCAAGGGTGATGAAGAAGGTGAGAATGATGAAATCGGTGTCAAAAGTTGGCCGAATGAGCAATTAGCCAGCGGTAGCCTTCAGCTTGTTTTTTCCAGCAAAAGAAGATTTGTGAGATTCATTGTTCTGGAGTGGTTTGCTGCCAATGATTGACGCGCCATCCTTGATCAATTGGCGAGCTTCTTCACAGGGTACTGCCTGGCTGTAATAGAAGCCCTGTATTACCGGACAGTTAAGCTCCTGCAAATACCTGAGCTGAAATTCTTCTTCCACACCTTCGGCTACCATTTCCAGTTTCAAACCTCTGGCCATATGGGCTATCGCCTCAATGATGGACTGATCTGCATTTTCTTCCATGTCATGAATAAAACTTCGATCAATTTTCAAGCGATGAATCGGCAGCTTTTGCAACAAACTCAAGGAAGAGTAACCGGTACCAAAGTCATCAATAGCTACATGTACACCAACACGATGCAGCTCATTTAGCTTATCAACCGTTTGTTCAATATTAGTCATTAACATGCTTTCAGTAATTTCTATCTCCAGCTTTTCACCAGGGAAGTCGTGTTTCTTGAGCGCATTGACTATATTGTCTACAAAATCATCTTGCTCAATCTGCTTGCTGGAAAAGTTTATTGCAAGCCTGTCCAGAGGTAGTCCTGAATCCAGCCATTGTTTAACTTCCGCTATTGCCTTATTCAGAATCCAGTGACCCAGTTCAACGATGATGCCGGTTTCTTCTGCTACTGTCATAAAGAAAATCGGTGACAATAAACCTTTTTCCGGATGGTTCTAGCGCAACAATGCTTCGACACCGGTAATGCCGCCGTCAATTGAACTTACCTGGGGCTGATAAAAAACTTCAAACTGCTCTTCCTTGATTCCCTTGCGAATCTCAGCTTCCATATTGAGCATCCTGCTGTGTTTAATACTCATGTCACGGTTATAGCAGTTGAAGCTGTTCTTGCCCTGTTCCTTGGTATAGTACATGGCAGTATCAGCATTTTTAATTAACAGGTCTGCAGTTTCGCCATTTTCCGGGAACATGGATATGCCAATACTACCGGTCAAAAACAATTCATTTCCATCTACAAAAAATGGTTGCTTGATAGCATCTACCAATTTTTTAGCGACCAGTCTGGCGATGTCATCCGAGTTTATGTTGGGTAACAATACAATAAATTCATCACCACCAAGCCGTGCCACAGTATCGCCTTCCCGGAGACAGGATCTGAGCCTGTTGGCGACCTGTTTCAGTAACTCATCGCCAACCGAATGTCCGAGGGTATCGTTGACAACCTTGAAGCGATCCAGATCAAGGAACAAAACAGAAAGCCTGTCATTCTCACGGCGGGCATTACTGATAGTATTGGACAGGCGATCATGAAATAAAGCGCGATTAGGGAGCCCGGTTAACAGATCATGGTAAGCCTGAAAATGAATCAGTTTTTCAGAAGCAAGGCGTTCAGTAATATCGCGTCCAACAACATAGGTGCCTGAAAAGTCGCCACTTTGCACCTCACCTTTGTCGTTGCGTATTTCATTTTCATAAACGCCAAGCGAATTCAGCTCAATGGCTATCATGTTTCGCGTCCAGCCTGGTCGACTGCCTGGCTTACACATTAACCAGATTTCCACATCCTTGGTTGCGCGCGGCCCTGTCCTTCTTTCATGGAAACAATGTGTCGCTCTTTCAACATAGTCCGGTTCTACAATAGTGGCAAAGTGCGCACTGATGAGTTCATCCTTTTTATAATTCAGTAACTCTTCAGCGCGATCATTAACGAAAGCAAAATTTCCATTTTTATCAACGATAAAAATAATGTCCGGTGAACTTTCAATCATAAAGCGATGCAAACGTTCCGATCGCTCCAGCTGTTTGCGCAACGAGAAAAGACTTTTTTCCAGTTCCTGCTTTCTCAGCGCATTTCTCAGCGTGTGTTGCAGCTCATCAAATTCATAGGGTTTCTTGATGTAATCAAAGGCACCTAACTGGAAAGCCCGAGTAATGCTGTCAAAATCAACTTCACCGCTGAGTACGACCACAGCAACCTTGATGAGTTTGTCATTGATAAACTCCATCACCTGATGACCATTAACCTCTGGCATATTCATATCAAGCAGGACCATATCAAAGTCCTCAATTTCCAGCATGGCAATAGCAGCCTTGCCACCATGCGCAATCACTACATCGTAATCTACCGCCTCCAGCAAAGCCTTGGTGCTTGCCAGCATGCCGGGCTCATCATCAACCAAAAGGATCCTTGGAGTTGACTCCATCAGTGAAGATCTCCAGATATAGTGTTGCTATCCCCAACCGATGAGACAGGCAGCAGCACTGTAATTTCAGTGCCATGTGAATCCTGGCCGGTTTCTTGGAAGCGAGTAGTCTGGCAGGAAACTTGTCCACCCAGCTCTTTAGCAAGACTGTGGACGATAGAAAGGCCGGAACCCGTGTGGCTGCCGCCCTTAGTGCTTATGTTGCTGCTTATGTTACTGACTGTGTTTTTGCCAGAGCTGACATTTAGATGGTGAGGACTATTACCATTGCTATTTTCAGCATCGGGAAGGAAAAGTTTTTTGAGAATGTTTGCCGCTATCCCTGGGCCGTTATCCTTTACAATCACCTGAATGTAACGGGTACCGTTCATATAATAATTACCGGCGGTTTTAACCAAAATTGTACCACCATCTTCAAATGCTTCTGCTGAATTTTTTACAAGATTGGTGATTATTTGTCGCACGGCATTCTCATTGCAGTTTATTTCCGGCAAAGCCGGGTCCAGATTGGTCTCAATGTTTATGCTTTCTGCAGCGGCAAAAGAGCCCGAAAAAATACTCACCAGATTGCGAATTACCAGATTGATATTCAGGGTCGTGGCTTGATCAGAACCCCCTGGTTTTTCCTTAAGTTTTTCCAGAATATTACTGACCCGGTCAATCTCACTTTTGATAAAACTGATCTCGGACTGAATTTTCGTGTCCTCGCCCTGTTTCATACTCAACAGCTGTAAATAGTTTTTGATGATCCCCAGAGGATTATTGGCTTCATGAATAGTCTCTTTAATACGCCGTTCATAACTTGCTGCCACATCGTCTACTTCAGTCCTGTCCTCCTGCCTGTGGATCACCATCCTGCCAAGTGCTGTACAAAAGTCATTACGCAGATAGCTTTGTTTTTTGTAACTCTCTACCCGCGCACCGGGAATCCCGATGACCAAAACACCACAGGGGCTATTCACCTGAAAACCAGGCAAAGGCTCACAACAATAATTATCAGAACCTAGTAAGGTAAGCAGCTGCCTGTCTATCACTGACAAATCCGCCATTGGCAAACGCAATACCGGTTCATTGTGTAAACAGGATCTTGCAACCACACTGCGATCGCCTTCACAGCAAATGACCAGCTGATCCAGAGCAACTTGCTCTATTGCCGGGGTTGCAGTAACACAGCGCAGAAATTTTCCATCGTCTGACAGGACAAATAGCAGGCTTTCACAATTGCCAAAAAGCATTCGGCTTGACGCACTAATTGCCTGTCCAAACTTTTCGGGCTTCAGGAGCCCGTGTTCGTCGGCGCCAAACAGACTGTCTTTTGCCAGGGCAAAAAGATTATCGGCTTCTGATCTGAGCCTTAATTGTTTCAGGGCGAATTTTTCCTGCTTTAAAATATGCTCTTCTTCTGTCACCGGTAATGGCAAATAGCGCGTAGTGGAAAAGGCAATATTGAAAGATTTCGAACTGTTTTGGACCGTCGCCCGGGCTGTCTCCCTGATCTTCACCAGACTATCTTCCTGAAGTTCGAATAAGGTATCTGCCCAGACCTGGGCTTCCGGATTCTCTTTTTCATCTGTCAGCTGGTTGGCAAGCCAGGCAATTTTTACCAGTGGTGTGGCATCCAGTATCTGGTTTATATCAAGGTGGTGGTAACGCAAAGCGTCACAGCACCGTCCATCAATTCCCCAGGACGCCAACAAGGCTGCTCCCAGTGCACCATGATCAATGCCAAATTCCTTTTGCTCTGCCATGAGCAGCGCAGAGGTGTTTTCGGACTGACGCAGCATATCGAGATATTGTCTGGAAAAGCCCTGTTCAAGAGTCAAGGCGCCAATATTAAGAAACAGGCCACAAAACGCAGCCTGCTCTACCTGACGCAATTTATCCTTAGATTCTGGTAGCACATCACGGGCAATCTATTGCGCAAGCGAGCGAGTCAGCAAACTTTGCAGATAAAGTTGCTTCATGAACCTTAACTGGTCGGCAGAAGGTCGGCTGAAACTCATTGCCGCTGCTGTTTGCCGCACCATCATTTTAAGGTTGTCATAGCCATGCTGTTGGACCAGCCGAGCCGGGGAATAATAGGCATTGTTATCTGCTACTGCTGAACTGGCGAGCAAGCGCCCATAGAGAAACAGATCGCCCGCCACAAGGCTTTCCAGGTCGGTATTCTGTCCATTTTCAAGTGTATTGCCGTGCTGAAACGTTTCCAGTTCACACAGCAGCAATTCCGGCAGCGAGGGCATCCTGACCAGGCTGGCTTGTGAAAGAATTTTTTGTGCTATGTCAGACACTTATAGTGTTATCCGATTTCGACTCAAGACTGCCATACGGTTCAGAAAAAACACCTCATTCTAGAGGATTGTCCGGGTTTCGTGACACCTAAACATTACGGGTCGCCCCAAGGCCCTTTTACAGCCCCGAAATCTCGCTGTACCATTGCCAATCCCTCAAATCTGCCGAGTCATCGTGAGAGTCTGATATGAATCCCTTACGCACCATCAATATAGTTGCAGTTCTTGTATTCTGCTTAATCCCTTACGGGGTATATGCCCAGGCAGAAGCATCCCCGGCTTTTACTGCAGACGACCTTATTGCGCCCCCAAGCCTGAACTGGGTAACCAATGGCGGCAATCTTGCTAACCAGCGTTACTCGCCGCTAAACCAGATTAACCGCGACAATGTGGCACAGTTGAAAGCCGAATGGCGCGTCCATATGAATGGCTCCGGCAGCGCACCGAATCACAGTGGCCAGGCCCAGCCGCTTTATTACAACGGGGTACTTTATGTCGTTACCGGCGAAAATGATGTGTTTGCCATAGATGTGGAAAGCGGGGATTTCCTCTGGACCTATCAGGCAAATCTCGACCCCAATCGTATCAATGTCTGTTGTGGCTGGGTAAGCCGTGGCCTGGGCATGGGTGACGGGCAAATTTATGTTGGTCAACTGGATGCCAAGCTGGTGGCGCTGGATCAGCGCACCGGTGCCGTCAACTGGGAGATCCAGGCTGAAGATCCCTTGCTTGGGTATGCCATTACCGCGGCGCCCCTGTATTACAACGGCATGGTGATTACCGGATTTGCCGGCGGTGAACGTGCCATTCGCGGGCGCATCAAAGCCTATGATGCGAAAGATGGCTCCCTGTTATGGAATTTCTTTACCGTCCCCGGGCCTGGAGAATTCGGTTTCGACACCTGGCCCCAGGATAATGACAGCTGGATGTATGGCGGTGCACCCATCTGGCAGACTCCGGCTGTAGATCCGGATTTGGGCATGCTGTATTTTTCTACCGGAAATGCAGGGCCCGACCTGAATGGCTCCCAGCGTGCCGGCGACAACCTGTTTACGGTATCCATCGTTGCTCTAGATACCGCAAGCGGTGAGTATCGCTGGCATTTTCAGCAGGTGCATCATGATATCTGGGACTATGACTCCCCCAGCCCGGTTGTCCTGTTTGATGTAGAAATTGATGGCGTCATGCGTAAAGGTCTGGCGGAGGCCAGTAAATCTGGCTACCTCTATATTCTGGATCGCATTACCGGAGAGCCATTGGTGGGAATCGATGAAGTCCCGGTACCGCAAATGGCTTCGCAGGCCACTGCTGCCACCCAGCCCATCCCGGTCGGTGATGATCTGGTACCTCACTTTATCGATGCTGCCCCGGAAGGTTTCACACTGGTGAATGAAGGCAAGACCTACACGCCATTCGGTACCGAGGGCGCACTTTATAAACCGCTGGCTGGCGTCAACTGGCCCCCGAAAGCCTACGATCCTGAGTCTGGTCTGCTCTATATATGTGCCAATGACCGTATCGGTGGGGCCGCCAGGGAGCGCGAAACATCTCCCCCCACCCATGATCAAACCTGGCTTGGCGGCGGTTTTCGTCTTGCCAGCATGCCAACCCGCGGCATCTATGTCGCCATTGATGTCAGGACCAATACTATCGCCTGGAAACAGCAATGGAATTACAGCTGTTCCCAGGGGTCGCTGGTTACCGCCGGCGGTCTTATTATTCATGGCCGCAATGATGGCCGTGTGGTTGCGCTGGATAAAAGCAATGGCGCGAAGTTATGGGAATACCAGACTGATGCAGGGGTAAACGGGACAGCTACAACCTTTATCCATAAAGGCACCCAGATGGTTGCCATCATTTCAGCGGGTTCCATTTATTCTCCGGGCAAGCATGGTGACAGTGTCTGGCTATTTTCCCTGGAAGGAGACATCGAGCAGGAGGTCAGTGATGCGATTGTGCAGGCTTCCAGTGGCCTGCGGCCCACTGCAGAGGCACCCGCTCTGACCCGCGTCGAGCCGACAGCAGAAAGATCCCCCAATATCGAGGCTGGCCAGGCAATCTTTAACCAGATCTGTGCTGCCTGCCATGGTCCCAACGGTGAGGGAGGAGAAGCAGGCGTCGAGTTGGCGGGAAAAACCTTTACCACCTCGGACATAATGACGCTTGCCAGCTATGGGCGAAATACCATGCCTGCTTTCAGCTATGCCTATTCTCGAGACCAGCTGCATGATGTGGCCACCTATATCATTGACGACCTGCTGGCCAGACAGCCCTGATTCAGCCATAAAGCATTTACTCGAGGATATTGGCCAGAATAAGGCCATCGAGTTGATGCATTTCGATACCATCGCGGCTGAAGCCGCGTTTGATGATCTGCTTATGGCGAGCGATCCATTTTCCTCCTAGAATGCTGTCATGACAGCTCGCTCAC
>Ga0181607_10005380_pt1 | contig 10840 bp, 9 predicted proteins | sample 041ome_9_FD_132420 | JGI IMG/M metagenome (GOLD analysis project Ga0181607, IMG submission 132420) | Coastal salt marsh microbial communities from the Groves Creek Marsh, Skidaway Island, Georgia - 041413US metaG (megahit assembly) | ecosystem: Environmental > Aquatic > Marine > Intertidal zone...
AAAAAAAAAGAATATGAAAATAATATTATTTTTTTATTTAATTTTTTTTTTTTTTTTTTTTTTAAAATCTTAAAATTAAAAAAATTTAAATTTTGTCTAATATATTTGATGCTTTGATCGTCCTCTGGGTGCTCAAGTAAATAAATTTTTATTTTTTTTTCTATTTTATTTAAAAAATCCACACAATCTTTGTAAAAATTTTTTATTCCCAATATATTTAAAGGCTGTGAAATAATTATTATTTTGATCTTTTTTTTCTTTATATTATATTTTTTTTTATTAATTAAATATTTTCCAAAATCATATTTGGGTGATCCAGTAATTAAAATTTTAGTTTTTTCGCTTAATTTAGTTTTTACAAATCTCCGTGACTCAAGATCTAGCACCCAAAAAAAGTTAGGAGAATTTTTTTTTGTAAAAAACCCATAATTACCCCAATAATCCTGAATACAGCCAGATTGGATATTTAATTTTTTTGATAAATCTAAAATTTTTTTATCTATAGAGAAATTTTTTGAATTTAGACCAACAATAAAAAAATTAATTTTTTTTTTTTTAATATTTTCTAAAATTTTTCTACTTAATTTTTTTTCTTTAGATCTAATTAAAAATTGTTTTTTGATTCCGGTTTTTTTATAAATTTTTTTTGTAATTTCATTTGAAAGTATAATAGAATTTTTTTTATCTATATATTTATTTTTTTTTATAAAAAAATAGTTTTGTTCAGCACTTCCATAATCATCACTTGAAAATAAAAATCTAAATTTATTCATTATTTTTTATAAAATAATTTAAATAATCTAGACCACTTGTAGAACTTTTTTCTGGATGAAATTGCGTACCAAATAGATTTTGAAATTTAATTGATGATGTAATTTTGTTATTTCCATAATAAGCGAAACCAGTTATAATTTTTTGGTCCTGTGGCATTGCAGAATAAGAATGAACAAAATAATAATACTTATTTGATAGACTATTTTCCTTATTCATATAAACTTTATTCCAGCCAATATGAGGTGCTTTAATATTGCTATTAATTAATATTTTTTTTACTCTTCCCTTTATAAAGCAAAGTCCTGCAGTTTTTATACTTTCTTCGCTGCTTTCAAAAAATACCTGCATGCCTACACAAATACCTAAGATTCTTGCTCTATGTTTATTTTTTTTTAATAATTTTTCAGAAAATCCTAAATCATTTAATTTGTTCATCACATAATCAAATCTACCAACGCCTGGAAGGATAATTTTATCAAAATCATCTAGATCATTTGGATTTGAAATTAAGTATGACTTACAGTTAATTTTTTCTAAGCATCTTTGAATACTCAAAATATTTCCCACTTCATAATTCACTATTGCTATTTTATTGTCTGACATTTAAACCAAGATTATTGCAGTGATTTTTAATTTCTTTAACTTCTAATAAATTATAATGAAGCATGGTGGAGATACAAACTGCATTAACACTTGGAATATTTTTTAATATATTAAAATCATCTAATTTTCCAAATCCTCCATTAATAATTAATGGTACTTTTATTTTTTTCACAACATGATTGATTAAATCTATATCAAATCCTTTTTTTGTTCCTTCATAATCAACTGATGTTAAAAGCACTTCTCCGGCCCCCATAAACTGAACTTCTTCAATCCATTCTAAAATATTTTTCCCACTCTTTTCTCTTCCATTGTTAGTATAAACTTCCCAATTATCATTACTCACTTTTTTAGCCTCTATGTATGATACTAAACTTTGTGAACCAATTTCATCTGATATTTCTTTTAAAATAATTGGCTTCTTTACAGCATTCGTATTAATTGCAATTTTATCAGCACCAGATTTGAGAACTTCCTTTGCAGACAAAGCTGATGAAATTCCTCCTCCCACAGTAATGGGGATAAATATATTTTTTGTAGTATACTCTAAAATTTCAAAAATAAATTTTCTACTGTAAAGACTTGCCACTGAATCAATATATATTATTTCATCAATACCATCTTGATAGTATTTGTTCGCAAAATCTGATGCTTTTCCAATTTTTCGCAAACCCTCAAGATTTATTCCCTTTATTAAATTTTCATTCTTTATGTCCAAACGAGAAATAATTCTTAAATTTGACATTTAAATAAGTTTATATTTTAATTTAAATTCTTCTCCATCAAAATACCAAAGGTGTGGTGATCTAAAATTGTCAGATAATAAGTCTAAATAATCTCTATTAAAATCTGGATGTTCAAAAAGATTTCTTACGTGACCAAAATTTTTTTCATCAATCGACAAATATTTAAATATTTCTTTTTCAAAACGAGCTGGAAACTCAAGATCAAATTTATTTACAAGTGCCATGCCTTCTTTCCTATCAATATCTCCAGATCTAATTTCTTGAGCAGCATCATAAGATGCCCTTCCCAATCCAAATTTAATTCCAGTGGTGTAGTAATGAAGATCATCAATTTTATCATCAATACTGTTATATTTTGAATATGTGCCAGGTGTTCTTTCTGGGGAAATTTGAAAATCACTATTTTCCATAGCGTAATAAAAACAATTTTGAGGATGCCATTTCAAGTAATATCCTAAGTAATGAACTTCAATATTAGTTTTTTCATACTTTTCATATGGAAGGGGTTTATAAATATTAAGATCACTCTCTCTAATATCATAATCTTGTATTAGCTCAGATGTTTCAACTCCTCCTAGAATATAATCATTTTTATCTGATGCAAAAAATTTTTTATCTCTTAATGGAACTAATGTTGTTTCAATATCATTTCCATATTCAGCTTCATTTTCTCCATAAAAAACTAGGTCAACGTTATACATTGATGCAATTTTTGCTCCTATAAACTTTTGCCCAATTATAAAGGGTTGAAATGGATGAAATAAATTATCAACAGCTAGTCTAGTTAGCAATCTATGAGTTCTTCCATTTGGAGTAATTAGAATATTATCTATTCCAGAATGAATCCATGACTGGAAATTTTTCCATCCCCAATCTGTATATAAATTTGGAGCCCAGGTGACAGTCAATGGATTCATACCATATTTGTATTTTAATATATGAGATGTATAAAAACTGTCTTTTCCTCCAGATCCTGGAACTATGCAATCATATTGATTTTTTTTTTTATGTTTCTTGCAAAGATCCATGAGTTCTTTTTCTCTTAGAGCCCAATCAATTTTAGTATTTTTAATTTCTGCGTACCTACAGGCATCGCAAATACCTAGATTATCAAAATTTATAGTTTTTTTTTTTTGATTTTTAGATGATAAAAATTCAACTTCAGAAGATGGTCTTTGATTTGAAATAACGCATTTTTTACAATACAAAACATTTTGAGGTAAGTTATATTTGGAAACCCCGTTATCAGATTCAATGTTAAAACTTTTATAATCTACTTGAGTAGGTTTTTTTATTTTATACATTTTTCCTTGCAACCCTTAATGAATTTGGCGTTCCGACATCTATCCACTTTTCATAAATGGGATAAATAACAACTTTGTAATTTTTTTTAATCGCTCTCTTGATCAAACTAATCATGTCAATATTTTCTTTTTTTTTTATTAAATTTATAATTTTCGGTTCGATTACATAAATTCCTCCATTTATATTTATTTTTTTAATTGGTTTTTCTTCTAGATCGTAAACCCTGTTACCTTTTGCTTTTATGACTCCAAAATCAGTTCTGCTTTCAATTTCTTTTACGGCTATTGATATATGTGCTTTTGTTTTTTTATGAAAATTTAAAAATTCACCATAATCTAAATCACTTATTATATCACAATTAATTAGTAGAAAACTTCTTTTAACTACATTTTTAAGCAATTTTAAAGAGCCAGCTGTTCCTAATGGTGTTTTTTCAACAAAGCATTTGTAATTTAAACTATTATTTATTTTTTTTTTTAGATAATTTTTTATTAAATTTGATTTATGCCTCAGCATAAAAAGATAATTATTGAACCCATAAAATTTTATTTTTTCTATGATTATTTCAAGCAATGTTTTATTATTAACTAAAACTAAGGCTTTGGGAATTTTTTTAGTATAAGGACTCAATCTTTTGCCGACTCCACCAGACATTATAACTACATGATTTTTCTTTTTCTCAACCTCTTCTGATTTTGCATTATATAGCCCGACTACCCTATTATTTTTATCAACTATGGGTATCTGAAAAATATCCATTTTTTTTATTCGATTTATTTCATTAAAATCTAAAGGATAAGATAATGTTTTAGGAGAAGTATTCATTATCTCAGATACTTTTTTATTCATTTTATAACCTTTTACAATTGCTCTTCTTATGTCGCCATCATTAAGAATGCCAAGTAATTTTTTATCTTTGTTTGCAATCAAACAAATTCTTGTAGAAGATTTTACTAATGAATTAATTGCATCTTCAATTGTATTTGAAGAGTTTATAATACTTTTTAACAAAAATTTATTTTTTTTATCTAATATCATTAAATTGTTTCATTATAGATACTTGATCGATTTTAGAAAGGTTATTAATTATTATTTCTATTGTATTTTTTTTTTCTAAAGGATTTTTAACTTTATTTAATTTTTTTTGAAATTTTTTACTTTGAGAATAATAAATTTTTTTAATAATTTCTTTGTGTAAAAAATTACAGTTTAAAATTGAAAATGGCATCACTCTTCCTTTTTGTCTTGTGCCGATATTAATTGTTGGAATTTTATAGGATGGCGCCTCCAAAATACCACTTGATGAATTTCCAAGTATTAAATTACAATGATTTAAAATTGATAAATAATTTAATCGACCTAGTGATTTAATTATATAAGAATTTTTATTTTTTTTTAAGAATTCTTTATATATTGGATAAATTGAATTACTATCACTGTCAGCATTATTAAAAGTAAAAATTTTTGTTACACTAGGAAATTTTGAGAGAGCTATCATAAGTTCTTTTAAATTGCGTTCTGTACTTAATTTTTCAAGTGTAGTTGAATGCAATGTTATTAAAAATATTTTTTCTTGAAATTTTATTTTTAAATTTTTTTCTAAATTTATTCTATCTAATACTTTAGTATTTCTAATATTATACGCACCCAATCCACCACAATTAAAAATATATTTTTTATTTTCACCTAATTGAATTAATCTTTTTTTATATGTTTCATGAGTTACGTAATGAATAGATGACATTTTAGATATTGAATGTCTTATTGCATCATCATAAGCTCCCATGGTAACTTCTCCGCCATGAATATGAACAATTTTAATTCTATTAATCAAAGCTGAAATAGCTGCAATTAACATTTCATATCTGTCACCAAGCACTATTATAAATTTATAATTTTTTTTGTTTAAAAAATTTGAAAATTTTTTTAAAGCAACTCCCATATATTCACATATTTTATCATCTGATAAATTTTCATTTAAAATTTTTATCTTATAAATATTTTTAATTTTATCTTTTTTTATTTCATCAATTGTTAAACCAAATTTTTTTAATAAATGAGATCCCGTTACCACCACATCACAATTATATAAAAAATTATTTTGAATTTTTTTTATCAAAGGAAATAACAGTGAATACTCTGCTCTACTTCCAGTAAAAATTGCGATATTATTTTTCATAAATTAGCATTACATCAATTTCTATATTTTAAAATTATTTAATAGCTTGGTTATTTTTTGCATGTCTTTTTTTGATAAGTTAACACTTGATGGTAAACATATGCATTTTTTATGCATTTCTATTGCTTTTTTTATTTTATACGATTGATATTTTTTACAATATCTTTGCTTATGCATTGGATACCAAATAGGTCGTGGTTCAATATTATTTTTTTTTAAATAATTTAATAAAATATTACGTTTAATTTTATTTTTAATTTTTAAAATATTTATCCAATTATTAGAATTATATACATGATCATTTTTTATTATTTCAAAATTTTTATTAAATAATAATTTTTTGCAATAACAATCATAAATTATTTTTTTTATTTTTAAAAATTTTTTTAATTTTCTAATCTGTGAAATGCCTAAAGATGCATGAAGATTAGATATTCGAAAATTATATCCTATTTCATTATGAATATAATCTTCACCCTGTGACTTTGCCTGATTTATTAAGTATCTAGCTTTATCAATATATTTTTTATTTTTAGATATTATTGCTCCACCACTACCTGAGGTTATAATTTTGTTTCCATTAAATGAAAAGCACCCAATGTCACCAACGTTTCCTGAATGGATTTTATTTTTTTTATAAAATGAACCAATACTTTCGGCTGCATCCTCAACTATTTTAATATTTTTTTTTTTACAAATTTTAGTCAACTCGGTTAATTCACATAATTTGCCATACATATGTACAACAATAATCGCTGATATTTTTTTGTTTGTTTTTTTATTATATGTTTTTTTATTAAAACTGTAGGTTTCTTTATCAAGAAATTCTAAAGTTTTTCTTACATCCAAATTTAAGTATTTGTCACAATCCATAAAAATTGGATTCGCTCCATTGTACAATATTGAGTTTATAGTTGCTGCAAAAGTTATTGTTGGTGTAATAACTTCATCTTCTTTTTTGACTCCTGCAACTTTTAGGGCAATTTGAAGAGCACTTGTTCCATTGACACAAGCAACACAAAATTTTGCTTTCGTAAATTTTTTTATTTCATCTTCAAATATATAAATATTATTCCCGACTGAAGAAACATATCCAGTTTTAATTGATTTCAATACTACTTTTAAATCCTTGCTGTCTAATACGGGTTCAGAGACAAAAATTTTTTTCATTTTCCTATTGATAGTAACTTAATATTTTTTCCTAATTTATTTTTTTCATTATCATTTACTAGATTTACAGCATCTAGTAGTAAATAAAAATTTTTTGAATTAAATTTTTTATGAAAAATAATTTTTTTATATTCATCATGATTAGTAGCTAGCACAACTGCATTATAATCATTAAAGTTTGGTAATTTTTTTTTTATATTTATTTTTTTTTCACTCCAATATCTTACTAAAGGATCATGCAAATAAATTAGTGCGCCTTTTTTTTTTAATTTTTCATATAAAATTTCTGTTGGTGATTTTCTTGTATCTGCAACTCCATCTTTATAGGATACCCCTAGTATGAGAATTTTTTTTTTTCTTAATTTATTTGAAAAATATTTTCTAATTTTATTAAAGGTGTTAACTGGCATTTTTTTGTTAGTTTCCAAACCTAATTTCATGTATGGAAATTTTAATTTATTTGTTTTGTAAATGTGAGCAGCTGATATTTTAATAAATTTTGGATCTTTAGTTAAACAGTAACCACCAACTCCAAATCCGGGCAGCATCATATTTTTATGAGTTGGTCTTAGTTGAATCGATTTTATAATTTTAAAAAGATCAATTTGTGCCATTTCAGCAAATCTTGACCATTCGTCAATAAAACCAATGTTGATAGCTCTGTATGAATTTTCTAAAACTTTTGCAACTTCAGAATAGATTGGATTATTAAAATATGTTATTGGAAATTTTTTAATATTAACAAGTTTTGAGAAAAATTCTTTGCTCTTATCTATACTTTTTTGATTTATTCCAGCGCATACTCTCCAATTATTTACAATTGAGTCATAATAATTTTTACCTGGCATAACTCTTTCAAATGAATGACATAATATTAAATCTTCAAAATTTAAATTTCTTTTTAAAAATTGTTTTTCTAATATTGGTTTAATGAAATTATTTGTAAATCCGGGTGGCAAAGTTGATTGAATTATAAGTAATGATTTTGGTGAAATTTTTTTTGCAATAGCTTCGATGCTTTTTTGATATTTTTTTTTATTCTTATTAAAACTTGATAAGGAGTATTCGCAATCAAAACCTATGCAACTAACCACTATATCCGCAATTTTATATTTATTTTCGCTTGTAGAAATGTGTAAATTTTTTTTTATATGTTTTTTTAATAATAAAGATAATTTTTTATCATTAGTTTCAAATGGAAAAATTCCAGAATTAATTTGATTTATAAGTTTCTTTTGATTCTTCTTTTCAACAATGGTTACATCGAATAAAAAATTTTTATTTTTTATACTTGCACAAGCTATTGCAAATGCAGAACCAACAAAACCTGCTCCCTGTACAATTATTTTTTGCATAAATTATTTTTGTATATCTCTCCACTGTAAAATTTGGTCTTTTTTTTTATTAAATAAAAGTTTTTTTCCTACAATTTTTTTATAATTATCTGGACTAATGCCAGTTCCAGGACGTTTAATTTCAATCATGCCTTTTTTAATTATCATTCCTTTTTCGAGATCAACATTTAATACAATGCTTCTTCTTGCAGCATTGATTGTATTTTTTTCCTCCTTTGTCACTTTTTTTTCATCTGTACCTAAAGCAAGTTTTGCTTCTTTGCATTTTGTAATTAATAATTTTAATTCATGAGGTTCTAGAGAAGCTTTTTGATCAATTCCTGGTAACTTTCTCGAAATTGTAAAATGTTTTTCTATTGCCACAGCTCCTAGTGAAACCGCGATAATTGCTGGTACTATTGAATTAGTATGATCTGACAGCCCAACTTGACAATTAAAAAAATTTTTAAATTTAGATAAAACAGCAACGTTGGAGTTTTTAATATTTGATGGATAGTTTGATGTGCACTGAAATAATAATAATGGGTTTTGATTTTTTTTAAAAATGCTTACCGCTTTTTTAACCTCGCAAAAAGTTGACATGCCGGTTGATAAAAGAATTGGCAATTTTGATTTAGATGCTTCTTTTAAAAATAGAATGTTATTAACATTGTCTGAACTAATTTTAATAGCAGGCATACCTATTTCTATTAATTCTTTTAAGCTACCAATTTCAAAAGGAGTACATAAAAAATCTATTTTATTTTTTTTAGCAAAATTCTTTAAATAAATTATTTGATTAATATCAAGCTGACTTTCTCTAATTATTTCAAGTTGGCTTTTTTTTTTGAATTTTGAATAGGAACTTTGATATTTAGCTTTTCCAGCGTATTTAGATATATAATCATCTGCAACAAATTTTTGAAATTTTACACAATTTGCTCCAGATTTTTTTGCAGATATAATCATTTTTTTTGCAAGCTCTAAATTTCCATTATGATTTATTCCAATTTCCGCAATTATGTAAGGTGAGGATTTTAAAATATTTTTTTCAAGAAAATTATTTATCATTAGTATAAATAAATCTTTTATTGAAGATAGTTATATGTGGCATAAAATTTTTATATACAGTTGCCTTAATAATTTTTTTAAATTCTTTTTTATTTATTTTAATATTTAAATTATATAGTTTTAGCATATCTTGTTTGGTATATATTTTTTTTGACCAATTAATTTTTCTATTTTTATTTATGCATTTTTTAATATTTAATTTATTTAAATAAATTTTTTTAAAAAAATACATTGCTAACTTATAAAGCTCAAAATGGGTTTTATTGAGCACTTCATCTAAGGAAGTTTTGTGCTTGATAGAAAATTTTGTATATTTTAGGATTTCGCCATTATCTATTTTTTTTTTCATTAAATGAGCGATAACACCATATGTTCTTTCCTCATTATATAAAGCAAAATTAACACAGCCAATGCCTCGATAATTTGGCGGACCTGGATGAAAATTAATTGCAGCAATCTTTGCACTTTTTATTAAACTTTCTGGTAATATAAAATAACTTCTAAATGAGAAAATATAGTCACCAGACCATTCTAATATTTTTTTATTAATCGACTTATCATGAGTAGTTGAGGCAACATATTTAACATTTGAAAAATTATTTTTTAAATAGCTTAGTAATTTTTTAGAATATTGATCACCAAATTTTCCAAAAAAAAGAATTTTATTTTTTTTTTTCATGTAATCAGGTTTATTTATTAATATTATTAAGCTTGTCCAAATCCTCTTTGGTATGAATGTCTAGCAAATTAGACTTTATTACCCCGAAATGTGTGCTTAAGTTTTTATCGAATACTGTTTTATATTTCATTACTCTAAGTGCTCCATTTTGATTTAAATCATGATCAACAGAAACAACTTCATTTAAATTAAATTTAACAAGCTTCTCAATTGCTTCATCGATGATTATATTTTCGATTTGTGGTGAATTTGCTTGTATACTCACAACGATTGTAGGTCTTCTAAATTTTTTGATTTCATTTACAGCATGTATAATCGCATCCATTTTGTAAACATGTGGCTCGCTAAGAAAATCAGGTCTCTTAATAGTATCTGCACCAAAACTATTTGCCAAATCTAATATTTTTTCACTTTCCGAACTAACATAAATTTTTTTAATGTATTTTGAATTTTGAGCCGCATTAATTGCCCAATATAGGAGGGGTTTTCCACGATATAATTGAATATTTTTTTCTTTTAACCTTTCAGATCCAAGTCTTGCGGGTATTATAGTTATTGGAAAATCTAGATCGCCATCTTGAAATTCATTCTCTTCTTTTTTGCTTATCTTGAATTTTGAAAATATTTTATTTTTATAATTTTTCATATCTTGCAACTGTGAAGTTTTGTTGTGATTATGCTTTCTGTATCTGTACAAAGAAATGCCTAGATTGTGTATTTTATACATAGAACCGAGTCTAGCTCTTAACTCTTCTTCTTCACGATGCTTGAACTCTTCATTATACATTCCCATTTCAATTAATTTATCTTTTCTATACATAACCCCACAAGATATTGGTCTTTCGTCATACGTTAATCTTTGAAATTTAATTTCATCGTCATCTACATAATGATAATCACAAGATACGCAAAAAGCAGATTTATTATCTTGAAGGTAAAAAATTAAAAACCTTAAAAAATCATTACTTACATAATCGTC
>Ga0181607_10005382_pt1 | contig 10837 bp, 9 predicted proteins | sample 041ome_9_FD_132420 | JGI IMG/M metagenome (GOLD analysis project Ga0181607, IMG submission 132420) | Coastal salt marsh microbial communities from the Groves Creek Marsh, Skidaway Island, Georgia - 041413US metaG (megahit assembly) | ecosystem: Environmental > Aquatic > Marine > Intertidal zone...
AAAATACAGATGAAGAAAATACAGATGAAGAAAATAAAGAAAATATAGATAAAGAAAATATAGATAAAGAAAATAATGGAGAAGAAAATACAGATGAAGGAATCATTATAGATAATCAAGATAAAATTCCTAATATAATAATGGATAATTATCAAATAGATGATATTCTAAATACTGATCAAGAATTATATAATCAAGATATAGAATTAGATGGAATATCATTTAATAATGAACCAGATTTAGATAATGATATTAGTAATATTGAAAATGATATCAGTAATATTGAAAATGAATTAGAAGAAGATTTGATGATTAAATACAAAAAATATAAAGATATGTCTATTAAAGAATTAAAAGAAATTATATATCAAATTAATAATCATGAAAATAAAAAAATATCTATTTCTGGAAATAAAACAAAATTAATTAAAAGAATAATTGAAAATACAAATTAATTTTTTTTTATATTTTATAATATAAATAATGAATGTTACAGACAATGTAGAATTGGGATTTCCGGCAAGAATGGCAGATGGGAGACAATTTACAGATTATAGACCTAATTGCTATTTAAATAATCAATTGGGTCAAAATATGGGCAGTTGGCAGTACAGAACATATTTAATTCGTAATGCAGATAAAATACACAATGATTTTGTTAATATTCAAAATAAAAATTCACAATGCACTAATTGTACTGGTGCTCCGGTGCCAGATGTTAAAACAGTATTAGATTGTACTCATCAAAACACATGTCATTATATGATGAAAGATCAAAATGGATTAGGTCAAGGAAGAAAATATTAAATTATTGTCTCCATCTATTCCCACAATCTAGACAATTGATAAATTGTGTCATAGGTTCATCAGCTGATCGTGTTTGTACTTCATAATATGAACAAGAACGACTATTACATTTTCTACATTTAAAAACATCTGTCATAGCTTCTGGTTTAATTTCATATTTTAATTTATCTCTTTTTATTTTATTATCAAATAATTCTTTCCAAATTTCAGGATAAATATCATAAACAGATAATTTTCCGATATTATCTACATCTATTTGATTTGTTAATATTTTATTTTTGAATTCTTTATTTTTAATGTATGAATTTGAATCTATATTTGAATATATTGATCTTATTTTAGATAAATATAAATTTTTAAAAACTATACTACTCCACTTTCTAGGAATTTTCTTTTTTTTAGATAATTGAATTGTATAATTATAAATACTTTTTTCAATTCTCCTTGAAATAATTTCATTATTTAATAATGAATTAAATTTAGTTACAATTTTTGATCTTATTTCATCGTTATAATTATTCATTTACTATATTATTTGTTATAAATTTTTAAATAAATAAATCAAATTTTAATAATTTGTAGTATCTTCTTCTAATTCATTATCATAATTAATTGATTGTGCTTTTTTTTTAATATATTTTTCTTTAATATTAATATTTTCTTCTCCATTACTTTCTTTTTTTTCTTCTAATTCTTCATCTTCATAATAATTATCATAATTATTTTCATTTTCTTCCCCTTCATCCTCTTCATTTAAAATATTAACTAATTCTGAATTAATATTTTCATCATTTTCATCATCAATTGAATCATACATATTATCAAACATATAATTATAAAACTCTCCGTATTCTGATATATTAATAGATGTGAAATTTTTATTTTTTTTAAAAATAAATATATCTCCATATAAATTTTTAGATGAAGAATTTTCATCTGTAAATTCTGATATTCCATGGGGTGGCAATTTATGTTTATTTAAAAAACAACTCAAACCTTCATCCCAACCATAACAAATTATTTTTGAACTATTATATTTCCATTCATAAAGTAATTTAATTTTATTTAATCCTTTTGATTTACATAGTTTATTTAGAATATCTATCATTTTTTTGCTATTTATTTTAATATTTATTTCTTGAATTTTATCTTCACACGATATTTGTAATAATTGCATAATTATAATATAATTAATTAGAATATAGTTTTAAATAAATTCTAACTAATAGTAAATAATGAAATTTATGAATGATAATCCTGAAAATTTAAGAATTAAAGAATCAAATAAAATATTATTAAAATATCCAAATAGAATTCCAATTATTGTTGAAAAATATAAAGGGTGTGAATTAAATGATATTAAAAAATCAAAATATTTAGTTCCTAAAACTATGGAATTTAAACAATTTATATATGTTATTCGTAGATCAGTTGAGCTTGAATCCTCACAGGCCTTATTTATCACTATTAATAATAAATTAGTAACAGGATCAAAACAAATAGGTGAAATTTATGAAGAAGAAAAAAATAAAGATGGATTTTTATATGTTGTATATACATCTGAAAATACATTCGGTTAGATAATATTTTTCATATTTTTAACACTATCCCTTAAATTTTTGTTGAAATTTTTTTAGTTTTTTTTTTATTTATTTTTCATTGAGAGTAAATATGCAGCTTTTTCAATTTCATTTGCATAATATTCTGTTTTGGATTTATTTTTCTTTTTAGATTTATTTCTTTTAGATTTATTTCTTTTAGATTTATTTCTTTTAGATTTATTTCTTTTAGATTTATTTTCCCTTCTAGATTTTTTATATTTCTTACTTCCTCCTCCTTTCCCCATTTCTCCTCTAATCCCGGCCGCCTTGTTAGCTGCTGCCGTCTTCGCGAGAGCTTCTTCTGTGGCCTTCTTATTAGCCACATACCGGTCAATCCTGGCTTGTCCACCGAGTGCAAGGAACGCGCGCTGTGCGGCCCCATCAGCAATTCTGGCCCCCTCTTCATCCCTAGAACTATGTTTTGATTTCTCTACCTTCCATCTCCCTGGACCCTCTCCGGGAATAAATCCCATCATTCCTAGGGCGGCGCGATTTTGCGCCGCTTGTTCTGCTGCCGTTTGTGAGGATAGGGGTACCGACGGTTTCTGACTAGCTACAGCATTCTTAACCCTCGCGTGCAATGCTTTTTCAGCTGCTTCTTCCCGAGCTGCCGTCTCCTCTGCCGCCTTCTGCACAGCAAGTTTATGCGTCGCCGCATCAGGTGAAGTGGTGCGTACTACACGTTGAATCCTTTCCTGTCCCCATGGTTGTGCTGACCAGTCAGAATTAGCAGAAGAAGTTTGACTCATGGCACCAGGAGAAATAGTTCTTCGTAGAATATCAGAATTAGCAGAAGAAGTTTGACTCATTGCAGAATTAGCAGAAGAAGTTTGACTCATTGCACCAGGGGAGCTGGTGCGTAGAATAGCAGAATTAGCAGAAGAAGTTTGACTCATTGCATCAGGAGTGCTGGTGCGTGGTAACGTTTCAGAAGAATAACTTCTATTAGATATATCACCCACGCTCTCCTCTATTTGCGCTGCCTGCGCCTCAAACTGACGTGCCTCTTCCTCTAGCCTTAAGATTATCGCATATAATGCAGTCTGAGTCGCCCCTTTTAATAACATCAGCCAATGATTGTACATTTTCTTACGAGTTTCAGGAGTATCAAGGGCTTCTGCTTCAGCTTTGAAGCTTTCTCCTTCGGAAGACTCCTTTTTACGGGTTATGGCAGCATACCATTCGGGTAACATTTTTTTTCCATGTTCCCTCCATCCATAATAAACACTCTCATAGTATTCTCTAGCGGACTTTAAACCACAGAGACCAAAATACCCTTCGTGATTACAGATATCTTCTGGAGAAACATGGTGGACCCCTGGAATGTAATTACTTAAAATAGGTGGTATTTCATAGCTATCAAATATTTTATAAAAATCTGTATCACTCAGAATTGCAAATTGTATCATCAGGGGTATAAAGTAATAATCATATTCTTTAATCCCTAATTCTTGACTCCACTTATCAATTAATTTAATACCATTATTCTTAACAAAATCAAAAAATAATTCCATAAATGGTAATCTTTCATCTGACATGAGAACTGATTCGGGGAGTGGCATATATATATATATATATATATATTTTATTTATATTCATCTCTTGCTATAAATAATAATTCAATTATTAAAACATCATTATTATCACCAAACATATCAGCTGAACCATCCACTCCTGTTATTTTTCCAGTTATTTCAGTTATTGTTGTAGGATTAATTGAACAAATAAAATTTAATTTATTTTTTTTATGAATTTTTCTACTCGTATCATTTGTTGGAGTAGTTATATATTCATTTGGTACAATAATACTATTATGAATTGATGTATCATTTGAATATGAATCTATTTTAAATTGATCTATTTTAAGAACATAACTAGATATATTTGGATTATTGTTAAATGTTTTATAAGAACCAGCGTATGCTGTTGTAAAACCATCTAAATAAATATCAGATAATTTATCAATTTTAAAAGGTTCTCTTAATTTTAAATCTATTGTTTTAAAATCAGGGCTATTTGGACTCCATTTTAAGATTAAAGTTTTTTTATTTAACCGATTAAAATTGTATTGACTATTTTGATATAATGATAATTCTTTTTGATCATTTAATTTATCTTTATAGTTTAATAATTCTTCTTGGGTTTTAGATAATTTTTGTTTTAATAAATTTAATTCTTTCATAAATTTGTCATCATTTTTAGTTGATTTTTTTTCTATTTTAATATCATTTTTAATAAGATCATCTATATTAGGATAATAAAATTTATAAATACCTGATAAAATTAATACAATTATAAATCCTGCTAATTGATATTTATATTCAATTATTTTTTCTTTAATATTATCAATCATAATTATAATATATATATTTTAAAAACTTGAAGAGAAATAACTATATTTTAAGGTCTACTTTCATTTTTATTTTTTTTCATAAAACATTGACATAATTTTAATAAACATCTAATTATCATTTGTTGTTGTTTTTTATTAATTTCAAAATCTCCTTTACTTAATTGAATCACACTTTCAATAACAGTATCTAAATCATTATCAATAAAAAATTGAATATCTTTTTTAATTTGTTCAGTTAAAGATGAATGCTTGACATTTTCACATAAGTCCCGAAATGCTTCAATTAATAAGTTTTTTTTTTCAATTCCAGAAAGACCTTTATATTCATTCTCAAGATATTCAATTGTTTGTATTGTAAGTGTGAATAATTTACTAGGATTTAATGTATCAACAGTTAAGTTGATAATACATTCCTCAATATGATTTGAAACCTTTTCTAAATTTGTAGTCATTTATTAAAAAAAATATTATATTATTATAATATAAACATAATGAATATTATAATAATCCTTGTAATAATTATAGTCATTTTATATTTACTTAATTTATCTGGAAAATATAATCCATCTCAAAGTGAAATACAAAGTTTGGAATATACAGAAAAAAAAGAATTATTAAAAACAAAAGATTTTATTTATCCACAAATAAGTTATGGATTTAAAAAATTAGGGAAAGATCTTCTAATTAAACCATTGAATAATTTAGATAAATTATTACCTAATAATGATCCAGAAATCAATATAATTAGAGATACAACTGATACAATGAATACAAATAGATTATATCTTCCAGAATATTATAGAAAAGATAGATTAAGTGAAAATAATATTGATTCTACAGAATATAGAAAATTCAATAAAAATGATGAAGAACCAGATACTTCTTGGACAGATGTAAATGTTTCTAGGCATCCTAAATTTTATACAAGTCAAATAACAGATGAGCTAACAAATATTGGAATGTTTTTTGATAAAAACAATCAATATCATGATAAAACATCTGTTAATACAAATGTTTTACCAAGTGATAAATGTTATATTGATAAATTTGGAAATAATTATTGTGAAGATAATACAAGACTTCAAAATATACCTCCTTCTCTCATTACAGATATTAAAAAATGTGAAGTATTAAATACAATTGGAACACATAAAGATAAAATGTATAATTATAATCCTATAAGTAAATATCATGTTGAAGATGTAAAAAGTGGTTCTCATTTAGTTTCTATGTATGAAGATGATAAAGTTATTAATGGTGGAAAATATTATAATGAAATATATCCTTCATTAACTAAAAATGAAACAAATAGTTTTCCATTAAAACCATTATGCGATGAATGTTTTATTTAAATGAATACAATTCGGATTAATAGGAACATTATATTTTTTACACCAATTAATAGCAAAATATATTTGATCTTTAGTTGGTGAGACAATGTTACTATTATATTTAATGATATTAATTCCTTTATTAATATTTTTTACTTGAATATCAATATATTTTTGATTAAATTCATAGATTTGATCATAAAAATTAGAATCAATTTGAATATTTAAATCTTTTGTTTCAAATCCATGAATTAACTTATTTATTTTTGTTTTATCATATCCTTTATAATCAATACATACTATATATTTTTCTGAATTTGTTAATCTGCTCATACATGGTTTATATAAAAAAAATTGTTCATATTGAAGTGATAAAAAATATAATAATTTAATTGTTTTATTATTAAATATATCAAAAATTTTACAAATAAAACAACCTCCTTTTTTTTGTAAATTTAATGCCAATAATATTTCAGAATATATTAATGGCAAAGAATTAATTTCTTGTTTATTATAATCTTCAGAATAATCAAATCCTCCATCTCCAGTAATTAAATCTAATGATTCTTTATTAATTACTTTAATAATATTTAAAATATTATGAATATCACAAATATCACCATTTTTTTTAGATCCATATAATAGTTTAACATTTCTATATTTAGATATTTTATGATTCCATTTTGGAATATCTTTATCAATATCTGATAATAAAGTTGTTGCGTAAATTTTATTTATATTATAATCTTGTAAAGATTGAATAAATCCTCCAGGGGCTTCTGCCATACAAAAAGAATTAATAATCTTGTTTTCTGGAATAAGTTTAAATTTATTAATTATTTCTTTTAATTTAAAAAAAGAACGACTTATAGGAATTATATTACTAATATTATTATTCTTATTATAATTATAATAAATGTATTCATAGTTATTAATTGTTTTTTTTATTTTATCCCATTTATTTCTATATTCATCTATTTTATTTTTTTCTCTAGATAAAGATTGATTTAATTCATTTAAATCTTCTGAATCAATAAGATCGCCTTTCTCATAATTAATTATAAAATTCATATTATAATTATAATATTTATGTTTAAGTTTTAATATTTTTGAAAGATAAACCAATTATTTAAACTACTTAATAGTTTTAATTTATTGTTTTCTTGATTATTAATTTTCAGAGCTTGAACGAATGGTCCATCTTTTGTATTTGAATCAGGGGTTGATTTACGAAGTAATGGATCTTTTAAAGATAATTTATTTAATCCCTCTATGATTTGACCAAAACTACCTAGTCCATCTTTGATAGTATAAGTATCTTTATTAAATACACCATTAAAGATTCCTTTTAATTCTGGTTTAACTAATTTAAATCTATATTCTTTCATTATATCTTCAAAAAACTCAAAATTAACTAAATATTCTATAATTGGTTGTCCAATACTACTCATTTCTACTAAAATTTCTTGACCTAACATATTCTCTATATTATCTTTTGTATATGTAAAATTATCTATTTCATATTTCTTATCAATTGAAAATATAATATTTCCAAAATCATTTTTCATTTTAATATTTTTTTCTTCTAGTAAGTCAAAAACTTTTTTTCCATCATAACATGTTCCTATAAAATACCCACCTTGTTTACAATTTTCACTTATATTTTGCAAATAAGATCTTAAAGAAATTTCATTTTTAAAATAATAATGAACTGAAAATTGACTGCTAATTATATCAAAACCATCATTAATAATTCCTCCATATTCTTTTATTATATCTTTATATTTATTTGGCAATTTAATCTTTGGATTATATAGTAATTTTAATAAATTAGAATTTTCTTCAATAGTAGATTCATTTCCTTTATAACCCCTTCCATTTTTAATAGATTCAGATGTATCATATTGAATAAACATCGCCTTTGGTTTTTGAGAATTTTCTAAATAAAATCTTTTAGCCGCCTTTTTAACATCTGGTGAAATATCTAATCCTAAAATAAATTCTATTTTATTTTTAGAATTTAAATATTTTTTAATATCTCCTCCTCTGCCAATAGATGTATCTAAAATTTTAATTGGTTTATTTCCAATTGAACAAATTGAATTAATTAATTTTTGCTTAATATAGTTATGTAATTTTCTTAATGAAATATCATCTGTAATGTTATTTTCATCTTCAATATAATATGAAAATGGTTCTAATTCATCATTTTCTACATTTAAATCGTTTAATTTATATATATCTTCTAATCCTGTAATATGATCTATTGTAACTGGATTAACAATTGTATTCCAAATATTATTAGCAATTATGAAAAATTGTGGATTTATTTTATCATATCTAACTCTTAATGGTGTCCATTTAATAATATCTAAATTATCCGGTTCATATTTCATTTCTACAATTTGACCATCTATTATTTCAGATTTATCTTTTTGACAAATCATTTTACCATTATGAAGAGGAATATTACATACATAAAGATTTTGTTCTTCTGGTTTAAATAATATTTCTTTTAATTTTTTATCTTTTTGATTTGTTATATTTTTCCAATTATAATTAAAATTATCATCTTTTTTAATATCATAACCAACATATAAATGTACTTGTTTACATGTTACAGTTTTACCATTTATAATCGTTGATGTTAATTTATCTTTATTTTTTTCTTTTACAACTCTTATTCTAAAATCAATTGTATTTTCTTCCGGAGGTTTCCATTTATAATTAATTGACCAAACCCCGTTAATAGAATTAGAAACTATATTTTCTTCCATACTTCTAACTGATAAGAATGCTGGCATATAAATTAATCCATCAATATTATATTCATATTTAATTAATCTTTTTTCTTCTGAAGGATATAATTTCTTTGATTGTTTAAAGATTCCATTAATATTTGTAAATTTATTAGGATCTTTTTTACTCTTTTCTAATCTCTTTGATCCTTCTAAATAAGACTTATAACCAAATCTAAAATCCGTTTTAATTATTTCTTCTGTTTCAACAACTGATTTAAAATCATTTATTATTTGAGATCTAGATATATTTTTACTTTTTCTACTTATCCATGGATAAGTATAGGCATGTGAAGAATATAATGAACTACCATCTCCAGCATAATATACATCAAATATCATAAATAAATTTATTTTATCATTATTAACATTTTCTGTAATATATTCACCATCAAATAACCATTTTCCAGATATATTATTAAATTTTGTATAAGTAGGAATAATTTCCATTTTTTGTGTAATCAAATATCCAATATTATCAATTATAATTAATTGTGCCCTTATACCATCCGCTTTTTCTGTAACAACATATCCTTCTAATATAGAATGTTTCCTATTTAACATTATATTTGATAAACTCATAGAAACTGGATTTGGGCCTTTAAATTTAGTTTCATTTACTTCAAGTGTTTTAAGTTTATTTTCTAAAAATTTAGTATCTTTATCTTCTTTTTTAGATTCAATTTTAATTTTTTTCTTAATATCATTAATTAAATAAGAATCATCTTGTTCTGTTAAATATCTATAATTTAAAATTATATCATTTATTTCTGATTGTTTAAGTATATGTATAGATTTAATCTTTAAAATATCAACTATATAATCATAAAATAATTCTCTAATACTATCAATTACAATTTGTCCCCCAATATAAATATCTTTTCTTTTTTCTTCTTCTTCTTCTTCTTTACCTTTAGAATTTAATTTACCCATAATATCCCAGTATAAATTCATTTCTTGCGAATATTGACCAGCTAATCTCCATTCTTTAGTCCCTAATTCATAATCATCTTGTGTTCCTGGTATAGGTTTTAAAGTATCCAAATCAATTGTAGGATCATTATTTGGAATATATTTTATCTTATCTGGTCTCCATTCTTTTCTTTCTTCAATATTATCTTTTGGAACTAAAATTTTATTAATTAATTTATCTTTTTCTTCAATACTTTCTATTTCTTCTTCAGTAAATTCAGGTTCAATCAAAAATTCAACATAAGTTTCATTTGGTGGAGCATTTTTGTAATCTCCTCTAATATTTTCTTTAATAGAAATACTTTGTAATCTTTTATTAAACATAAGTAATAATTCTAATAACCATTCTCTATCAGATTCTTCCCAATATTCATATTTAATATCTTCAAATGAATAATTTATTACTGGCTTATCTTCTATATCATCTGACATTAACTCTTTATAAAATTCAGAATAAGGATCATGTTCAATTGGAGCATGATCATATTCAATTGGTGTAAAACTAATCTCTGAATATGAATTATCACCATTTTCTATACTATTTTTATCAATACCTTTAATTTTTTTATACATTTCAATTTGTTCTTCACTTTTTTTTTCATAATCAATCCATACTTTTTCTATATAACTATCAATTGGAAATTTATTATCTGACATTATTGATCCTACATATTCTATCTCAATTTCATAATTTTCTCTGTTTTTAAGTACATTTGATTCTACAAAATTTGTATATAAATTATATTCCCTTTTTTTATTATCCCACTTATTTTCTTTAACTATTGTAAGATCTATTCTAAATAAATTATCATTTGTAATAAAACTATATCTTTTCTTATAACGAAACATTTTTTTATTATATTTCCAAGTCTCTAATAATTTTTGAACTGATGTATCTGTGATATTTAAATTTTCTTCTTTTTTTAAATTTATCCTAAAATTATACTCCGAATTTATTAATGAATTAAAATTAAC
>Ga0181607_10005391_pt1 | contig 10822 bp, 8 predicted proteins | sample 041ome_9_FD_132420 | JGI IMG/M metagenome (GOLD analysis project Ga0181607, IMG submission 132420) | Coastal salt marsh microbial communities from the Groves Creek Marsh, Skidaway Island, Georgia - 041413US metaG (megahit assembly) | ecosystem: Environmental > Aquatic > Marine > Intertidal zone...
GGCGGAGTGGTGACGCAGCGGATTGCAAATCCGTGTACACCGGTTCGATTCCGGTACTCGCCTCCAGATTTCTTCCTCATATCGAAACTGCCATCCGCCGCGCTTGATCGCCAATCAAAGCTGACCGATGCTAGAGCTCTGAGCGTACGTTGTGATTTATATTATTATCTTATTGATTATTTTTATACCCTAATGAGCTCTATTTTCACCAATTGCCAGATAGGCACCGGCGGTTTCAGGGAATATGGTCATTTCAATGAAACTGAAAGATATACGCATATACAATCAAACTCTTAGCTCATTCGTGGGCGAGGTTGCGCTGCATTACGCCATGAGGTTCATTCATGGTTCTCTCCATGTTGCGCCGCGCTCTCAGTTTGATGCAGGGGATGTGCCGATTGATACCCTGTTTGCATTGGACGCGATGTCAGACGAGGCATTGTGTCGTATTCCAGGGGTTGGCCCCGCCACCGTTGCAAAGCTGCGTTTGGCTGCTTCAATGGCACGTGATGTATTGGGCGTTCAGGCGCACAATAACGTCATTCCAACGGTTGATCAGCAGTTTTCTGCATAGGTAATTCTGCTGAATTGGCTGGCGCTAGCGGCCCTTCAGATTCAACGCAGTTCTGAGTGCGTCAATTGTCAATGGCTTTGTCAGGTAATCACTTACATCTACCTCGAGCCACTCTTCTTTAGCCCAAACATTGGCAGTGATGGCAATTATATTCACCGGCCTTTTTACCTGCCTCTCGGCCTCGGCCGCACGGATTTTTCGGGCCATATCCAAACCGTCCATCACCGGCATCTGATAATCCGTTAGAATTGTGGCAAAACGGCCGTTGTTCCAGGCGTCGTACCCTTCCTGACCATCACTGGCTGTCACGACGGTATATCCAAGCACCTCAAGGAATTTGGCAATCACTTCTTGATTGATGCGGTTGTCTTCGACCAGCAGAACTGTTTTGTCATCCAGCCCGTTCCCATTGTCCTCGTCCGCGGCCAACGTCCCCAGTTCTGCACTATGTCGCCGCCCCGACAAAAGGGCGATCGCATCAAGCAAGTCTGTGCAGTGCATCGGCTTTTTGTAGGTCACATACAGGTTTTCAGATAAGCGCCCCTTGGCGGTATCACGGCGGGGATCTAGCAATACGACTTTTACCCTTGGCAGCGCCTCACGCAGTGCGGCTTGCGCTTTGTGCCCTTTTTGCGAGTCGTGGTATCCCAAGAGAACAATAAGATCGTCCTGCCCTTGGTTGGACTTGATTAGAACATCGTCATAACTATCACACACGGTTAATTTAGCTCCGATAATTGCAAATTGCTTTGCAAGGCGATGAACCATGTCCTGATCATCAAAATAAGCCAGCAATTGCAACCCGGACAGATCTGGCAGGGACTTGGTCGTCTCGGGGGACTCGTATGGCAAGATGACCGTAAAGGTCGTACCCTGCCCCGGTTTACTTTCAACCGTGATTTCGCCCTCGAGCAGATCAATCAAGCGTTTGGTGATTGCCAAACCCAAACCGGTGCCTCCGAAGCGCCGTGTCGTCGAAGACTCTGCCTGATCAAACGCGGAATACAGACCTTCTAATGCGGCTTGATCCATGCCGATGCCGTTGTCCGATATCTGAATGCGGACGCGATGACCTTCAAGCGGATCTGCCCGAAGATAGACCTCACCCATGCCAGAGCCCTCGGAGTTTGCCGAAAACTTGACCGCATTGCTAAGGATATTCAAAAAGATTTGCTGGAAGCGCGTCGGATCCGACCGTATACAGATCGGCAGAGACCAATCGATCTGGTTGTGGATGACCACATTCCCGCGCACAGCCGCAGGCATCATGTTCTCTGCCGTCGCCTCAAGGATTTCCCACAGGTCGAAGTCAATTCTTTCCAAGTTCAGCTTTTGCGCTTCGATCTTCGAGGTGTCCAACACATCGTTGATGATATTCAACATCAGATAGGACGCACGCTGAACGGTACGGATCATACGCGCCTGTTCCTCGTTGGGGCCTGAGTTTTCCAATAGTTCCGTCATGCCGATGATACCGTTCATCGGCGTGCGTATTTCGTGGCTCATGTTGGCCAGGAAAATCGACTTGGCTCGGCTTGCTGACTGGGCGTCTTCGGCCGCCTGACGCAATTCCTTGAGTGTGCGGGACACAGTGTTCGAGTAGATGGCGATCAGGGCGATCACCATGACCGCTGTCGTCAGGAAGGATGCGATAGACAGATAGTTTCGCGCGAACTCCTCGCTCACCTCGTGTGCCCCAAACAACTGGAAATCGACCGCCCATGCCGCAATCCAAAGGACAATCGGCAGGGCAATCAGGGCAATCACCAGATTTCGCTGCCTGCGCAACGAGAAGATCAGAAACGGCAACCCGGCCAATCCAATGAATATGAACGAGACGTGGCCGATAGGTGGCACGGCATTCGCGGCGATAAAAACAGCGAAACAGGAGAATAGATAGTTGGTCAGATCACCAAGTTGGTACTTGCCCTGGCGGTGTAAAGTATATGACGAAGCAAAACCCAAAAAGACCCCAACCGCTGCGATTGCCAGCCAGTTTGCACCGTTTAGGATTGAAAAGGTAAACCAAACAGCGTTCAGTGCCACGACAAGACGCGAAAAAATGGATGACGTCCTGCGTTGCTGTTGTAATAACCCGTCTCGGCTTTCCGAGCTAGATGCTTCTTTATTCAACTCGAAAGTCCCCTGCTGAGTTTGGGTGCGCGCGTTTCCTTAATGCAGGCTTTCCAAGCATATACTTTCATGATGGCCGCGCGCGAGGCTTAGAGCTTAAATTTATTGGCGTACTGATCTCACATACATCTTAACGGTATCACCGTACAATGGTTTAGATAGATGCGTGCAATACCGAAAAATTGTCACTGAACTTGAAAAATCGACCCGCCTACCGGATCGGAGGGCGGGTCGTGTGAAAAAAGAACCATGTGCAAGCATTATGCGGCTTGACGCAGTTCTACCGGTTGGGCGCGGCCAAACAGGCTGCGGCGGCGTTTCACTTGCTGATGAAAGACCGGAACATGTGGTTCAGCGACATTTTTCCTCAAGATGGGCCATGCGCCGAAACGCGCTAAGTTCACATAGGGCGGCGCAAACTGCTTTTTCCTTTGAATGGCCAGCGATTGCGACGTCAGCCAAACCGTTTTCAACCAGATCAGGAGCATGGGAGCCAATGGCCAGAATGCCGATCTGAGGGGCTGCAGAGCGAAGGGCCTCGATCTGTTCCATGCTGACATTTTTCGCAATGTGATCAGCCAGGATCACAAAGTCGGCTTTGTGAGCTTTAGCTGGGGACGCTTCGAAAAGGTCAAAGCGGTTGCCCCGGTGGACTTCTACGCCAAGCGCTTTCAGCGAATGCTCAAGCAGGAAGGAATAGCGTCCTGAAGTGACATGTGCGACTTTGCCTTTCAGGGATTTTGAGTGTGCGTCATTGAAGTGAAGCATCTCAGCAAATTGTTGGATCGGAGAGGGTTCCGCTTTCATAAAAGCGTTGTGAACCATCTCAACTTGGCGGGGGGATTATACGATGTGTGCCATGGTTCTTCTCCCTCGGTTGGATTTCTTTCTTGACACAGATAGTATCGGTCTTGGGCCCTTACCTTTCAATTTTATAAGCAATTTCAATACGTAATTGCATTCAGGATGCGCACTAAGGATAGGCAAAAATAACTAAAGGATAATTTTTGGCTGATCAGCTATTATACTTTAAGATGTAGCCATTACTCCTATCAGCGATGGCCGCACGCAAAGGGCGCGATAAACGCGCCCTTGAAAATCACCCTGAGTCGCTTGTTTTCAGACCTAACGCCCGCGCACACGGGGGTCTAACGCATCTCGCAGACCGTCGCCTAGGTAGTTCACGCTAAGCACCGTCAACGAAATTGCGATGCCGGGCCAGAACACACGTTCGGGATATTGCTGCAGGTAATCCGTCGCATCAAACAGCAAACGGCCCCATGTCGGGAAATCTGGCGGGAAACCTAAGCCAAGGAACGAAAGCGCACTTTCTGTAATGATCGCATTGGCGATGCCCAGAGTGGCCGAAACCATGATCGGGGACAATACATTGGGCAGGATGTGGCGTGTGATCAGGCTTGAGTTCTTGGTGCCGATGGATCGAGCCGCCAGAACAAATTCACGCTCTTTCAGGGCCAACACGTCGCCGCGAACAATACGCGCAGTGGGCATCCAGCTGGTTATCCCAATAGCAAACACGATCAGGATGAAAATACCGGTTTCTGGCCCGAAGGCAGCATTCAAGGGTTCGCGGAACAGAAGCATCATCACCAGCAGAAGCGGCAACAAAGGTAGCGCAAGGAACAAATCGGTCAGTCGCATCAAAGGACCGTCGAGATATCTAAAGAAACCGGCAAGAACACCGACAAGACTGCCCAGAAACAGCGCCAAAGCCATGGCCGTTAGTCCCACCGAGATCGACGTTTGCCCGCCTGCCATCATACGTGCCAAGGTATCGCGCCCCAATTGATCTGTGCCAAACGGGTGCGCCAGACTTGGCCCCTGATTTCGGGCACGGATATCAATGTGGGTCGCCTCAATTGTCCAGAACCACGGGCCGACGAAAACCGTCAAGACGATCAGGACAAATACAATACCGCCGATTAATGCTCCGCGGTGGGTTTTGAACTGGTCCCACACGTCCCACCACTGGTTGCGGGGGGGCTTGCTGGGGGTCGGGTTCGATAGCTCAGTCATAGCGGATCCTCGGATCAAGGATGCCGTAGAGGATATCGGCAATCAGGTTGAATAGTACGATCAGTACCGCGAACATAAAGGTCAGCGTCTGCACCATCGGCAGGTCATTGGCTTGAATGGCCCCGATCAGCAGTTGACCGATACCGTTTACCTTGAACACCTGCTCGGTAATAATCGCGCCACCGAAAATGCTGGGAATGCCCAGCGCGATGACTGTCACCACAGGGATCATCGAGTTGCGCAGCACATGGACCATGACGACAACCCGTTCTCCCAACCCCTTGGCGCGGGCGGTGCGCACATAGTCTTGGTTCAGGTTATCCAGCATGGACGCCCGCATGAAACGGCTGATCTGCGCTGTAATCTGCAAGGCCAGAACCATTACCGGCATAATCATCTGCCGAAGCTGCACGACAAAACTGTCCCAATCCCTGACAACATGGGTCGTGTCATAGATTGACGGCAACCAGCCCAGATTCACCGAGAAGATCACAATCACAAAAACACCCGAGAAAAACGGAGGGACAGAGTAGCCCACCATTGAGATAAACGTGCCTGCCTGATCAAAGATCGAATACTGTTTGTAGGCCGAGTATATCCCGATCGGGATGGCGATGATGATACCCACCAGATAGGCGACACCGACAACCCAAAGGGTCTGAGGCAGGCGCTGAACAACGATGTCCATGACGGGGCTACGTGTCTGCCAGCTGATCACGCGTAACTTGCCTTCGGAAAAACTTGTTCCAAAGACATAGTCGAGGAAAACCTGAGGCTCGATCCAGAAGAACTGTACGATCCATTTCCAGAAACGGATGTGCATCGGTTGGCCAAGGCCCAGTGCCTCGCGCATCTTATCTTTCACTTCGGGCGGGACCGTCAATGGGACCTGTGCCATGGGATCGCCGGGGGCAAGCTCCAGCAGCAAGAAGATCATAAGACTGATGAACAGAAGCGTCGGGATGGCCAAGATCAGGCGTCGGATGGTGAATTGGAACATTCGGCGTCTCGGTTCAAAAGTCTTGGAGGGGTGAAAAGTGCCCGCCATCACAGTGACGGCGGGCACAAAGTTTAAAGCTTAGTCGATGCGGTACCAGTCAGCCACATTCCACAGCTCGGAGTCCCAAACGTTCAGGGCTACGCCTCCTAGGCTGTTGGCATGAGCCGACAGGCGGCCACGGTGAACCAGCGGGATCATCGCGACGTCTTGCATCAGCATGTCGTTCAGCTGTTTGCCGATTGCGGCACGCTCTTCGATACCAGCTGTTGACTGCATCTGTGCGTGCAGCGCGTCGTATTCCGGATCACAGTAACGCGGCATGTTGCTGCCCTGCCACTGGGTTTCCGGACGCGGTGCTTCGTCACAAACCCAGTTGCCCAAGTAGGACTGCGGGTCGGTACCGTTGAAGGTGTTCGCGTACATCTCGAGGTCCGCATAGAACTTCTGGAAGGTGTCAGGCGAACCCGGGTCACCACCGAAGAAGACCGATGCATTGATGTTGCGCAGCTCGGTTTCAACACCGATCTCGCTCCACCACTGTTTGATCAGGGCTTGGAAGTCCTGGCGCACAGCGTTGGTCGAGGTCTGGTAGAGGAAGCTTAGACGGACGCCGTCTTTGGCGCGAATGCCGTCAGCACCCTTAACCCAGCCGGCTGCGTCCAGCATTGCGTTTGCACCGGCGATATCCTGCACAAGGCAGGCATCGTTGGCCGAGCTGTTATACGCATCAGGTGCAGGAACAACGTTACAGGTTAGCTTACCTGCTTGGCCGTAGCCGATTTCCACCAGCAACTCGCGGTCGATTGCCATGCTCAGCGCTTTACGCACGTTGATGTCGCTTAGCGACGGGTGCGGGTGTGCAGCAGTAGACCGCAGATCACCGTGTGCCGGATCAGGGTCGGTGAAGTTGACCATGATACGCTCAACCAGCGGACCGAAGCCTGCAACTGGCGTACCTTTGCCGCCCTTTTGCATGTTCGCAATCACGTCGGGTGCAAGCTGAAGGTTCCAGGCATAGTCGAACTCGCCTGTTTCCATAACCGCACGACCGGCTGCAGTCGCATCGCCGCCACCTTTGAAGGTCAGCGTTGCAAAGGCCGGTTTCGCCGGATCGCGATAGTTTTCGTTGGCAACCATCTGGATCACGTCGTTCGGACGGAAGTCAGTCACAACAAACGGACCAGTGCCGATCGGGCCAAAGTTTTCGGCTGTACATTCAGGCGCCTTGGCACCCATACAGTTTTCAAACTGGGCCTTCTGGATGATGGGGCTTTCGCCGCCAACAAACGGCCCATATGGAAACGGGGTTGGCTTGTCGAAGCTGACTTTGACAGTCAGATCGTCGATCACGTCAACGCTGGTCACACCACCATATTTCGACAACTGTGCGCAGCCGCCTTCGGGGTGCATACAGTAATCCGCAGTGAACTTTACGTCATTCGCGGTGAATGCGCTGCCGTCCGACCACTTGATACCCGGTGCGATACTCCATGTGATCGAGGTCAGATCTTCGGCAACGCCGCCGTTCGCAACGGTCGGAATTTCGGCCGCCAGCCATGGCACCAGATTTCCGCCCTGGTCGTAGCGCGCCAGAGGTTCGATGATCAGCGACGCTGATTCGACGTCTTTAGTGCCACCCGACAAGAACGGGTTCAAAATCGACGGGGCCTGCCAGTAAATGATGCTGACATTGCCGTCGCTGCCCCGCTCGGCGAAAGCCGCTGGAGCCATAGACGCAGCCGCAACCGCCCCCATGAGTACGGATTTAAGTTTCATATTTTTCTCCCTATCGGACAATTTTGTCTCTTGGTTGAATTTGACCAAACGGTCATATTTATACAAGAAAAAGTACCAGCAAACCCAGCTTAAAGCTGAAAATTCGCTCATCGCTTCCCCTCAGTACCGCTATCGAAAGCATACTTCTGAAAAAAATCAATAGTTTCCTTAACGCAAGTTTTCCCATTTGACAGGTTCATGGTGCAATCGTTAGCGTTCCAAGACGCACAAGGAGAACGTTAATGTTGGACAATCCGATTGCCTCAATCAGGCATCTGCGAGTCGAATTTCAAACCAAAGACGGACCCGTTATTGGGGTTGAAGACGTTTCATTTGAGATTGCAGCGGGCGAAACTGTCTGCGTCGTTGGCGAATCTGGATCCGGAAAATCGGTTTCATCTCTTTCTCTAATGCGATTGGTCGAGTTTGGCGGAGGCGAGATTGCCGGCGGCCAACTTATTTTCGACCGCAAAGAAGGTGGCGAAACCGATCTGGCAAAAAGCGACCAATCGTTGATGCGCCACGTGCGCGGCAATGAGATCGGTATGATCTTTCAGGAACCTATGACCGCATTGAACCCGGTTTTTACCGTCGGGCGGCAATTGACCGAAGGATTGCGGGTCCACAAAAACATGTCCAAGTCCCAAGCCGAGGCGCGCGCTTTGGAACTGTTGAAACAAGTGCGTATCCCCGAACCCGAGCGGCGCTTGAAACAATATCCACATGAACTGTCCGGCGGGATGAGACAGCGCGTGGTGATCGCCATGGCCCTTGCCTGCGAGCCGCGACTTTTGATCGCCGACGAACCGACCACGGCATTGGATGTGACCATTCAGGCGGAAATTCTGGCGCTGATTGACCGTCTAAAACGCGAAACCGGAACAGCCGTGATGTTCATCACCCACGATATGGCAGTGGTGGCCCAGATGGCTGACCGCGTTGTTGTCATGTTCCGCGGCAACAAAGTAGAAGAAGGTCCGGTCGAGGAAATCTTTGCCAATCCACAACATGACTACACCAAGGCATTGCTGGCGGCGGTTCCTAAACTGGGTGAGATGAGGGGTAAGGCACTGCCCGAACCGATGCGGCTATTGGGTGTTGAGCAAAAAAACACCGCCCCGATCGAAGGACAGAGCGAGCCTTTGCTAAAGGTCCGGAATCTGACCACGCGGTTTGATGTCAAAGGGGGCCTCCTGCGGCGCACGGTGGCGCAAGTGCATGCTGTTGAAGACGTCAGCTTTGACGTTAACAAAGGACAAACTCTGTCACTGGTGGGCGAGTCGGGTTGCGGCAAGTCCACGGCTGGACGCTCGATCCTGCGCTTGGTCGAGCCGCTCTCGGGGGAGATTAATCTGGATGGAACGGATGTGATGGCCTTGGGGCAGGAAGCCTTGCGCAATGCCCGTCAAGATATGCAGATGATCTTTCAAGACCCGTTTGCCAGCCTGAACCCGCAAATGCAGCTGATGGATCAAGTCGCCGAACCGCTGCTGAACTACGGCAAACGAAGCAAATCCGAAATCCGCGACCGCGTAGAAATGCTGTTTGACCGCGTTCATTTGCCGAAAAGCTTTCTGCGGCGGTATCCGCATGAACTTTCCGGCGGTCAGCGGCAGCGAGTGGCAATTGCACGTGCTCTTGCCTTGAACCCCAAACTTATAATCGCGGACGAAGCCGTCTCGGCGCTGGACGTATCCGTGCAAGCTCAGGTTCTGAATCTGATGATGGAACTTCAAGCCGATCTGGGCCTGTCGTTCCTGTTCATCAGCCATGACATGGCGGTTGTGGAACGTGTCAGCCATCGCGTTGGAGTGATGTATTTGGGGCGGATCGTCGAAATTGGCTCGCGCGCCCAAGTGTTTGAAAACCCACAGCACCCTTATACGCAAGCCTTGTTGAAGGCGGTTCCGATTGCCGATCCGACCAACCGCAAGTCTGAGCGGGATTTGAACTTTAAACCGATCCCCTCGCCGATTCACAAGGTTGGACACGAACCAGAACCTTCGCGATACGACGAAGTTGAACCGGGTCATTTGGTTCTAACGACCGACAGCGGATACTAAGCATGGCCGACATTCTAACTCCGATCCAGATACTGGAAAAGCTCGTTTCTTTCCCAACTGTGAGCCGCGACACCAACCTGCCGCTGATCGACTGGGTCGAAGAATATCTGGATAGCCATGGCATCAGCAGTCATCGCTACTATCACGAAAGCCGCGAGAAAGCCGCTTTGTTCGCCCACGTTGGCCCCGAGGTTGAAGGCGGCGTTGTTCTGTCGGGCCACACAGACGTCGTGCCTGTGGACGGGCAAGATTGGTCAACTGATCCTTGGGTTCTCACCGAAAAGGACGGGCTACTATACGGGCGCGGATCTTGTGACATGAAGGGGTTCGACGCCCTTGCGGTCTGGGCCATGGTCGAAGCCAAAAGGCGCGGGGTCACGCGCCCCTTGCAGATCGCCCTGAGCTTTGACGAAGAGGTGGGCTGCACCGGCGCCCCGCCGATGATCGAACGCATGCTTGAGGTTCTTCCCAAGGCGGAGCTGGCCCTGATCGGCGAACCCAGTATGATGAAGGTCGTGACCAGTCACAAAGGGTCTCAGGCGCATATGACCCGCATTATCGGGCACGAGGTCCACAGTTCGACCCCGCATCTTGGCGTCAGCGCGATTATGGAAGCCGGGCGTCTGATCCAATGGGCAAACCGCATCAATGAAGCCAACAGCAAAACCACCCCCAGCGGGATGGACGCCCTGTTTGAACCGTCTTGGACAACGGCCCATGTGGGTACAATCCACGGCGGCACGGCGCAAAACATCACCGCTGGTGAATGCCGCTTCGGTTTGGATTTTCGCGTTGTTCCAGGGGATGACGGCAAGGTTTGGGAACAAGCCTATCTGGACGAGGTCCGACTTGTCGAAGCTGAAATGCAAAAGACTTGCCCAGACACGCGGATCGAGGTGAACAGCACCTTTAGCGTCACCCCCTTGCGCCCCGAAGACGACGGCCCGGCCGAAACGCTGGCCCGTGCACTGACCGGCGATAACGGTACCCATGTTGTCAGTTACGCAACCGAGGCCGGACAGTTTCAGGATGCAGGATATTCAGCATGTGTTTGCGGCCCGGGCGATATCGCGCAGGCCCATCAGGCAGACGAGTTTATCAGCATCAAGCAAATGAACGAGGGCCAAGCCTTTATCGAACGGCTGCTAGGTAAGATGGTATGAGCCTACCCGACGGCTGGACTTTGCGTTATTTACGTGACCCAGAGGATCGCGAGAACCTGCGCAATTTATACGCCGA
>Ga0181607_10005394_pt1 | contig 10820 bp, 4 predicted proteins | sample 041ome_9_FD_132420 | JGI IMG/M metagenome (GOLD analysis project Ga0181607, IMG submission 132420) | Coastal salt marsh microbial communities from the Groves Creek Marsh, Skidaway Island, Georgia - 041413US metaG (megahit assembly) | ecosystem: Environmental > Aquatic > Marine > Intertidal zone...
CAGCAGCAGCCGTGTCAGCTCGAGCTGGAGCAGCCGGTCTTTCTGGGCACCGATCGATACTGCCTCCTGGCCTGGCGCAGGATTGGCGAGCATCTCCACCAGCTGCTCGCGGACGGTTGTTGCAGACGGATGGGCGGCCACCAGATCGGCCAGGGTCTCCATCTGCCGATAGCCTTCCGCCTGAGCCTGCCGGGCCTGCGTGTCGACAAAGGCCTGCACAGCTCCGCTGAGTTCCTCAGCGACGCCGTCTTCTGCCGTGTCGACTTGCCTGAGGATTGCCTCAAGCCGACCACCAAGCCATCGCGGCGGCGTTGACGCGAGCAACAGATCGCTGCCATCCGCAACCGGGCCTGCCTCGGCATCGTCACCGAGTGCCACGGTTTCTCCAGCCAGGCATCGCACGGCGGCCTGCTGCCACACACGCCAGGCCTGCTGGGGCTGCTGCATCGCGAGAAACCCATCGATCCCAACACGCAGCAGTTCCGCGGCAATCGCCTTGTCTGGGCATGCCTCCAATGCTGCTGGGAACAGGGCCGCAGTGGCTGCGAAGTCCTGCCGCATCGCCTGCAGCATCGCAACGGCGACCATACCTGGTGTGACGCGGCCGGGATCTTCCGCTGCGGCGGCCACCACCAGATCCGCTCCCTGCCGGGGCTGCCCTGCATCGATCAAGAGCTGGCCCATCCAGTAGCCAACGAGGCCACCGCGGAGTCCTCGCTCACCGTCAGGCGGTGCGTCGCTTTCCGCCTGGAGCATCTGCTCCAGCGGCCCGGCCTGATAGAAGACGTCGAGTGAATCGATCGACTGCGAAAGGATCTCACCGCGGTAGGCCACGAGATTCCCGGGGATGGCATCACGACCGCTGGAGATGGCCGTCAGGCTGCCATCCTGAAGCGAGATATCGAGCACTGCGGGGGCGTCGACGGGCAGCAGCAGCCGCCCTTCACTGAGCACACCACGGCCCGACGGCATCGTTCCAGTGCGAACCGTCTTAAGTGAAAACCGCTCCGGCCAGGCGAGGCTCCCATCGGCAACACGGTGCGCTGCAACCGTCTCGCTACCGACGAGCACGAGCTGCTCTCCTTCAATGCCGGCGAGTATCAGTCCATCGCGGCGTGGGGTTTTCCAGATCAGCTTCCCGGTGCGTGTCTCCAGGCAGTGCAGTTCGTCCGACTCCGCCGGCAGGAGAAACACCCGGCCATCCGCCATCACGGGCGTGGCGTCAGGCACAACCGACTGATCACCTTGTGCCACCTCGGTCACCCCACGGACGTTGCGGCGGATGATCATTCCGTTCGGCAGCCGCACAACATTCGCCTGTTCCTTCGCCTGATAGCGGTAGGCCCACAGGAGCGTGCGTGTCGCGACATCGATGCCCACCACGCCACCGGCGCCGGTTGGGCAGACCAACACTCCGTCGTCGAGCGAGGGCGAGAGCCCTGCGAGCCGTCGGCTGCGGCTTCCAGGCTGCTCGATCCGTCGGGCTTCATCGAGTTCGGCGAGAGGCTGGCTCCATTGCACGCTGCCAGAGGCTGCATCGAGCACATCGACCCGAATCTCGCCAAGTTCTTCCACCAAGACGAAGAGTTCACTGCCTACAGGGAGTGGCGGTCCGAGATACCACGGGCTGCCGGCCTCCGGTGGAAAGCCTCCGATCCCGGGCGTCTGCCGGCTGTTCGCATCAGCATCACTATCAGCAGGCTCACTCGGCAGCCGCCAGGCGAGCCGCCCTTTGTCACTCGCCACATAGGCGGAGAGCACATTCCCTGAAAACTCCCGGCTGCTGCCCCCAAATGGGCGGACAATCCGCTGCTGCTCAAACGATGCTGCCGACGCCGACGGACTCTCCACCGCAAACACCAGCCGTCCGTCGCTGCTGAGGGTACCGGTGGTGAGATCTTCAAAGCCACGCGCCACCGACTGTTGCCCGCTATCGACGTCGGCTTGCTCCGCCATCCCGACCAAGCCGGTGTCATCTTCAAACCTTCCTGGCTGCAGCCAGATCCGCTTGCCCGTCGTGAAGTCGACCCCCAGCAGGCCGAGCGGTGACCGCACGACAATGGTGTCTCCCACCACCAACGGCTGGCCCGCCGGCAGCAGTGGCTGCTGACGATCCCGAGCGAGAATCCGCTGCCGTTCGAGCAGTCGCGACTCACCCGGGTGTCGAGTCAGGGGCACGCGAAACCGTGCCGCCAGCAGCGGACGGCTCGCCTCAATCGAGACCGCTCGCGATGGCGATCCGCCCGCCATCAGCCACGCCCCCGACGCCGCAGACGGCTGCCACCCGTCGCCGGCTGCGTCAGCATAGAACCGATCAAGCACACCGAGCGACGAGCCTGCAGCTGCAGCCTGCGCAACACTGGCATTCCCCAGCTGCAGTGAAGCTGCGTTGCCACGCCGCATGGCTTCGGCAAGTGCTGCCTCGGCAGCCTCACGATCCCCTGCCTCATAGGCAGCGACCGCCCGCATCAGCGAGAGTGACGGCTCAAACGCGGCGACATCTCCCAGCCCCGCCAGGCGATCAAGCCAGGCCAAGGCCGAGAGCGGCTGCCCGTTGGCCAGGCAGTCAAAGGCGGTCATGACCGCAGCGGCCTGTCCTGAGGGGGTGTGAAACCAGCGGCGGGCCACCGCCACGACCTGCTCACGGTCGTCAGCAGCCAAAGCCTCGGCGAGCATCCGCTCCGCGCGGGCACGAAACTGCAGTTCGTACGCATCACGGCCGGCTGCAGGCATGGCATCAAGCAGTGCTCCGGCCTCCGCCTTCACGCTCGACCAGGTCGCTCCACCATCCTCTGACCGCAGGAAACTGTCGGCATCACCAGCCAAAATATCGTCGATGACGGTGCTGGCATCGCTGAAGCCGCCCGCCGCGATCGCCTGCCGAGCCTGATCGAGCTGCCGCTCACGGAGCCGGTCTGAAGGCAGAAAAATCCCGGTTTCTTCATCGAGATCGCCCGCGAGCCCAGCGTTCGGCACGGCAATTCCCTGGCCTTGGGCCACCGACGCCCCACCGAGCGTGGCATCGGGGTGCAGCTGTCCACCTCGAAGGCACCAGCAGAGCAGGCACCAAAATGCCAGCAAAAGCCCGCCCCAAGACCACCGAAAAGACCTGTTCATGCAGAATTCGCCGTGTTTTTGCGGGCTTCACACTTCTCAAATCTTAGGGCGTCTACCGAGAATCTGGCAAGCAACCCCAATGGAGAAACGAGCCTCGGGCGAGCTTTTTGCCGGTTTCCAGCTCTGCCTCAGTACGGCAGGCACAACACTCCGAGAAGGCCGAGCCCACTGCCCGTCCTCCCTCCTACGAATAAGAAACAGCGTTTTTTCCGAGAGATACCGTCTTCTGCCGCTTGCATTTTCGCGACGAGCCCGTCTAATCACCTGTGTTCCGTGTGTTTTTTAACCGGAACCAACCGCAACGCGGGCTGTCGATCCCGCGAAGCACAAACCTTTTTCAGGAGTCGAAGTACATGGCGAAGAAGACGGGTGCCAAGCCCTTGACGAAGACGGAGATCATGCGAGCAATCTCCGAGGCCACCGGGCTGGCCAAGAAGGACGTCGTTGCTGTCCTTGAGGCGCTCCACGCCGAGATCGAAAACGCCCTTACGAAGGGTGGCGTTGGTGTGTTCTCGATCCCAGGCCTCGTGAAGGTTGAGCGGAAGGTTGTTCCCGCTCGTCCTGCTCAGAAGAACGTGAAGAATCCCTTCACTGGCGAGCTGCAGGATCGTCCTGCCAAGCCTGAGAGTGTCAAGGTTCGCGTTCGTGCACTGAAGAACCTCAAGGCCATGGTCTGAGTTCTGACGAAGCAGTCGCCGTAAGGTGACAAAGGCCGCAAGGTGACAAAGATTGGGCGGATGGAGCCTCGAGTTCCATCCGCCCTTTTTTTATGCTGCCACGAGTCGCTTCTGCCCGCTGCTCTTTCCGTCGCAGCACCCGTTCAGGCACTGCCGTCGGCAAGCATGCCAGCCGCCCAGTCGGTGAGCATCGAGAACTGAGCGGAGAAGCCCTGCTCTCTGACGCCGACAGGGCTCTTAAAAAACGGGGCAAGCCACGTAAGAGCTCCCGTTTCGCCTCCGCGTTTCGCCCGCTCCACCAGACGCACGAGGTCGAGCACCAGCGGAGCTGCGAGAATCGAGTCGCAGCCCTGCCAGGTGAACTGCATCGTCATCGGCGTCCCCAGGAACCCACGGAAGTGGATATGGTCCCAAGCAGTCTTCCAGTCACCGAGGCTTTCGATGTATTCGATCGAGACATGCGTCTGCGGGGGATAGCCCAAGATGGCGGCCAAGAGGTGGTCTTTGCTCTTCACTTTCGCGGCCTTGTTCCGCGGGTCATCGAGCACCTTACCGTCCATGTTGCCGAAGATGTTGTGGCCGACCCAACTCATCACCTCGAGGTTGCGAGCGGCAAACATCGGTGCCAGCACGCTCTTGAGCAGCGTTTCCCCCGTCTTCCCATCGCAGCCTGCATGGGCCACGCCACGCTCGAGTGCCAACTGCTGGAGGGCGGGCGGCGTGCTGCCGGTCGAGGGTGTGAAGTTGATGTAACTGCAGCCGGCCTCTGCGGCAGCCACGAAGTAGAGGCTGCTCGCCGGCAGTGGGCAGCGGGCAGCATCGTCGAGCAGGAGCTCGATCTCCGCATAGGTGTCGGGCATCGGCAGCTGTGGTGGCGGCTCCGTGGAGGCGACGTTGACGACAATCACCTCATCGAGCTCGTCCTGCGTGCGAAAGCCCTCAAGATCTCCACGGATCCGTTCGATCGCGGCCCGCGGAGACTCCACAAGGGCTGCAGTCTCGGGGGCTGCGAGACTCGCGATCTTGTCGCCTGCAGCCACGATGGTGCCCGGCCGCAGCCGCGCCTCGGTGGCCGCAAACAGGTCGCCCGCGGCGTCGAGGAGTTCGGGCGTGATCGCTCGACTCTCCCGCCACATGCGGTGGGCCTCGTCACCCAAGCCGCCCGGCCGGATATCGTGACCGCCGACTACGATCTGCCCAAACGAGACGAGGTCGAGCTGCGTAAACGGCTCGAGCTCCGTCACCAGCCCCACCGGCGGGGTCTTGTTCTGCTGCAAGGCTGCCAAGCCAGTCAGCATGGTGGTTGCCACGCCTCCCTTGGCACCGATGAGCCATACACCTAGTCGCGGTTGGGACATCGCAGCCACTCCCTCATCTTTCAAAATCCAGACGGCTATCTGCTCGCCGTCAGCATGCCTGACTGTTTTCTTTCACAACTGTGCCCACCGTCAGAGGTGCTGGCGACGGGCATGCACGGCAGCCTAGAGAAGCGGGCCTCCGCGGGCCACCCCCGCTGTCTCCGGCGGCGTCGAGGGACAGATCTTCTTCTCCGGTTCCCCACCCGTCCGACTCTTTATGATGATCGGCTGGAGAGGGGGCTGTGCAGCTTCTTCCCGCCACCAACGCCAGGAGTCTCATCATGCGTGCGTCTGCACCGGACACACCACGGCCGATGTCGCAGCATCGCCACAGCACGACATTCTCGCAACAGGCCCTGGTGGTGTGGACAGCCCTTCTTATCACGCTGTGGACCAGCGGAGGCAGCGTCACGGCCCGAGCGGCCGAAGCAGCTCCGGCCACCACTGCAGCCGACCTCTTTCGCGGCGACCAGCTCGCCGCCTGGTGCATCGTGCCGTTTGACGATGAGCCCCGATCGCCCGCCGACCGTATGGCGATGCTCAAGCGACTCGGCCTCACCCGCTATGCCTACGACTACCGAGCCGAACACATCCCACAGTTTGATGATGAGATGCAGCAGCTCAAGGCTGCCGGCATCGACCTGGTGGGCTGGTGGTTTCCCACGGTGCTCAATGAGGAAGCCAGGCTGATTCTGGACGTGCTGAAACGGCATGAGATCCAGACGAGCCTGTGGGTCACTGGCGGTGGCGAGCCGACCACGAGCGAAGCCGACCAGCAGGCCCGCGTGGCAGCCGAAGCGGCCCGCATCCAGCAGATCGCGGAGGCGGCCGCAGCGATCGGCTGCACGGTCGGCCTCTACAACCATGGCGGCTGGTTTGGTGAACCGGAAAACCAGATCGAGATCATTGAGCATCTCGCTGCTTCGGGAATCGACAATGTGCGGATCGTCTACAACCAGCACCATGGCCACGGGCATGTCGACCGCTGGCCTGAGCTGCTGGCCAGAATGCAGCCACACCTTGAGATCCTCAACCTCAACGGCATGTTCTCCGGTGAGGATGGTGTCACGCATAAGATCGCACCGATCGGCCAGGGCGATCTCGATGAGCGGCTGCTCGCAGCGATCGTGGAGAGTGGCTACCAAGGCCCGTTTGGGATTCTCAACCACACCCAGATCGACGCTGAGGATCGGCTGCGTGACAACCTCGATGGGCTCGCCTGGGTGGCTGCTCGGCTCGACGGTGATGCCGCAACGCCCAAGCCTGCGATGAAAACCTGGGCCGGGCTGGCTGCCTCGGCCGACGCTCGATCCCTTGCTGCGGAAGCGATCGAGCAGGGCGACGCCGTCCGCGGTGCGGCGGTGTTTGCCCGACATACGCTCGCCTGTCTCTCCTGCCATCGCGTGGGCGAGCATGGCGGCCGCGTCGGGCCGACGCTGGCGAAGATCGGTGTTGAGCGATCGCCAGAACTGCTCGCCGATGCCCTGCTTCATCCACAGCGGCATGTGGAACCTGCGTATCAGGCAGTGGCCCTGCTCACGAATGACGGCCGTGCGATCCGCGGCTATCGTCTGCCAGACGCCGCCACCGGCTTACGCGTTCGTGATCCGGTAGACGACACGATCATCGAGGTGCCCTACGCTGAGGTCGACGAGGTTGAACAGGTGGGCAGCCTGATGCCCAACCGGCTGCTCGACTCCCTCTCTGCTGCGGATCGGCGTGACCTGATTCGCTTCCTGTCTGACATGGGGCGGCATGAGCAGATCTCTGCCGAGAGCACCTCGCTCCTCCTCCAGCAGGCCCACTCCGGCGTGCCGGCAGAGTTTGTCTACGACCGAACACCCCTGGAGCCGGCAGTCGACCGCGACTGGCAGCTGCCGGTTAACCGTGATCGCGTCTTCGACTTTTACGCCAAAGAGGCCCGCTTCTTCCGCGACCGCTGCCCGCGGCCGGTGCTCACCCCGCCCTACCCCGGCCTCGATGGTGGCGGCTACGGCCACTGGGGCAACCAAAACGAAGACACCTGGCGGAGCAACCACTGGAACGAGACCGTGCTCGGCTCAGTGCAGGCAGGCGTGCTGCATGCCTTTGGCATGACCGTGCCGCGAGCGGTCTGCGTGCAGCTGGAAGAAAACCTGAGCGTCTGCTTCGATCCTGACAGCCTGAGCTATCCCGTCGTCTGGAAAGACGGCTTCCTCGGCTTCTCCGATGTGCGTGCGGGCTTTCTCGGGGGCCTGATCGCTGAGGGCAGCCGCGTGGAGCATGCCGCCTCTCCGGCAGAGGCGACCAATATCCGCTACGAGGGATTTGTCCGCCACGGACGTCAGGTGGGCTTCCTCTATTCGCTCGACGGTGTCCGCTACCTCGACGTGCCCAACGTGGTGGACGGCAGGTTTGTGCGTGTCATGGCTCCCCTCGCGGAGCATCCGCTCAAGCACATCGCCGAGGCAGGCCCGCCGCAGTGGCCAGAAGTGATCGAAACCCGTGGCACCCGCGGCACCACCTCCCCGTTTGCCGTCGACACGCTCACCCTCCCCAACGACAACCCCTGGAACGCCCTCCTCTACTGCGGTGGCCACGACGTGCTGCCCGACGGCAGTCTGGTGGTCTGCACGATGCAGGGGGATGTCTGGCGTGTGGAAGGTGTCGATGACACGCTCACCAACCTTCGCTGGCGTCGGATCGCCTCAGGACTGCATCAGCTGCTTGGGCTGGTGGTGGTGGACGGCACGATGCATGTGCTCGGCCGCGATCAGATCACCAAACTCCACGACCTCAACGACGACGGCGAGATCGACTACTACGAATGCTTCTCGCGTGCCTACCGCACCTCAGCCGGCGGGCACGACTACATCATGGGGCTTGAGCGGGATGCTGAAGGCTGCTTCCTCACCGCGTCGAGCAATCAGGGACTGCTGCGGATCTCCGCCGACGGCAGCAGTGTGGAAGTGCTTGCCACCGGCCTCCGCAATCCCGACGGCATCGGCCTCACGCCCTCAGGCCTGATCACCGCTGCCAGCAGCGAAGGCGATTGGGTGCCTGCAAGCATGATCGCTGGCATCGCTCCTTCAGACACGGGTGCACCGCTGCATTTTGGCCATGGTGGGCCACGCAACGGCCAACCTCCTGCCCTCCCGCTGGTCTATCTGCCCCGTGGTGAAGACAACTCCGCTGGCGGCCAGGCCTGGTGTCCAGAAAACGCCATGGGGCCACTCGCGGGCCACCTCGTGCATCTCTCCTTCGGCACCGGCTCCGCGTTTCTCATGCTCACCGACGACGTCGGCGGCCAGCAACAAGCCGCGGTCGTGCCGCTGCCGGTCTCGTTTCGCTCAGGCAGCCATCGCGGTCGCTTCAATCCCCACGACGGCCACCTCTACGTCTCGGGCATGAATGGCTGGGGAAGCTACACGCCAGACCCAGGTTGCTTGGAACGGATCCGCTTTGCCCCGCCGGCTGATGACCGCGTGCAGCTGCCAACAGCCTTCCATGCGCACGACAACGGGCTGCTTGTGCGTTTTGCCGAGCCAGTCGATCCCGAGGTGGCCTGCGACCCTGCCCGTCAGTTCGCCCAGTGCTGGAACTACCGCTACAGCGGTGGCTACGGCTCCCCCGAGTTCTCCACGCAGCATGAAGGTGTGATAGGGCACGATCACCTGCCAATCCGCTCCTGCACGCTTCTCGATGATGGCCACAGCGTGTTCTACGAGATTCCTGAAATAGAACCGGTTAACCAGCTCCAGCTCTGCCTGGAGACCGCCTCCGGCGAACTCACCGACCTGCTGCTCACCATCAACGCCCTCGATAGCTCGTTCACTGCGGCTGAGGTACTGGCTCGCGACACACCCGTGCGGCTGCATCCGATCCTGGCCGACATCGCCCGGCTGGGAGCCCGTGAGCCCAATCCGTTTGCGGAGTCGATCGAGGCCGCCCGCGCGATTGAGATCAGCGTGGGTCCCAACCTGTCCTACCTGCCGCGTCAGCTGGAGGTGGCGGCGGGAGAACCCTTGTCCATCACCCTGATCAACCCAGACGTCGTGCCCCACAACTGGGCGTTGGCTGCCCCCGGCAGTCTCTCGACCGTTGGAGAAGCGGCCAACCGGTTGATTGCCGACCCTGCAGCAGTCGCCCGGCAGTACATCCCGGCGACCGAGCAGGTGCTCGCCTACACCGACATCGTCGCTCCGGGAAAGCAGCAGACGATCTATCTGACGGCCCCCGACGTTCCCGGTCGCTATCCCTTTCTCTGCACCTTCCCGGGGCACTGGATGGTGATGAATGGAGAACTTCTCGTTCGGTGAGAACACGCACCCATGCCGTTTGAAAACTCTGCTCCTCTCGTTCTTATCGGCCTTGCCATTGCCATTGGCAGCCTGCTGTGGTGGCTGCAGGCCCGTGAGCGGTGGCTGCTGATCTCCACGCTCGTGGCCGGCGTTGTTGCTGGCGGTGGCCATCTTGCCGATCGCTGGGTGGAAACGGATCGGGAGCAGATCCACATGCTGCTGCATCAGCTTGCAGCCGCTGCGGAGACCGGCGACACGGCAACGCTGCTGGCAGCCATCGATCCTTCAGCAACATCCTTGCGAGAGGATGCGGAGCGGATCATCGAGCGGTATCAGCCGAGCGAGGCCCGGATCACGAAGCTCTTCATCGAGGTCGATGCGTCGACCTCACCACCGACCGCCGCCACCGACCTGATCGTGCGGGCCACCGGCCGCGTTGATGGCAGCGGCACGCAGGCCTCGTCGCTCGTCGGCGGCACGATTGAGCTTGTGAAACGAGGCGAACAGTGGCAGCTCACGAGCTTTGAGTTTCGCAGGCTCTTTGAGGGCGGCCTCGGTAAACCTCTCTGAGCGGCCCTGCAAACAGCGGCCCCCACCCCCACGTCTTCCCAACCCATCACTTTGCTGAAGAGGAACTCCTGATGCAGCTGCTTCCCGCCCCATCTCCTGCCAGTCGTCGGTGCATGCTGTTCACGCTGCTGCTCGTGGCAGCCGCTCGCGGAGCCGACGCCGCGGAAGTCGCGATTCAGCCCGACGTGGTCTACGGCCACAAAGATGGCCTGGCGATGACGTTTGACGTCTACCGGCCAGACGAGTCCAACGGTGGTACGATCCTCTTCATGGTCAGCGGCGGCTGGTTCTCCTCGTGGCGGCCACCGGAGCAGATGCTGCCGATGTTTGCCCCCTTCACCGATGAAGGCTTCACGGTGATTGCCGTGCGGCATGGCAGCAGCCCCCGCTACGGTATCAGCGAAGCGGTCGGCGATGTGCGGCGGGCCGTTCGCTACGTGCGGCATCACGCGGCAGACCTGAAGGTCGATCCCGAGCGGCTTGGCGGTTTGGGCATGAGCGCCGGCGGACACCTCTCGCTGATGCTCGCCACAACGGCCGACGAAGGTGATGCAGCCGCCGATGATCCCGTGCTCAAGGCAAGCGACCGCGTCAAAGCAGTCTGCGCCTGGGTCGCCCCCACCGACCTGCGGCCGGTGGCCTGGAGCGATCCCAACCACGAAAAGCAGTACGAAAACTTTCCAGGGCTCGACATCACACAGGCCGTTGCCGCCGAAATGTCACCGCTGCTGGCCGTCTCTGCCGACGACTCCCCTGCACTGCTGATTGCCGGCGACCAGGACACGCTCGTGCCGATCTGGCACAGCGAAAAGATCCTC
>Ga0181607_10005398_pt1 | contig 10816 bp, 14 predicted proteins | sample 041ome_9_FD_132420 | JGI IMG/M metagenome (GOLD analysis project Ga0181607, IMG submission 132420) | Coastal salt marsh microbial communities from the Groves Creek Marsh, Skidaway Island, Georgia - 041413US metaG (megahit assembly) | ecosystem: Environmental > Aquatic > Marine > Intertidal zone...
AAGACTTAGGATTTAGAGAGTCTTCCGGAAACTATAAAGCAGTAAACCAATTTGGATACTTAGGTAAGTATCAATTTGGTAGACAAACTCTTGATAACTTAGGATATAAAGACATATCTAATAGACAATTCCTATCTGATCCTTCCATTCAAGAACAAGCTATGGAAGATCTATTAGTTCACAATAAAAAGATCCTTAGAAGATACATTCAGAAATATAACGGTAAAGTAATTAACGGTATCTTTATTACTGAATCAGGTATACTTGCAGCAGCTCATTTAGCTGGTCCGGGTAACGTAAAGAAGTTCTTTAGAAAAGGATATGAATTCAGAGATGGTAACGGAACTAAAATGACTTCCTACATTAAAAAGTTTAGTAACTATCAGTTGGATCTTTAAGTTACTTTTCTTATATTTAGTTAAATAAAAGGTTATGGCAGAAAAAAGAGGTGAAACAGAAAAGTTAATTAACAACTATAATACTGCAGGAGTATTAGAAGTGTTTCTTAACAATGAAACTTGGTATAGAGTTACTACTAAAGACTTTAGATCTTTTGATGGTAAAAGAAGAATTACTGAACCTACCAGAGTTGAAAGATACAATCCAGATACATCTATGAGAACATATGAGTACAATGGTCCTACTTTCCTTTGGGGTACTAATACTCAAGTTTTAGATACAAGAGGAGAAGGTAAGATCTTAACAGGAGCTTATTGGGATAAGGCTCATAAAATATCAGGTAGTCGTGGTTAAATTACATTTTAATACTACAGATGAGTTTGAACAACTCTTTAAAAAAAAGACACTATCGGTAACTAGGAGTATAGTTTCCGGGATAGAAAAAGCTGTTCAGAATAAAAAAAAAGTTGCTCCTTTATTTGAAATTACTTTTGAGGAAGTAGATTTAGCATATCAAATATCACTTTCAAGATCTCAGTGGGTACATGCTTTAGAAAACTGTTTAAATCATTTACATCAAGAGGAATTAACTGATGAACAGATAGATTGTTGGAAACTTTTAGAATTAGTCAAAACATGAAAATTATTCATTCTTTTGTAGACAGGTACAATACTGTTTGGAAAGAACTTCTTTATAGTCAATACCTTAGTGCAGTACTTGCTAAAAAACATTACGGCAATATATCTTTTTATAGTACTCCTGAGATTGTAAAAATGGTTGCTACAATAGGAATTCCCTACACAGAGTTTAATGATTCTCTTATTATTCCGGAACATTCAGACACATGGAGTATTGGTAAGTTGCATTGTTTCAAAGAAGTTAAAGAACCTTTTCTTCATATAGATAACGATACATTTCTTTTCAACAAGATAGATTTTAAAAAGTACAATAAACCCTTTCTGTTTAGTCACCCAGACCTTCATGGAGTAGAAAGATATGGTAATGGATTAGGAGATAACTTTAGTAACTTCATAAATTCTTTTCTTTCTGTATCAACAGATTCTTCAGACTTTATTTACGATATAAATAATACCTATACAAGATTACTTATTAGACTTATAGATAAAATAGATCCTGAAGTTCTTAAAAGCTTTCATCTAAATTCTATTCCTAATATGAATATAGTCTATATAGAGGACTATGAAACTTTTAATAAAGTAGCATCTCTATCTCTGGAACATTATTATTCCAATAAAGAGCTTATAGACAAAGAAGAATTCGGTCCTTGCTATATAGAACAGCTAACTTTACATCAAATTTTGAGAGCAATAAATTCTGAGTATAGAGAATACTCCTCAGACAATAAACACGTTATATTTAAAAAAATTCCATACTCTCAAAAAGATCAATATAATAATGTAGCTAAAGTAGAAGATATACAATTTCCATTTAGAGGTACTTTAAATTCCTTTTGTAATTGTTGTGATAATTACTTTTCTAAAGACATTTCAATAAAGTCTAAAGATGATATTAGACAATATTTAGATTATGATTGGAATGGGTTTTTTCATCCTACCTATATGAAATGGTATGATGTCATTCAAGCTATAATTATACATCATCTCAAAGAAAATATAGGAGAAGATAAAATTAGAAAAGTGTATAATTATTTTAAAGAAATCAATCCTAAGTTTGGACTTCCAATAAAGTCAGGAGGAGAAAAATTATACGAAGAACTTACTGGTTTTTCTTTTGAATAAGTTGGTAGTTACAAAAATAATTCATATATTTAAGTAAGTTAAAAGGTTATAATTATGAATGATGTTATGTTAAGATTCGGTAATGGTTTAGATGGATACCTTACCAAAGATCAAATTAGAAACTCAGCTCCTCTTATCTTTGCTGAGGCACCTACTAACCCAGATGTTAGTGACAAGTATTTATTTGTTAATACTGAAACTATTATTGACGATTTAGAAAAACTCGGATGGCTACCAGTTCAAGCAGCACAGCGTAAAGCTAGAAAGAAAGAAGGAACTATATTTTCAAAACATATGGTTGCTTTCCAGAACCCAGAGATTAAAATTACCTCTAAAGATGGTGATGATGCTTATCCTAGAATCTTATTAACTAATAGTCATGATGGTATGCAAGCTTTTAAATTCTCTGTTGGTATCTTTAGACTAGTTTGTTCAAATGGTTTAGTAGTAGCTGATGAGAAGTTTAGTGACTTTAAAATTAAACATAAAGGATATTCTTTTGAGGAACTTAGAAATGTTGTTCGTCAAGCAGTTGAAGATCTTCCTAATAGAGTTCAGGTAATGAACGATATGAAAAGCAGAATTTTAACTATAACAGAAAAAAGAAAACTAGCTATAGATGCTATGCTAATCAGAGCCGGTGTTAATACGTTACAGTATGATGAAGAGACTATCGATGAAATCTTAGAACCTAAACGTAAGGCTGATAAAGGAGATGATCTTTGGAGAGTATTTAATGTGGTACAGGAAAAGATTACTCAAGGAGAGTTCCATGCTGCTCTAAAAGGAGCTAAGGTTAGAAAGGTTCGTAAGATTAGCTCTTTCGAAAAAGATATAAAAGTAAATAAAGAATTATTCAAACTTGCAACTAATTTAATTTAAAATGATTAACCCTTCAGATTTTAATAAGCCTATTACAAGTGATAGATTCGTTCATGAACTAATGGAAGGAGATGTAATACTGTATGATAAACATTTATTTAAGTACGTGAAAAAACTTTCTTTCGGTGGAGGAGGTGATGATGGATATGCATTATTTGAAAGCATAACTAGCGGTAAAACAGAAACTATTCCCTATAGAACAAAAGTAGAAAGAGTAATAAATTTTAAAGGATGGGAAAATACCTAATTACAATAGATACAGAAAAGTTAAATAATCCCGATAAGGATTTATTTGATCAGATTCTTGCTAGAAATCCTGATTGTTATACAAGATCAACAGCAGGAAAAGTAGGCTCTGTACTTTTAGAAAACAGACTTAGAGGTGCTATCTCAGAACCTTCTCCTTCTACCCCTAACTACGATTTTTGTTACGGCAAAGGTTTCTTTTTTGATAAATGCAAAGTTGAATTAAAACAAGCTTCCGGAAATACTTCTCTGTTTTTTCAAGTTAAACCTGCTCTTTATGATAAAATTATTATGGTAAAAGAAGAAAAACTTGCATCTTTTTGGTTTGTAATCAATACATCAGATATAAGTTCTAAGGTTGGTAAACTAAATAAAGAAAAAGGTAAAATTCTACTTTCTAAACAACATGAAGGTAATCTTGAAGAAGGTCAGTTGGGTTTAGATGTAGCAACTAGAAATTTTATTAAAGGAAAGACAAAAGAGATTATCAAATCTGGAAAAGATCTATTTAGTGATAAAGCAACTTTTATAGGGAAGTACAATCCAATACTTTATGATAAAAAAAATCTCAACCTAGAGGATTCAGACATTATAGATATATTATCTTTCGTTAAAAGTTTTTAAATAAGATTATTTTTCTTATATTTATATTAAATAGTTACACAAAAAAACATGAGTTATAACATATTAGCTATCAATCCTGGACATAATGGTTCAGCAGCCCTTATCTCCGATGGAGATGTAAAATACTACTTAGAAGAAGAACGTTTATCAAGAATGAAGTACGATGGTAATCCATTTCGTGCAATGATTGATATAATGTCAAGATATACTGTTGACGAATTAGTAATAGTCGGAACAGGTGTTGACTTCCCCCAGCTCCCCTGGACTATGGAAAATCCCTACTCTTCATTAGTCAGAAAATTTTATCCTAAAGCCACTACTACTTTTTTTGGTCATGAACATCATATGACTCATGCTGCTACAGCATTTTACAATTCTGGGTTTGGTAAAGCAGTAGCGGTAGTTGTGGATGGTGCAGGTACATACATGGATATACAAATGGACCAAAGCGAAGAAACTAAAGCTAAAGGTTTTGAATGTGAATCTGTATGGAAATGTAAATACCCTGCAGATTTTAAATTTATATATAAGACTTTTGGGGATAATAACCAACCTAGAATGACAAACGGTACATTCGATGTAGGTAACTCAGTTACTATTACTAAAGCTTATGAAGCTGTTACTAACTACTTAGGCTTTGGTTGGTTAGATGCTGGTAAGACTATGGGACTGTCTTCTTACGGAGAAGAAGATGATAGAATTCCTACCTTGTTCAGAGATAATAGAGCAAGTAGAGATGTGTTTATTCCTCAATATCCTGTAGGTGCATTCGTTGATACAAACATTAACCCGGTATTTAATCGAAAAAATGACCCTAGAGAGTGGCATAAAGATCCTTCCCTTCTTTCAGATATAGAAAAAAATCTTGCTTATAAAATTCAAAAAGATACTCAAGAATTAGTTGGTGATTTAGTTGAACAAGCTGCTAAAGCATCTGGTCTAGATAATGTAGTTATTGCTGGAGGGTATGGGTTAAACTGTGTTAATAATTATTATCTTAAAAAGAGATTTCCTAATTTGAATATTTATGTTGAACCTATTTCGCATGATGGAGGTACAGTTATAGGAGCAGCAAAGATAGTATACCATAATAAGAAAAACGACTTTACTAAAAGACCTCAAACATCAATTTATTACGGACCAGAATACAGTCCTGACTATATAAAATCTAGATTACTCGCTTATGAAGATAAGTTTAATACTTATGAAGGTACTCCAAAAGTAGTAGCTGAACTTTTATCAGAGAATAACATAGTTGCTGTTTACCAAGGAAGATCAGAAGCTGGACCAAGAGCATTAGGTAATAGATCTATTCTATATAATCCTACAGATCCAAATGGTAAGGATTTTGTTAATGTAGTAAAAGGAAGAGAATGGTTTAGACCATTTGCAGGAACTGTATTGAAAGAACATGTAAATGATTGGTTTGATATGGCAGGAATGGAAAGCTCTCCGTTTATGATGTATGCCGTAGATGTACTTCCTGAAAAAGTAGATAAGATAAAAGCTATTACCCACGTAGATAATACTTGTAGAATTCAGACTGTAACTGAGGAAGAGAATAAAAATTACCATGATATTATAAGTGAATTTTATAAACTTACTGATGTTCCAATGGTATTTAATACTTCTTTTAATTTAGCAGGTGATCCTTTAGTTGAAACAGTAGATAACGCAATTGATGCTGTGCTAAGAAGTAAAATGAAATACATTTATTTTCCAGAAATTGGTGTACTTATTGAAAAAAAATAATGTACTTTAAAAAACCTCTCATAGAATCTAATCAGCAAGATATTTTTCATCTTGCCCCGGTACCTGTTTACATGAAGGTTTTTGATGATCATGAGCTTCATGATTATGTATTCAATTTAGGGTTTGATAAATTATCTCCTGCCCAAAAACAAATGGGTCAGGAACTTCCGGAACAATTCGATACTGAAAGACAGAAGTGGTACGATCTTCCATCAGATACCCAAGACATGTGGGTTGAGTATGATGAACAAATTCCTATTGGTAGCAGATTTTTTACTCCTCCAAATGATTTTTTAGATTATGATGATGATAGTGTAAGAGTCATAAGAGATAGAATTCACATTGGATATAGATACCTTTTAAATTCTATAGGTAATAAATTTGCAGAAAGTAAAATCACAGAAAGTTGGATGCAGTTTTATGATCCTTATTCCGGGAGAGGACACAACCAACACAATCACTGCAGATGGCAGAGAGAAGAAGCAGGCATAAATACTCAGATGTTTTCCGGAGGTTATTACCTATCAGACGGTGAGCCGCTAAAAGATCATCCTTATTCAGGAGTATTTAGCTATCACATTAGAGGACATCAGTATATGATTCGTCCTAAAAAAGGTATGCTTATTATATGGCCTTATGATATAGTTCATTCGGTTAAGCCTTTTTACGGTAAGACTCATAGATGTGTTATAAATTTTAACATACAAAATGTCTAAACTTTTCTGCTACGGATGTTCTTTTTCTTCTAATATTTCCATAGAACCAGAAGAGATTTACCCTTATCTAGTAGCACAAAAATTACAACTAGAATTAAAATCATATGCATTCCCTGCACTCTGTAATGATGAGATTTATAGTAGGCTTGTAGGTAGTTTAGATGAAATAGAAAATAATGATGTAATTTTATATCAATTTACTTTTCCTTCAAGAAAGGGATTTATTGTTGATTACTCTCATTATGAATCATCAGCAGGATTCTTTAATGATTCTGGTAAATCAAGAAACGAAAGACTTAAAAAAAATCCTTTTGCTGATCAGGACATAGTTGATTATCTAATTTTAAATGCTGATAATACTCAAAAACTTTTATACTTTACATTACAACGTACTATAAAACTGTTAAAGTATTTACAAAAAGAAAAAAATATTAAATTTAGAGTTCTTTTTATTAACGATGAATACGATGAGTATATTTTAAGAATGAATGCCCAGAAACAACCTTTGAGGACAGATAATAAAACTGCATATGAAATACAAGACAGATTTTTCTTAGACTTTGATAAAAATGTTGTTAGAATGGATGATAACTCTTCTGGAATAATAGAATATATAATGGCTAATAATTTAACTGTTAGTGAAAATGACAGCCATCCAGGAAGAGAAGGACATAAATATTTAGCAAATAAAATATTAAATTCTTTTTCATGAAATTTATTAGAATATTCTGGGGAGATCTAGAGGTCTTTGATAGTAAGTTTAAAACTCAGATAACAAATGCTGCTCAAGACATCCAAGACAACGAAGTTGTTATGGTTTGGGGTGAAGAGAACAATAAATTTTTAAAAGATTTAGGATATACTACATACCTCATAAGTAATAATCCTTGGAAAGAAGAATTCGGTACAGGTCATCATATGTTTAACCATACTAGTTTACTTCATAAGTTATATGCATTTAACATTGCTGTAGTTAATTTTGGTGAGGTTTTATTTTTGGATTGGGACTGTTATAAAATTAAAGAGTATGATAAAACGTTTTATAGCTATTTTGAATCAGGGAGTCCTTTTCAAGTTCCTTTGTATATCTACCCTTTTCAAGCTATAAAAGATCTACAGAATAAAGAAAACTATCCTGATTTTATAGTTAATTTTATCAACAAATTAGAAGTATTTCTCAAAAAATACTCTTATAATTCAGAGTTAGGTTATATTATTCCGAATACAGGATTTATGTACTGTAAAGATTCAGATATATCTAGTGAACTTTTAAACATTGCTCTAGATAAAAAATTAGAAACAGTTCCAGATGAATTTGCTGTTATGGTTTACGCTTTGCAAAACAATCTTTCTTTAGACGATTATATCAATACTATAGAACCTAATGTCACTTATGGTAAGCATCAAACAGGTGAAGGGGAAGAGTACTGGCAGCAAGCACAAACTTATATGAATAATTTAACTAGTTCTAAAATAAAAAAAGATATTTACTTTAATCATGTATAATGTTTTAGTACTTTCTTTAGAAAGAGATGTTGAAAGAAGAAAGCATATAACAGAAGTTTGTAATAGATTAGGATTAAAATTTAAATTTTTTAATGCTTATACTCCTGAAGATCTTCCATTTTATTTTAAAGAAATATATTTAAGTAAATTAGATATCTATCAATTTCCTAAGCTAAACCATGAAGCTGTAAAAGCTACTTTTTATAGTCATATTCAACTGTTAAAAGAAATATTTAACAGCAAAAAGCACACATTAGTTTTAGAAGATGACCTGATCCCAATTAGAGATTTTGATTTTAAAAATGTAGATTTTGAATCGTTTGATATACTTCAGTTAATGTCAGAAGTTAGCTGCTGCTGTCAGTTTGTGAATTGGAAGTCTGCTGGGGATATTCTATTTAGATTATATAGAGATAAGTGGTATCCTACCCAGGCATTTGATTGGGAATTATTTAAGTTAAAATCTGAATTTAATATACTTACAGTTGATAATCCTATTTTTGAACAATCAAAAGAGTTTATATCTAATTTAGCTCCTAATGGATACTAATCAAATTAAAATAGTTAGAGCATTATGGGGACCTCTTAAAGACTTTATAGAGGAAATACCTAAAATACCTCTCTATAATGAAGTAGTAGTAGTCTGGGGACAGGAAAACTATAATTATTTGAATTCACTGGGGTATGATTGTATCTTTATACAAGATAGTATAGATAATCTTCATAGCTTAGATATGTTTAAATTAAAGTTAGAAGCAATAGAACATGCCTCTAGCTTGTACGGTAAAATCTTATTTCTTGACTGGGACACAATACAAATTAAAGAGCTTGATTCTTTTTTTTATAATGATCTTAAAGATAAGACATTTAGTGCTCCTTTATACTGCTATCCAAAAAAAATTAAAACACAACTGGATAATCTTGGGAAACAATCTACTAATGAATGGTTTGAACATTTGTATAAACACCTATCAAGCAATAGTTGGCATCAGTTTAAAAGCTTTATTGTTCCAATGGCAGGATTCATTTATATTTCAAAACATAAAATAGCTAAACAGATTTTAGACCTTTACTTACACAACCGATATAGAGGTTTGATAGAAGAAGTAGCTCTTTATAATCTAGCTAACTGTACATTAGATGAGTACCTTGCTAAATATGAACCATCTACTATATGGGGCCGTCCGTCATCTCAAATATTTAAATTAGGAGAAGTAAAAGGGATGTACTATAAAGAACTCAACAAGTATATTCAGACTAAAGTAAATAAAAATATCTATTTTGAACATAAGTAAAGATATAAAAGTAATTAGAGCACTATGGGGGGACTCAAAAAAGGTTTTAGAAGAAGTTCCTGAACAGCCTCTCTATGATGAGTATGTGTACGTATGGGGTATAGATAACTACAAACTTCTTGTAGAAAGAGGTTATCAAGTTGAGCTATTAGATACTTTTCATACTCCGTTTCCTTCTAAGTATCATACTTTCTTTAACAAGCTAGTAGTCTTTAAAAATGCTGTTGAGAAATTCAATAAAGTTTTATTTATAGATTGGGATTGCACTCAAATTAAACCTCTAGATAATAAGTTTTGGCAATGGTTTGAAAATAAAACTTTTGCTGCTCCTTTATACTGTTACCCTACAGATATTAAAAACCATATCTCAGGTATGAATGATGAGCAAAAAAAATGGATGTATCTGCAAATTTCTATGTTAGATGATTATTCTTGGAGATATAAAAACCTATCTATAATTCCTAATGCTTGTATGGTTTACTTATCTGATATTTCATTATGTATTAAAATGATACAAGATTATAGAAAATACAATATGTCTACTGTAGAAGAATTTGCTATGTACACCTCTATCGAGTGTTCTTTAGATTATTACTTGCAGAATTATGAAATACCTTTTGTTTTTGGTAGACCTGATAATGATTATTTTTCTTTAGGAGAATTAGAAGGAGATTTTTCACATCAGCTAAACTCCCACATAAGAAATAAAGTAAAAAAAGATATTTACTTTCAACACAATTAACTTGGTTATATGTATTTTTTTTCGTATATTGTATAAAAAGATATTATGCAGAAAACATATTACATTTCCTAATGAAAATGAATAGTCTAATTGCTGAGACTGTTGTACCAGGTCATCATATAGTAGTGGAAGGCTTTACTTACGAATTGATTTCGAGAAGACCTAAAAATAGAAGAGTAATTAGAAAGCTACTTAGTACATCTAAGCAAGAGCATATTACAATTTATGGGTAATACTTTAGACATAGATTATAAAAATCTTCTCTCTGATGTTATAGAGCTGGGAGTAGATAAGAATGATAGAACCGGTACAGGTACTCGTTCGATCTTTGGAGCTACAATCAGACACAAGATGTCAGACGGTTTTCCTATCTTAACTACTAAGAAGGTAGCGTTTAAGACTATGGTAACAGAGTTAAAATGGTTTTTAAAAGGAGATACCAACATCAAATATTTAGTTGAGAACGGTTGTCATATTTGGGATGGTGATGCTTATAAAGCATATAAAACTAAATATGGATATGATGATATAGATTGTCCTTTATCAATGGGTGAGTTTATTACTAAAATTAAAACCGATGATGAGTTTGCTAAGAAGTGGGGTGAGTTAGGTCCTATCTACGGAAAGCAGTGGAGAGATATAAACGGAATAGATCAGTTAGAAAATCTAATTACTGGACTTATATCTAATCCAAATGGTAGAAGACATTTAGTATCAGCTTGGAATGTAGAGGAGTTAGACCAAATGACTTTACCTCCTTGTCACTATTCTTTTCAATGTTATGTAGCTAATGGTAAGCTCTCTCTCATGTGGAATCAAAGAAGTGCTGACCTATTCTTAGGTGTGCCATTTAACATTAGTAGTTACGGTCTGTTACTGTTATTACTATGTGC
>Ga0181607_10005413_pt1 | contig 10801 bp, 9 predicted proteins | sample 041ome_9_FD_132420 | JGI IMG/M metagenome (GOLD analysis project Ga0181607, IMG submission 132420) | Coastal salt marsh microbial communities from the Groves Creek Marsh, Skidaway Island, Georgia - 041413US metaG (megahit assembly) | ecosystem: Environmental > Aquatic > Marine > Intertidal zone...
GAATCGGGGCTATTGGGGGGCGGTATCGTTCTCCGCTGCTGCATCCAGCCGTGCCCGGATGTCGAGCAGGTCGTTCCAGGTTTCGCGTTTCTGTGCGGGCTGACGCAGCAGATAGGCCGGGTGTAGCAGGGCCCGTGCGGGAACGGGCTCGCCGGATGCCGGCTCATAGTTCATCCACTTGCCCCGTAACCGCATGATCCCCTCGGTCCGGCGCAGCAGGGTTTTGGCCGCGGTGCCGCCGACGAATAGCAGGATTTCCGGCTTGGCCAGTGCAATATGCCGTTCGAGAAACGGCAGGCAGGCGGCAATTTCCGCATCGGTCGGATTACGGTTGCCGGGTGGACGCCAGGGCAGGATATTTGTGATGTAAACCTGTGTCCGATCGAGCTGGATGGCCGCCAGCATCTTGTCCAGAAGCTGTCCTGCCGGGCCGACAAACGGCAGGCCCTGGCGGTCTTCTTCGGCACCCGGGGCTTCGCCGATGATCATCAGGCGCGCTTCCGGGGTGCCGTCGGCAAATACGAAGCTCATCGCCGTCTCTTTCAGCGGACAACCATCGAATGCCTCAAATGCGGTGAGCAACGCGTCGATCGTTGAACAGCCAGTTGCAACTTCCAGGGCGGCCTGAACCGCGGCATCCCGTGACTGCAGTTGCGGGGGTTTCTGGGGCGGTTTTTGCGGGGAACGAGGCATCGGGGGCTGGGTGCCGACGGGGGGCGTGAAATTCGTCTGTGCTTCGCGGACAACTCCGGCATTGGCCGCCGGAGACGCCGCCGATGTCTCGGCGGCCAACGCCGCTGACGCGAACCGATCGACCGGTGCATCGGCGATCGTTTCGTCCACGCCGGCAGCGAGGTACCAGTCCAACAGAGCTTTTTTTTCCGCAACATTCTCCATGTCCGTAGCCTAAATCATTTCCCGCGCGCTGGATAATCCGTTTCCGCATGTTATACACAGGATGTACGAATTAAGTGACGCAGCAAGGTCTTACGACACCTTTACGGAGCGACGACATGGCTGAAGCGGTAGAACGTGAATCGATGGAATTCGACGTGGTGATCGTCGGCGCCGGGCCTTCGGGGCTGGCGGCGGCAATCCGCCTGCGTCAGCTGGCCGAGGAAAAAGGCCGCGAAATTTCTGTCTGTGTCATCGAAAAAGGCTCCGAGGTCGGCGCACATATCCTGTCCGGTGCGGTTCTGGAACCGCGCGCGCTCGCCGAGCTGTTCCCCGACTGGCAGGAACGGGGTGCGCCGCTCAACACACCGGTGGAAAGCGATCAGTTCCTGCTGCTCGGTAAGTCGGGCGCGATGAAATTGCCGACGCCGCCGCAGATGAACAATCACGGCAATTACATCGTCAGCCTCGGCAATGTGTGCCGCTGGCTGGCCGAACAGGCCGAGGCGATGGGCGTCGAAATTTATCCAGGGTTTGCCGCCGCGGAAGTACTTTACGATGAAGACGGCCAGGTCCGTGGCGTCGCGACCGGTGACATGGGTATCGGCAAGGACGGCGAACAGACGGGTAATTATCAGCCCGGGTTCGAACTGCACGCCAAACAGACCATCTTCGCGGAAGGGTGCCGCGGGTCGCTGACCAAGACGCTGTTCGAGAAATTCGATCTGCGCGATGAAGCCGGCGACCAGACCTACGGCATAGGCATCAAGGAACTTTGGGAAGTAAAACCAGAGAACCACAAGCCGGGCCATGTGACCCATACGATCGGCTGGCCGATGGATAGCGGCACTTATGGCGGATCGTTCCTGTATCATCTCGAGGACAACCAGGTGGCTGTCGGCTTTGTGATCGGCCTCGATTACACGAACCCGTATCTCAGTCCGTTCGACGAATTCCAGCGGTTCAAGACGCATCCGAAAATTCGACCCACCTTCGAGGGCGGCCGTCGTATCGCTTATGGCGCGCGCGCCATCAACGAGGGCGGTTTCCAGTCTATCCCCAAGCTTACTTTCCCGGGTGGATTGCTAATCGGTTGTACGGCCGGATTATTGAACGTGCCGAAGATCAAGGGCAGTCACACGGCGATGAAATCCGGCATGCTGGCCGCAGAGACCGTTTTTGACGTTGTGACCGGCGATGGGGAAGCCACCGATACCTCGGCATATGAAACCGCCATCAAGGCGAGCTGGATCTGGGATGAGCTCTACCGCGTTCGGAATATCCGGCCTTCTTTCAAATGGGGCATGTGGGCCGGCCTGCTCTATTCGGCGATCGATACCTATTTTTTCCGGGGCCGTGCGCCATGGACGTTCAAGCACCACGCAGATCACACGACCCTGAAAAAAGCGGCCGATGCATCGAAGATCGATTATCCCGCTCCGGACGGTGAAGTGTCGTTCGACAAGCTGTCCTCGGTGTTTATTTCCAACACCAATCATGAAGAAAATCAGCCGGCACACCTGACCCTGAAGGATGAGACAGTGCCGATCTCGGTCAATCTGGCGGAATACGATTCGCCGGAGCAGCGCTACTGTCCTGCAGGGGTGTATGAGATCGTCTCGGAAGACGACGGGTCCAACCCGCAATTGCAGATCAACGCGCAGAATTGCGTTCACTGCAAAACCTGCGATATCAAGGACCCGACCCAGAATATAAACTGGGTTGTTCCTGAAGGCGCTGGCGGACCCAACTATCCGAACATGTAGGGCTGGGCCGCGCTGGGGCTTTTTGCCCGGGGCCGCCACACCCTGAATTCTGGCTCGGCCCGAATTCCGCCTCACATCGTCGTCATCGGACATTTAACTGTGGGCGGGGACGCCCTATATTGAATAGACGCAGGGCGTGGAAAAGGCGATTAAAGGCAGGTACATGACTTTTTCATGGTTTTGCCGGAAGGTGCCTGTGCCGTGCCTGATTTGGATACTGGCTTGAGACGAATTGTTAACGACGATTAACCCAGATTATTGAACGGAGCGGGCGCACCATGCGCGGCAGGTCCCTTAAGACGATTACGCTGACACTTTCTGCATGTGCCTTGCTGGGTGCCTGCACGCCGGAAGGCGATCCGCCCGTGCTCAATTCGACGGGTGCGGCCCAGGTGGACAAAATGGATGTCGGCGATTCCGGGGCGGGCAATTATCTCGCCGGGCGTCACGCGCAGAAAGAGCGGGATTTTTCCAGCGCATCACGCCTGCTCGAAAAGGCGCTGCAGGACAGTCCCGAGGATACGCGTCTTCTGCGCCGGACATTTCTGACCAAGTTGGCTGACGGCGATATCGCGTCGTCGGCTGAAATGGCACAAAAAATTGCTGCGACGGAGAAAAGCGCGCCGATAGCGAAGCTCGTGCTGGTCGTCGAGGCGATCAAGCAGGGAGACCTGACGGCGGCCGACGCTGCTTTGAAGACCTTCCCCAATCGGGGCTTCAGTGGTTTCATGAAGCCGCTTCTTCAGGCTTGGGTTCTGGTTGGTCAGGGCCGTGGCGAGGATGCGAAAACGGCACTGGAGCCCTTGAAAAAGCAGTCGGGCCTCCGTGTTTTGTATGAACTTCACGCTGCCCTTATCTCCGACGTGGCTGGATTGCCAAAGGTGGCGGAGGGGCATTACAAGTCCGCCGGTGAGAACGCGACCCGGGCGACCCTTCGGGTGGTTCAGGGCCTTGGGCGTCACCTGGAACGCTTGGGTGAAGCGGATAAGGCCAGAGCTCTCTATGCGGCATACATCAAGGAAAACCCGGATTCAGTCGTCCTGACTCCGGCGATGAAGCGTCTTGCCAGCGGAGAGAAACCAGCTTTTCTCGCGGCGAACCCTGCCGAAGGCGTTTCCGAGGCATTGTTTAATATTGCAAGCACGATGACCCGCCAGAACTCGGCGCAGCTCGCGCTGATTTACGGTCGATTGTCGATTTATCTCAAACCTGATTTCGATCTGGCACAGATGCTGGTTGCCGGAATCCTTGAATCGATGAATCGAAACGCAGATGCGATCGAAACTTATCAGTCGGTTAAGCAGACATCTCCGCTTCACTGGGCGGCGCGGTTGCGCATCGCCGGTAATCTCGAGGCACTGGAACGTGATGACGAAGCGATTGAACTGCTGCGTGTCCTGACCAAGGAGGATCCGACTCGGCCCGGTCCGCTGGTCAGCCTGGGTGATCTGTTGCGGTCAGATAAACGTTTCGAGGAATCGATTGACGCTTATGACCGGGCGGTTTCGCTGCTGGGAGATATTGAGAAGCGTCATTGGACGATCCTGTATTCCCGGGGCATCTCGCTCGAAAGGGCGCGTCAGTGGAGGCGGGCTGAATTGGATTTCGAGCGCGCGCTCGAGCTTAACCCGGAGCAGCCCTACGTTCTCAATTATCTCGGCTACTCATGGGTTGATCAGGGTATCAACCTGGATCGGGCACGCAAGATGATCGAGCGTGCCGTCGAGCTCCGTCCGAATGACGGCTATATCGTCGACAGCCTTGGCTGGGTGCTTTACCGGCTTGGAGATTTCAAAGGCGCGGTCGAGCAGCTCGAAAGAGCGGTTGAATTGCGCTCGCAGGATCCGACGATCAATGATCATCTCGGTGATGCTTATTGGCGGGCCGGGCGGCAAAACGAGGCCCGGTTCCAGTGGCGGCGGGCGCTAACGCTCAAGCCTAAAGAGGATCAGATACCGGCGATTGAAGAAAAAATTCTGCGCGGACTTGGTGATGCCAAATCTGCCGATAAGGATAGCTGAGCCCCGCGTGGCCGATAATCGGGGTTCCGTTCTGTCCGCTGCAGCGCGATTTTCGCTGGCAGCGCCTGCAAAAATAAATCTGTTCCTCCATGTGACGGGGCGTCGGGATGACGGATACCATCTGCTTGAGAGCCTGGTCGTCTTCGCTGAAACCGGAGATCGTCTGGTTGTTGAGGCGTCTGAAGATCTTTCCCTTGCCGTCACGGGTCCTTTTGCAGCGGGGCTTCCCGATGGCGGCCCGGGCAACTTGGTGCTGCGTGCCGCCTCTGCACTGCAGCACGCGGGCGAGATAAAAACCGGGGCGCATATCGTGCTCGAAAAAAACCTGCCGGTGTCTTCGGGGATCGGTGGTGGATCAGCAGATGCAGCGGCAGCGTTGCGCGCCTTGTCTGTCCTTTGGAGTATTGATCCGGCCTTTTCCCGGCTGGCCGGCATTGGGCTCTCAATCGGTGCTGACGTGCCGGTCTGTCTGAATGGGAGGCCTGCGATGATGACGGGGGTCGGAGAGACCCTTCGGGATGCGATGGCACCGCCGCCCTGTGGCGTGGTGCTCGTCAATGGCGGAGAAGGTGTATCTACGCCCGAGGTTTTTGCCGTTCGAACGGCATCGTTTACCGATAATGGTGACTGGCAGACGCCGCCGACGTTTGATGCCTTCATCGAAGCGCTGACAGGCCGCAAAAACGACCTGTCCGACCCGGCCATGTCCGTGTCTCCGGTTATCGGAGAGGTTTTGGCTGTACTGTCGGAAACCAGGCATTGCGCATTGGCGCGTGTGTCGGGCAGTGGCGGCACCTGCTTCGGGCTTTATCCGGATATTGCGTCGGCTGATCACGCCTCGTCCGCGATAAAGGCGGCACATCCGGACTGGTGGTGTGTTGCAACAACGTTCCGCGACAAGGTGCCGATGATCGTTCCGGCCTAGACCATCGCGCGGCTGGTTCTCAGCCGTCCTTTGACATCGATCCTGCCACGGCGCGGAGATCTTCGAGAAGCTCCTGGCTGGGGACGCCGTCTTCTTCCATGCCGGCGAATTTCTGATAAAGCCGGATGGCATCTGCGGTGCGTTTGCCCATCTGGCCGTCGGCTGGGCCCGGATTGAAATTCATGCGGTTCAGCAGTGCCTGAATCTGCCGAATCTCCGTGCGGCCGATCGTTGCTATCTTTGGAATCGCAGGGGGTGGTTTCATAGGTGCAACTGCGGCGGGTGGCGCCATTGCGTCCAATGCCGCCAGGCGTTCGGAGGCGCGGGTGTCTCCCTGCGCCAGCGCGCGTTCGTACCAACGGCGCGCTTTTGCCGGATTGGGTTGACCCGTGATCAGGCCGCGTTCGTGCAGCGCCCCCAGACTGAATTGTGACTGGCTCAGCCCCGCTTCAGCAGATTTCTCGAACCAGGCTGCTGCTTTCGGATAACTCGTCGCTATACCTTTGCCTTCGGCATATGCCGTGGCGAGGTTGTGCTGTGCCTGAGGGAAGTTTTGTTCTGCGGCGACCTGGAACCAGAAGAAAGCCTGCTTGTCGTCTTGGGCGACCCCTTCGCCGCGCTTATACAGAACCCCAAGATTGAACTGGGCACTGGCGACGCCCTGCTCGGCGGCGCGCCCGAACCATTTGGCGGCTTCCTCGGGTGATTTCTGCCCAAGCTGGTCCGACAGATGCAACATGCCGAGGTCGTACTGCGCTTCGGGATTTCCCGCCCGGGCCTCTACGATTATTTTCCGGGTCTGGTCAGGCAGGTCCGCGGGCAGTCCGTCAGGTGCCTGTGATAACGGTGTCGTGGTTGATGACGTTGCAGGCGGTGGGGGTGGCGCCTCGATGGCTGGTGCGGCATCGGCAATTTTCTGTGGCGCCGGCGTTTGGTCCGGTGAGGATAATTCGACAAACAGCCAGCCTCCGCCGCCAAGGATTGCAGCGAAGAGGAGGCCGAGGACTGCGTAGCGCAGAACGGATGGTCGCGCGGGCGGCGGCGCCAGCGGTCGCGGTTCTGCGGAAAAATCCCGAGACGGCGATTCCCCGGTAAAGTGTTTCCCCCGAAATTGATTCCCCGATGTTTGAATCTTGTTCGGCTGTGGTGCTTGCTGAATCGGTGTCGGTTACAGTCTGCGGATTTGATTTTATAGCTGGCGCTGGAACTTCCTGACCCGGGGCGGTGACGTCGGGCGGGGTAACTTCGGGCGTGGCGTAATTTGGTGGGGCCTCACCGGGGCGTTCTGCCGGAGCCTGAGACATCGGCAGTTCCGGTTCGGCCATGGCACGGGTATTCGTTGGTGCCGCTGCAGGAGTGTGCCCGGTTACATTCCCCGGCGCGACTATCGGCAGTTCACCGCTTTTCGCACTGAGGATCGCCTGATCAATCTAGGCTCCTATCGTCATTCCGGAAGCCCGGGCGGCATCGCGTGCCAGGTCGCGGGTCTCGCCGTCGATCCCTTTGACGCTCCATGATCTCGTTTTTGCCGTTCGCGTAGTCTGCTTCCCGGTAGGGCTGTGATCAGGCTGTTGAACTGTGACTATACCGACCGAACGTAACCGATGTTAAGGGCAATTCTCACAGCACTCCAGTCAGGCATCAAGGGCTCTCCGGCAGCGTTTGCCCAATTCGGCAGGCGGAAGTCGGCTGCAGTGGTTCGCAGCCGGTATTACCCGCGCGGTAGTGCTCTGTCTGGGCGTGTTGAATGTTTGAAATAGATATTTTAAATCAGGACGTTGAGAGGTAGGGCCGCTAGTCCCGGCGAAACAGACCGAGCAACCCTCTTCGTTCTGACGTACGTGAAGCACCGACAGGGCGCGGAGCGGCGCGGTCGGAAGGGGCAGACCCGCTTTCGATCTGGTCGAGTCTTTCCGCAATTTTCTGAACAGCCCGTTCTACGGGGGCTGTGGAAGTGCTTCCGCCGTCTTTCGCGCTCTCAAGCTGTTCGCTTAGTTCAGCGACTTTCTCGACGATTGGAGCGATGGTGTCGGCTGTTCTCTGCTCAGCGCTTTCAATCCGGCTTGCGAGCCGCTGGATGCTCTCGAATACGGCCTGCATCGTTGGCGCGGGCGGTGGTGCGCCCCCGGGTGGCGGCGGTTGTCCGCCGGCATAGCCAGGTTGCTGCGGCGGCGGCTGATTGCCTGAAAAATACTGTTCGTTCGCCTGACCGGGGTGCTGTGAGGGGTAGTGCTGGGAATGTGGCCGGTCGTAGCCGGTTGCCTCGGGTGGCGGGGTCTGATTGCCGCCGCTCCGCAACTGGTCGCTGGCACTTTGGCGAATCATCTGGGTCAGCCACGCGCCCACAGTAAGGCCTGCCTTGCGCGCAGCGATTTTTGCGGCCTCGCGGGCTTCAGGCTCGACGCCTTTTACACTCCAGGGTGATGGTGAATTTGCCAATATATAAAGCGGACACTCAGGTTATACCTTGGGCTACTTACCCGTACGATCCCCACCGTATCCGAACCATTTGCCACAGATTACCCAAGATATCAAATGTTTTCAACGGTCTAGGGTTTGCACGGGATCAGTCCGGCGGTACGGCTTGTTGGCCATACGCCGTAGCGCCTTGATTTGACGGCAAGGTTTGTCTGACTGAGGATTCCAGACGGGGCTGGACGTTTCGGATATCTTTCAGGCGTTTCCCGAACCGGCGAGGCGCGATCGAATGCGTTCGATTTCCTCCAACAGGGGCGCGAGATTGTCCTGGGTATTCGTTTCTGCGTTTTCAAGCCGCCGTTCGAGTGACAGAAGCTCCGCATGCAGCATTGCCGGATCTTCGATCAGGTCTGCGTCCCGCGCCGGGCCTTCCGGCTCGAAACCGAAATCGTCCACGATCTGGGCTGCGCGCTCAATCGTAGACCCGCCTGTAGCTGCACTTGGGGGGGCGGCTTGTTGCAGTGGCGGTGCCGGGACCGGATCAGCTGCGGGATCAGGCGCGTTACCGGCAGTACCGGCGGCGGTGCGGATTACCTGTGACAGCCAAGCGCCTACCGGAACGTCCGATTGATCCGCGGACATCTTTGCGAATTCACGGGCTTCGTCGGAAATGCCTTTCAGGCTCCAGGGCATGTTTTGATCGACCATGCGGGGATTATAAACAAGAAATGGATCGCAGGTCACGTTCCGCCGTTGCATCGATACCGAATGTTCCGATATGTTCGCGGCGCGTTATGTTGGGGCGTAGCCAAGTGGTAAGGCAACGGGTTTTGATCCCGTCATGCGCAGGTTCGATCCCTGCCGCCCCAGCCAACGCTTTTTCGTCCGAGGTTCTCCAGCATGTCCGATGCTCTCCCTGGAAACGTATGACCGACGAAGTCACCACCCTTGATGCGACGGATCTCCGGTGCCCGCTGCCCGTGCTGCGCGCGCGCAAGACGCTCAGGTCCGTGGCTGATGGTGCACTGCTGGATGTCCGCGCCACCGACACCGCAGCACCGAAGGACTTTGAAGCGTTCTGCCGGGAGACCGGCCACACGCTGATCAATATCGAACAGGACGGTGATGTGTTTGTGATCCGGCTGCGCAAGAAAATGCGTGGCGGAAATTCAGCTGTTTGATTTAAGTCGTAATCCGCGCGGCACAACGGCGCGTTCGGCAAGTTCGAATACGCCCTGTACTGCGAGTGCCAGGACCGCTGCGGGGATCGCGCCTTCGAGTATCAGGGCGGTGTCGTCGAGCCGGATGCCCGTCAGTATCGGCTGACCATAACCACCCGCACCTATCAGCGCACCGAGTGTCGCGGTGCCGACATTGATCACCGCCGAGGTCTTGATGCCGGCCATGATCGAGCGCATGGCGAGCGGCAGCTCCACAATTCTCAGCGAGGCGCCGGGCTCCAGCCCGATAGCCGCTGCCGATTCCACAATGCCGGAATCGATTCCGCGCAGCCCGGCATGGGTGTTCCGGACGATCGGCAGCAGGCTGTACAGGAACAGTGCGACGATGGCGGGAGGGCCGCCAATCCCCAGCAAAGGAATCATGAAGACGAACAGCGCGAGCGACGGAATCGTCTGGATGATACCAACGACGGCGAGGATACACTGACCGACCCGGTCATGACGCGCCGCCAGGATGCCGAGCGGCACCGCGAACAGGATCGCGGCACCGAGCGAAATGATGACGAGGACCAGGTGGTCGCGCGTCGACTTCCAGAGCCGGGCAACAAACCCAGAATCGGAAGGTGTGGCCGCAATCTTCAGGCGATCCGTGACGAACGCGGCAGCAACAGCGGATTCAGATTTCTTGTCGAGCTTGACCGCGCCGTTCATCGCCGACATCCGTGCCGCGTCGATGGTGCCTTCGAGCCGCGTCAGAGTGGCCGCGGCACCGGGTACGCGCTCGGCAAGGTCTGCACGGTAGAGGATAACGGCATCATAGACCGGAAAATGGTTCCGGTCGTCTTGCAGCAGAAACAGGTCGTAATAAGCGATTTCCGCATCTGTCGTGTAGACGTCGATCCCGTCAATCGCCCCAGATTCCAGCCCGCGATAGGCGAGGTCGTGGTCAAGTCCACGCACGTTCTGCTGCGGCAGGCGATACGTCGTCCGCAGAGCCGGCCAGCCGTCGCCCCGGTCAAGAAACTCGTTGGAAAACCCGAGCGAAAAATCGGCATGTCGACGCAGGTCGGAGATCGTCGCGAGGCCATAGCGGGCGGCCGTCTCTTTCGTTACGCCGATTGCATAGGTGTTGTTGAACCCGAGCGGCGCGGACATGCGGATGCCCTGTTTTGCCAGTGCAGCGCGCAGCAGGGGCAGAGTATGGGTGTCCGTTCCTTTGAGCAGTTCCTGGCGGAGGGTGCCGGTATATTCCGGGTATATGTCGATATCGCCCTTGAGCAGTGCCGACCAGAGTATGCGGGTACCGCCGAGGTCACGCCGGTGAGCGGTCTCTATGTCGTTGCCGGTCATAGTGAATTTGATGATTTCGCCCAGGATGACGGATTCGGTGAATTTCTTTGACCCGACGGTGATGTCCTGTGCCGCTGCGGGCAGGGTATGCATTGCTGTGAATGGGACGGCAAGCAGGGCGGTGAGGAGGAGGGCGGGCAGTCGGGACAAATATTTCACAGCCCAGGCTCTCCATTGAGGCCACGCGCTCCATTGAGGCCGCGCTGGGCACCGACGAATTTTTCGACGAAGGTGCTGGCCGGTGCC
>Ga0181607_10005421_pt1 | contig 10792 bp, 6 predicted proteins | sample 041ome_9_FD_132420 | JGI IMG/M metagenome (GOLD analysis project Ga0181607, IMG submission 132420) | Coastal salt marsh microbial communities from the Groves Creek Marsh, Skidaway Island, Georgia - 041413US metaG (megahit assembly) | ecosystem: Environmental > Aquatic > Marine > Intertidal zone...
CGTCTTCATACTGGCCTTCAGGGCCAAGCTGGCGCTCGAACAGGTCCACGCTGGCAAAGAAGATCTGGCCTGTCACGGTGTAGACGGCCTGCTCCGGCTCGCGCGTGCGGACCACGCTGAACATGGTGCGCACCTTGGCGGTGAAGAAGATGCCGGACAGCAGCACGCCCGCGAGCACGCCCATCGCCAGATTGTGCGTGGCGACCACCACGACAACGGTCGTCACCATCACCACGCTCGACGGCCAGGGGTGGTGGCGCAGGTTGGGGATGGAGTTCCAGCTGAAGGTGCCGATGGAGACCATGATCATCACCGCGACCAGCGCCGCCATGGGTATCCGCCCCACGATCGGGCCGAGCACAGCAAGCAGGATCAGCAGCACCAGGCCGGCAGAAAAGGTCGACAGGCGCCCGCGCCCGCCGGATGTCACGTTGATCACTGACTGGCCGATCATGGCGCAGCCGCCCATGCCGCCGAACAGTGCGGCAACGATATTGGCCGCGCCCTGGCCGGCGCATTCGCGCTTCTTGTTGCTGTCTGTATGCGTCATGTCGTCCACGATCTGCGCAGTGAGCAGGCTTTCCAGCAGACCCACGGCGGCCATGGTCAGCGAATAGGGCAGGATGATCTGCAGCGTTTCCCACGTCAGCGGCACGTCGGGCAGCACGAAATAGGGCAGGCCTTCGGGCAGTTCGCCCATGTCACCCACGGTGTTCACATCCAGATCCATGCCGATGGTGATCGCACCGATCACGATGATCGCAACCAGCGGGCTGGGCACGGCGGTGGTCAGCCTAGGCAGCAGGTAGATAATCGCCAGCGCGCCTGCGATCAGCGGATAGGTGATCCACGGCACGCCGATCAGTTCGGGCAGCTGCGCCATGAAAATCAGGATCGCCAGCGCGTTCACGAAGCCGGTGATGACTGAGCGCGAAACGAACTGCATAAGCAAGTCCAGCCGCAGCACGGCGGCAATCGCCTGGAAAATGCCCATCAGGATCGTGGCGGCGAAGAGATATTCCACACCGTGTGTCCGAACCAGCGGCACCACCACCACGGCCACGGCAGCGGTCGCAGCGCTGATCATGCCGGGGCGGCCGCCGGTAAAGGCAATCACCATGGCAATGGTGATCGATGCATAAAGGCCCACCCGCGGGTCCACGCCGGCAATGATCGAGAAGCCGATGGCTTCGGGGATGAGGGCGAGGGCGACAACCATCCCGGCAAGCACTTCCTTGCGCGGGTTGGCCAGCCAGTCACGCTTCAGCGTGGCGGTATCAAACATAAGACGTGATCCATTAGATGAGCGCCGCGATTGTGCAATGCAGCGAAGAATTCTGCGGCCCCTAAACATGGATGCGCCGCAAAGGGCAAGGGCAAGGGGTGATTTTCTTGGCGCGCCTTCCGGCCATGTCGCTGGTCGAGCAAGGTCAGCAGGTCATAGAGCCAGGCGGGCCTTGTCGCTCCAGCCCTGACTAGTTAAGCCTGAAACCAATCATCTGTTCCGGGGACTGCATCATCATGAAATCACGGCTGCTTGCCGCTTGCGCCGCGATTGGCGCGCTGGCCTTTTCCGCGCCCGCGCTGGCCGAGCATCACGAGGAAGCCGGAGCAGCTGGCGCACTGGTGGCACCGCCCATCGAATACACGCAGTGGACGCTGGACAACGGCCTGCGCGTCATCGCGGTGCAGGACCATTCGACCGCCACCGTCACCACCAGCATGTGGTACGAGATCGGCGCGAAGCTCGATCCTGAAGGGCGCAGCGGCTTTGCGCATCTGTTCGAGCATATCCTCAGCCGCAAGACGGTGAACATGCCTTACAACATGATATACGGGCTTACGGCAGATATCGGCGGCACGCGCAATGCCTCGAACAGCGTGGACCGCACCAATTATCACGAGCAGGTGCCAGCCGAATATCTCGAGACCATGCTGTGGACCCATCGTGAGCGAATGGCCTTCCCGGTGATCGATGACCAAGTGTTCGACAGCGAGCGGGATGTGGTGAAGGAAGAACTGCGCACCCGCGTGCTGGCGCCGCCCTATGGCCGCTTCGCCCGCTTTGTCCTGCCCGAGAATACCTACGACACGCTGCCTCATCGCCGCCCCAGCATCGGCTCGCTGGAAGACCTCGATGCCGCCACGCTCGATGATGCGCGCGCCTTCCACCAGGCCTATTACGGACCGGACACGGCCACGCTGATCGTGGCGGGCAATTTCGAGATGGATGAATTGCGCGCGCTGGTGGACCGGTATTTTGCCGATATCCCGCCGCGTGAAAACCCGTTGGACGGGACCATCACCGAACGGGACGCGCCACGCACCGCGCCGCGCACGGTGGCATCCTATGGCCCCAATGTTCCGCTGCCTGCCACCGGCACGCTGTGGCAAGGCCCCGCCGCTGCCGATCCTGATGTGGCGGTGCTGGAAGTGCTCTTCGCCATTCTCAACCGGGGCGAGAACAGCCGCTTCAACAGTGCGCTGGTGCGTTCGGGCCTTGCGGTGCAGGTCGAAATGGCAGTCGACTGGTCAGAGGAGGCGAGCCGCATCGCATGGTTCGGCCTCGCCAGCCCGTCAGGCGATCTCGCTGCGGTCAAATCCGCGCTCGATGCGGAAGTTGACCGCGTGCGCACCGAACTGGTAAGCGCGGCAGAACTGGCTGAGGCGAAGAACGAGCTGATCTCTGCCGCCCTGCGCCGCCGCGAAACCGCGCGTGGCAGGGCGTTCGAAATCGGCGAATACCTCGTGCTGAGCGGCGATCCCGACATGGCGGACCTGCGCTTGCAGCGCATTGCAGAGGTAACGCCGGAAGATATCCGGCGCGTGGCCAACCGCTGGCTGGCGCCGGAAGCGCGGGTGGACCTCACCTATGAGCGCGGCGAGCCTGATGCGGCGAACTATGCCAACCCCGTGCCCATGCCCACCTTCCGCACCTTGCCTCACGCCGTGGGCGCGCCGCGCGAAGTCTTGCCCAAAGGCGTGCGGCAGGAACCGCCCGCACCCGGCGCGCGGCCCGAAGTCACCACACCCGAACTGGTGCGCCACAGCCTCTCCAACGGGATCGAGGTGCTCGCCGCACAGACCGGCGATGTGCCGGTGGCGACGCTCACGGTGCTGGTTCCCGGCGGCAGCGCCAGCGATCCGCGCGAAAAGGCTGGCCTTGCCAACATGACGGCCAATCTGGCCGACAAGGGTACTGCCACGATGAGCGCGGAAGAAATCGCCGCGAAGCTGGAAAGCCTCGGCGCAACGCTGGGCGCATCGGCCCACAGCGATGGCTCCACCATCACGCTGGCCGCGCCGACGCAGAACCTTGCCGAGGCCGGCGCGGTGCTGGCAGACCTGCTGCGCCACGCCAGCTATCCCGAAAGTGAAGTGGAGCGCGAACGCGCCCGCACCATCGATAGCCTCAACGCGGCGATGAGCGATCCTGCATCGCTCGCTTCGATGGCGCGCCGCCCGATGCTCTATGGCGATGCGCCCTATGGCGGGCAGACTGCGGGCTTGCCGGAAAGCATCGCGCCCATCACGCGGGAGGACATGTTGCAGCACCGCCAGACATGGTGGCACCCCGGCGCGACGCAGGTGATCATTACCGGCGGCATTTCGCCGGAGGACGGCTTTGCCCTCACCGAAAGCCTGCTGGGTGACTGGCAGATGGATGCGCCCGCTCCCGTCCAGCCCGAAGCGCCTGCTGGCGAACCCTTGCCTGCGCGCACTTTGGTGATCGACAATCCCGATGTCGGGCAGGCTGCGGTCTACCTTTTCGCACGAGGGCCGGAACTGGATGATCCGGACTATTATACGCTGGACCTCGCCAATGCCGTGCTCGGCGGTGGATCGAGCGGCAGGCTGTTCGAGGAGATTCGCACCAAGCGCAGCCTCTCCTATGGCGCATACTCGGGCCTCGGCTCGCTGGCGGATGATCCGCTGATGGGCGCCAGCGCGCAGACCGCGCATGAGACGGTGGACGAAGTGGTTGCAGTGATGCTCGGCGAATTCGCGCGCATCGGCGATGAACCGCTCGATGAAGACCTGCTGGCGCGCCGCCGGCTGTACCTGACCGGCGGCAATGCGCGCGCGATGGAAAGCTCGGCCGGTTACGCGGGCACGGTGGCGAACTTCGTTGCGCTGGGGATCGATCCGGCAGAGGCAGACCTCTATGCCCAGCGGCTCGATGCCGTCACGGCGCAAGCAGCCAATGCAGCGGCTGACCGTTATTTCGATCCGGAGCAGACCTCGATCGTGATCGTCGGCAAGGCCGCGGCTTTTATCGATGAATTGCGCGCGATCCGTCCGGACGTGGAAGTGATCACCATGGACGAGCTTGACCTGTCGAGCGCGACCTTGCGCTAGTGCCGGTCCTTATTGCGAACCGGCGTACCAGAACTGCGCTTGGCAGGCGGCGCATTCGGTATCCATCTGGCCTATCAGGTCGAGCATGGTCGCACCGTCTCTTGCCACCGCGGCGACCTCGAGGTTGCGGGCAAGCGCGGCGAAGCTGGCGGACATGTCGCGTAAGCCTTGCGGATCGGCGCTGATGAAGGACTGCACGTCCGCCATCGGCACTTCATATTCGCCCGTCGCCATATTGCCCGGTGCTGCCGCGCGGATATCGCCAGCGGCGGCCATCCGCTCACCCGTGGCGGCAAGCTTCGCGGCGTTCTCGGCAAGGCTTGTCCATTGTGCATCGGTGATCAGCGAAGGGTCCTGCTCGCCTGCATCGGTGAAGATGTTGTTGGTCACATCCCAGATACCGACGATGGCGGGGATCACTTCGGCCTGCATGGCGTGGCGCACATGGATCGGGCCTGCGGGCGAGGTGTTGCCGACAACCGGCTCGCTGCCGCCTGATGGCGGGGTGCAGGCCGCAAGCGTGACCGCGAGGATCGAGAGGGCGGGGGCGATTGCACGGCGCATGGGGCAGGTCCTTCCTATTCAGCGGCGTCTTTCAGGTCCGCCTCTTCACTCAATTGCCGGTTCCACATCTCGGCGTAAAGCCCGTCATGGCGCAGCAATCCGGCATGTGTACCCTGCTCGCAAATCCGCCCATCCTGAATGACATGGATCAAATCGCTGTCGGCAATCGTCGAAAGGCGATGGGCGATGGAAATGGTGGTGCGCCCTTCGGACACGCGCTTCAGCGTGGAGAGAATGTCCTGCTCGGTCCGCGTGTCGAGCGCGCTGGTCGCTTCGTCCAGCAGCACGATGGGCGGGTTCTTGAGCAGGGTGCGGGCGATGGCCACGCGCTGCTTCTCGCCGCCCGAGAGCTTGAGGCCGCGCTCGCCCACTTCGGTCTCCAGTCTTTGCGGCAAGCTGTCGATGAACGGCCAGATCGCTGCATCGCGCGCAGCCTGGATGATCGCATTCTCGTGGGCATCCTCGCTGCCATAGGCGATGTTATAGCCGATGGTGTCGTTGAACAGCACGCTGTCCTGCGGAACGATGCCGATATGGGCGCGCAAGCTGTCCTGCGTGACCTGTGCGATATCCTGCCCGTCGATCAGGATGCGGCCTTGCCAAGGATCATAGAAGCGGAACAGCAGCCGCCCGATGGTGGACTTGCCCGCACCTGACGGACCGACCAGCGCCACCTTGCCGCCAGCGGGCACTTCGAAGCTGAGGCCGTGGAGGATCTTGCGATCGTGGTCATAGCCGAAATGCACATCGTCAAAGACGAGGGTGGGGCGATTCACCACCAGGGCCGGCGCACCGGGTGCGTCCTCCACTTCGACATTGGTATCCATCAGGCAGAACATCTCCGCCATGTCGACCAAGCCTTGCCGGATCGTGCGATAGACCCAGCCGAGCATGTCGAGCGGGCGGAACAGCTGCTGCAGGTATGTGTTCACCAGCACCAGATCGCCCACGGAAAGGCGGCCCTGGCTCCAGCCCCACACGGTCCACGTCATCGCGCCGCCCATCATCAGCTGCAGGATGAAGGCCTGCACGATATTGAGCATGGCGAGCGAATTGTCCGTGCGGATCGCGGCTTCGGCGTAATCGTTCGTCGCGCTGGCGAAGCGGCGTTTCTCTCGTTTCTCGGCCCCGAAATACTTCACCGTCTCGTAATTCAGCAGCGAATCCACCGCGCGGGACATCGCCTGCCCGTCCAGCCGGTTCATCTGCGCGCGCAGTTTCGTGCGCCATTCGGTGATCATCTGGGTGATGCGGATGAAGGCGAAGATGGTGACGGCGGTGGCAGCCACGATTTCCCAGCCGAACAATTTGTAGAAGATCACCGCCACCACGATCAGTTCGATGATGGTGGGCAGGATGTTGAACAGCAGGAAATAGATCATGTTGCTGATCGATTTCGTGCCGCGCTCGATCACGCGGGTAAGCTCGCCCGTGCGGCGCGAAAGGTGGAAGCGCAGCGACAGTTGGTGCAGGCGTTGGAACACGTCCTCCGACAGATCGCGAACGGCATCCTGCCCTACGCGGTTGAACACCATGTTGCGCGTCTGGTCGAAGAAGGTGGTGGCAAAGCGCCCGGCGGCATAGGCAATCACCAGACCCAGCGCGACCCAAAGCGCCTCGTCCCGGCTTTCGGCTGCCATGGCATCGACAGCGCGGGCATAGGCAAAGGGCACGGTCAGCACGATCACCTTGGCGGCGATCACGAACAGCGCCGCCACGCCAATGCGCCAGCGCAGGTCCGGCCTGTCTTTCGGCCAGAGATAGGGCAGGAAGCGGCGGACGGTTGCCCATCCGGCCTGTTCGATCAGTTCGTCTTCATGCTTGCCGGTGCCCGCCATGCCCCATCAAGTGGGGGCTGGCGCGCCGCGCGGCAACACAAAACGCCATTCACCTGCTGATACTGGATCGCACCGGCGTAAAGGCATCGCGCGACGGCAGGCGGGCATCATCCGGCAGATCGAACAGGATTCGGCGGCTGGCAAAGTCGATGGCGACGCGTTTGAACAGGCGCAATTCGCTCATCCCCAGGATCAGCGCCGGCTCGTCTTCGATGCCCAGCGCCTCGAAGGTCGGGCTTTCGGTGAACGAGATCGGGAAGTTGGAAAGCTCCGCCCGGCCCATCTCCAGCTTGCGCGCGAAACGGACTGTGTTGCTCGCCCGGACCCCGTTGATGTCTGTCATCTCGGAATTCACCGCTTGCCGCGCCCGGCGCATCCGCTCGAACAATTCGGTGTTGCCGATGGAGCCTTGCGCGCCGGTATCCACGATGATCGCGGTGCGCACGCCATCGACATTGGCGCGGGCGATGATCAGCTGGCCTTCGATCCGCCGCGCGCGGACAACGATATCATACCCGCGATTGCTGCGCTGGTCCTCGTCGTGCGCGATTTCGATCACGCGGTTCTCGAAATCCAGCAGCACGCGGCGGTCCTGCAGGGAATCGAGCCCGAGTATGCCGTCGGCCCCGCCGATATTGCTGCCATCGACCAGCGCGGCGGTGGCGCTGTAATTGCTGTGGCTGCCGAAAGTCAGTTCATCGACCACTGCTGTTTCCACCTGTCGCTGGCTGGCTATGCCGATCAGCGTTGCCGTTCGCCGGTCTGTCAGCTGCAACTGGTCTGCCAGGCCGTTGCTGAGAACAGTGGCTTGCGCGCCGGTGTCGATCATGAAGGGGAAGGGGCCTTGCCCGTTCACCGTGACCGGCACCGTCATCCGGCGATAGCGTTCGATCTGCATGTGCAGGGTTTCGACTGCCGCTTCTTCAGCGGCGGCGGTAATTTCCGTTTCCGCGAAGGTCATGCCGCTGCCCGTCAAGAACAGCGCCAGCGCCGTGCTGATATCCAGCCATCCCATGGCATCCTCCTGCGGACTCGTGTCCGGCTGTTATGGAGGCCAGCATGCCACCGGAATGGCGGATGCGGAAATACGGTATTCAGCGCGGGGCGGGCAGCAGCGGTTGCCATCCGAGTTTGGCAAATGCACCTGCGGCAATCTCGTGGATTTCCAGTTAGGCCGGGTGGCGGATCATGCGCAGCAGCGAGAGCCAGCACAGCACCCCGATAAAACTTGCGGTGGCAATCTGAAGGAAGCTCGCCTCAACCGGCGGTGCCCAGAAAATGCAGGATAGCGCGATGGGCAGAACCGCCGCGCCCGATACCAGCGCCGATTGCAGCCAGCTGGCCACCAGCGCTGGAATGGAAAAGCCCACCATGCGCTGCAGGAAGGGCACATCTATACAAAGCCAAACCGCGCCATAGGCAACGCGGCTGGCGGCAGCCATTTCCAGCGAGATCCACGCCCCTATCGCCAGCAGCAGCACCGATGCGCGGATCGGCCTTTATATAGGCCATCTGCTTGCCCAGCCTGTCCGGCAGCGAGATGTTGTCGCCATCCGTGCGCGCCACCCACGGTGCGGCAGCTTCTGCAAACAGCAGGTTGAGGCTGGCGATAAGGCCGCGGTTTTGCTGGTGGATCACGCGGATGCGCGGATCGCTGGCGGCGCGGGCGTCGATCACGTGGCCAGAGCCGTCGGTCGAGCCGTCATTCACGATCAGGAATTCGAAGTCCGTGAAGGTCTGCCCAAGGATGCTGTCGATCGCCTCGCCCACATAAGGCGCATTGTTATAGACCGCGAGAGCCACGGTCACTTGCGGCGTGGCAGGGGAAGGGGCGGCCATCAGCTGCGGACCAGCGCGGCAGACAGGCGCAGCGCGCGCCGGCTCGCCCAGCTTCAGCAGGCGGGCCACCGTGCGCCACATGCCCCTATGCGAACCGCCCTCGCCGATGTGATGCACGATAATGTCGAACCCGTTGTCACGCAGCGCGATGGGAGAGTGGAGAATGCCATTGGTCACCGCCGCGCGCACGCGGGCAGCCAGGCCGGGCTCACCGAAGAAGGCGTCCAGCTCTTCGCTGGGAGGCAGCTTGTCGAGATCGGCGGTCGGGTCAGGCTTGCCGGCATCGCGCATACGCCATGCTTCATAGGCTATCGCCGCGCCCACCTGCTGTTCGGTGGCGTGGCGCTTGGACACCTGCCCCAGATAATGGCGATACTTGATTAGCCGCTCAGGGATATTGGCCATCTGCGTTGCCGAAGCGAGGCGCAGCCACAGGTCGAGATCCTCGCAATGCTTGAAGGCAGCGTGATAGCCGCCCTGCGCCAGCACGATGTCGCGCCGGTACATCACCACCGGGTGGCACAGCAGCGGCCCGCCATTGGCGATGTTGTGGAGGAACTCCTCGTGCTTCACCGGGTGGTCGCAGCCGCCGCTTATGTAGGGGCCGCCGTACTCGTCTATATCAGTGCTCCATGACCCGACGATGCGGATTGTCTGCCAGAAAGCGCATCTGCTTGGCGAAGCGTTCGGGATGGGCGATGTCATCGGCATCCATCCGCGCAACGATGGGCGCACGCGCTTCATCGAGCAGCTGGTTGAGGCTGGCGACTAGGCCGCGGTTCTCGCGGCTGATCGGGCGGATGCGCGAATCCTTTTCTGCATAGTCACGCAGCATGGCGGGCGTGGCATCACGCGATCCGTCATCAAGGATCAGGAATTCGAGGTCGGGGAAGCTTTGCGCAAGGATGCTGTCGATCGCTTCGGCCAGGAAGCGCTCGCCATTATATACGCTCATCGCCGCGCTGAGCGCCGGGGCCTGCTGGTCGCTTGTCACACTCTTGCTCATGGTCTGCTTTGTTCACCTGCACGCGCGCTCGCCTCACGTGCGCGCGCGTCACTCTATTATCTCTGTGCCTGCGCCCCCTCATGCCCGCCTTTGGTTAATGAAGCTTTCACTGCCCCAAGACGGCAGCACTGCGGCGAAGGTGTGTGCGGGATTGCGAATCAATCCGGCCGCGGCACGAATCAGAAGCTGCGGCGCACGAATCAAACAGGATTCGCGGGGCCAGAAGGTAATCGATCCGCGATTCTGGATGGAATCGCGATACTTTGAAGCGTCCCGTGCTGGATGAATCGGCCTCAGGATCGGAAATGGAGTTGGCGTGTGGTATTAAGCTACCGCTGGCTTCCTCTGAGGCCCGGATTCGCCGATCCCGAGACGGGGGCGGAAGCGAGAAGAAAGCCTTCTCTGCCGCACTAAATCATTGTTTGTTTGTTATTTTTGATCTTTTTGAAAGAAAACTGCAAAAAGCCGTTGACCGAATCCGGAAGCACGCCTAGATGGGCTCCACCGACGCGGGGCTGACGGTTTCCACCGCCACCAAGTATCGGTCGCCAACATTGATCGGACAGCCGGATCCCCCGGTGTAAATCGGGGAACCGATTGCTGTCCGCTTTAACTGTCTGGTGGCTCTTTGACATTGTCGCATTTTAGATGAAGGGACATGTGGGCGACGGCGCCCGGTCCGGGGGTCTCAAGGCTCCGATGACCGGTTAACCTAAGCCGATTGCCACATCCTATCCGATCACCACGATCGGTAGTGATGATGCATGTCCTTCGTATCCATTACGTTTGACAGTGCAGGTATCGGCTCCTTGAAGCTCATGCTTGATCGGTCGACGATCTTCGGATCGTGCCGGTTTTGTATGTGACACAAACTTGAGAGTTTGATCCTGGCTCAGAACGAACGCTGGCGGCATGCCTAACACATGCAAGTCGAACGAACCCTTCGGGGTGAGTGGCGCACGGGTGCGTAACGCGTGGGAACCTGCCCTTAGGTTTGGAACAACAGTTGGAAACGACTGCTAATACCAAATAATGTCTTCGGACCAAAGATTTATCGCCTTTGGATGGGCCCGCGTTGGATTAGCTAGTTGGTGGGGTAAAGGCTCACCAAGGCGACGATCCATAGCTGGTCTTAGAGGATGATCAGCCACACTGGGACTGAGACACGGCCCAGACTCCTACGGGA
>Ga0181607_10005430_pt1 | contig 10786 bp, 15 predicted proteins | sample 041ome_9_FD_132420 | JGI IMG/M metagenome (GOLD analysis project Ga0181607, IMG submission 132420) | Coastal salt marsh microbial communities from the Groves Creek Marsh, Skidaway Island, Georgia - 041413US metaG (megahit assembly) | ecosystem: Environmental > Aquatic > Marine > Intertidal zone...
CAACGACTACGTGATTGGCCGAATGTGATGGAAGATAATAATGTTCCAGCGTGGATTGCATATAACATGGAACCAATCGACCCTGCTAGTGAAGTTGATCCAGATGATAACGATCTAATCACTATATAAACTTTTATTAACTTTGTATAAGATGAAATGCGCCAATATTGGCGCATTTCTTTTGAGTGCTCCTATAAATATCTTGTAATTTAAATAATAATGTGTTACAATATACTTGTATATTAGGAGCTAAACTTGAAAAGATCAACAGCATTTTTTATGAATGGAGGAGCAGGCAGAGTCATTGCTAGTATTCCTGCATTTGAACTTTATGAAAAAGAAAACCCCAACGACGACTTTATTATAGTGTGCGAAGGCGGCACTGATATGTACAAAGGTCATCCAACATTGTCTAAACGTATGTTTGATCATTGGCACAAAGGATTGTTCGAAACATACATCAAAGATAGAAATTGTGTTAGTCCAGAACCGTATAGAGTGTGGGAGTATTACAATCAGAAGTGTAGCTTATCACAAGCATTTGATATTGAGATTAACAACAAAGGTATTCGAAAATTAGAAAAGCCTACACTGTGTCTTAATAAAACAGAAATTGTAAGTGCAGCAAATGTTGTCGAAGAAATTAAACAAGTAACAGGATTTGATAAAATTCTTGTTGTTCAACCGTTTGGAAGAACTGTAGAAAATATTGGAGACTTTTTAGTAGACAGTACTTCAAGAAGTTTCCAGTTAAACAATATTATTGACATTATTAATGAACTTAAAAAAGAATACGGCATTATTATAATGTCAGAACATCCTGTTATTGTTGACGAAAGTCCTAACCCTAAGTATCCTGTTGCACAGCCTGAAATTCCTGATATACGTATATGGGCAGGTATTATTGAAATAGCTGATCACTTTTTAGGTTGTGACAGTTTGGGTCAACACCTTGTAAAAGCACTTGGCGGCACAGCAACAATTGTTACAGGTAGCACGTATCCTGTAAATATTTCTTACCCAGACGACGATAATTTTGATATTATTGATGTAGGTGAAGGTAACCGTGTTTATGCACCTATTAGACTTACAATGGAAGAAGAACAAGACAGATTAAATGACGAAGTGATGGAACTAAGTCAAGAACATATTGATCAAGTTTTAAAGAGTGTTAGAAAATTTTTAGGACCAACAAATAAACCGCAACCGTTGTCTGTACCGAAAAAAGATTTTGGTAAAGATGGAAAGCCTAAACTTGTTCCGGGTAATACTACTATAAAACGTTTTGGAGAAAACTAATATGGCTAAATGGATAGCAGCAGTAACAAGAGGACACAACGGCGGCGTATGTCTTTTAAAAGACGGCGAGATTGTATTTGCAGTTGAAGAAGAACGTTTAAGTCGACACAAGTATGACGGCGGCCCATTAGCGGCTATGGTTAAGATTTTAGACTATACTGATAAACTAGATTATCTAGTTATTGCACACACTCAGCCTTTACAAGAAACAGCAGGTCGTATTGATTTTACAGGCGATGACATGTATACGGGTCTAGCAAGGAAGCTAGGTTTAATTGACAATAATCCTAAAACTGATATCTATAATCATCCTCAAGTAGTTGATCTTGCTCATGTGCATCATAAATTACATGCTGCTTGTGCATTTTATCGTTCGGGATTTGAAAGTGCAGCCGCAGTTATTGTTGACGGTGCCGGTACATTTATTCCTGCAGAAATTGAAGCAGGCAGGCAAGAAATGCTTTATGAGTTAGAAACAATTTTTGATTGTGACTATCCGTTTGATATTAAAACACTTTGGAAACATTTAGGCGGTAACGGACCCTTTAGATCATCTCGTTCTACTGAGATGCCTAGCGAACGGTTTGACGAATACGGCACACACGAGTGCATTATTGATGACGGAGCCGGTATTACAAAAACATACGAAGCAGTAACTAACTATTGTGGCTTTCAAGCAATTGAAGCAGGTAAAACTATGGGACTGTCACCTTACGGTAAACCTAATGATAAAATACCTCCGCTTTATGTTGAAGCAGGAGGAGATTGGACTGTAGCTAATAGACACTTAGTAATTCCTACGTATCCTAATAGTTCTATTATTAATGAAGGATTTTTTAATTATCTAGCAACTCCGCCTGATTATTATAACACCGAAACAGGCGAATACAAGGATGTAACACAGTTAGAAAATAGAAGAGATTTAGCATATGCCCTTCAGAAAGAAAGCCAAGAACAAGTTTTAAAACTAATTCTTAAAGCACATGAAATGACTGGTAAGAAAAACATTGTCTTATCAGGCGGTTACGGACTAAACTGTGTTGCTAATTATTACTACTTAGAAGAACTTAACAAGCTCGGAATTAACTTGTATGTTGAACCGATTAGTAGTGATGCAGGTACTGCAATTGGTGCAGCTATGATCGCTTGGCAACAGTCAAGTAGAGATACTGAAACTAAGCCGTTTGGAGAAAGTTTATACTTAGGTCCGCCTAAAGAATATACATACTCGGATGTTGAAGCAGTTGCTGAGAAGTATAATGCAGAAATTACAGATGCTACTGAAAAAGATGTAGTAAGTTTAATGCGTGATAAAAATATTGTTGCAATGTTTCAAGGACGATCAGAAGCAGGGCCACGTGCATTAGGTAACCGTTCACTAATGTTTGATCCAACTTTTGAAGATGGAAAAGATTGGGTTAACCGTATTAAGCGCCGAGAATACTTCCGTCCGTTTGCAGGCAGTATTTTGCACGAACATGCACATGAATGGTTTGATATGCGCGAAATGGATGAAAGTCCACACATGATGTATGCAATGGATTGTCAGGAAGGCATTGCTGAAAAAATTCCAAGCATTATTCATGTAGATGGTACATGTCGTATTCAAACAGTTAAAGAACAACAAAACAAAAACTATTATGCTGTAATTAAAGAATTTTACGAGCAAACAGGTGTTCCGATTATCTTTAACACAAGTTTTAATTTAGGTGGTGAACCCTTAGTTGAAACTCTTGACGATGCACTAAGAACATTAGCAAACAGTGAAATTGAATATCTTTATATGCCAGAGCATGGAAAATTATTAACAGTTAGGAATTAAATGTTAGTTAATGGTAAACTAAAAGACAACTTAAATGATTTTGACTTAGCAGAAGATCAAATAATTGTTATTGATGATCTATTTCCTCAATGGATGATAGATCATATACATCATCAAGTGTTTAATACATATAGTTGGTTTTACGGACATACAAGTAACTATCCGGAAGATCCAATGCATGACGTAGGTGCGGATCCTAGTTGGTCAGAAGTACCTGCATTTAAACAACAAATTAATCCCCCTACTAGTCCTAATGCACATGATAGCTGTTGGCAAATGGTTTATAATGCTATTACGCAGTTTATTCCGTTTGAGTTAGAGTTAGGAGAAGTATTAGTTAACGGTCAACAATATATTCATAATACTATTCCTCATACTGATTGCGAGTGTGATAACGGTTTAACTTTTATCTACTATACAAACAGAGAATGGAAAGAAGAATGGGGTGGCGCTACAGTTGTAGAATTAGAATCGGGTAAATGGACACCAATCTATCCCAAACCTGGGAGAGTTGCTATTTTTAAAGGAAACCTTCCTCATCACGGTCTTCCTCCTAACGAAAACTATAAAGGACTAAGAGCAACACTTGTTTATAAAATGATGCGAGTAGTTCCGTTACCACCGAGGAAGTTTAACTAATGAAGTACAATATGTTTCATGTGCCGTTTTTTATTGATAGTGTCGAGCTAGATAAAATTGACATTGGCGAAGCACCGTACGAACGTATTTGGCTTAGTGAAACAAATTCCACACTAGGGCAACAACATAACATACCAGACAGCACGTTTGAATATTTAATTGAAGTTTTTGGAAGAAATCTTGGCCCGGAATTAATTGGCGGCAACCCAAGATTTGGTCCTATATGGAGAAACAAATATGAAAAGAATGACTGGCAAGATATACACATACATCCAAGGTCTACTTGGAGTTTTGTAATATATGAAACTGTTGATTCTGCAAAGACTGTTTTTATGAGCCCAATTTTTAAAGAGGTTCAAAATCAGTTTGGAACCAACGTAGAAGAATTTCCTTTAGACTTTCGACCAGAATGCAAAAAAGGAGATATAATTATATTTCCTAGCTTTATTGAACATTTTGTAAGACCCGGAAACGAAGGTACAACTATTTCTGGAAATATTTATATGGACTTTATATAATGGAAACAACTACAGTAATAATTGATAATTTTTTACCTAACCCTGATTTAGTAAGAGAGCAAGCAGTACAGCTAGAGTATTATGAACACAACGGTGAATTTCCCGGAGTTCGTAGTGATGCAGCCGACGGTGACTATCAGCAGTTTGTTCAAACAAGGATTGCTGAAATTTTAAATGTTACTATAGATGAATTTGTTTACGACAGTTTTTGTTTTCAGATGGTATACGAAGGTGCAAAAACTTGGATTCACAGAGATGGTTGCGATTGGGCAGGTGTATTATATCTTACACCAGATGCACCTTTAGAAGCAGGTACTGCATTATATAATGAACACAACGATTTAGTTACTGCAATTGGAAATGTTTATAATAGACTAATTTTATATAGAGGTAATATTGATCACTCAAGTATGATGGCAGGCTTTGGCGATACTCCTGAAACTGCTAGACTTACTCAAGTATTTTTCTTTAATGCAACAAAAACTTCTCCGTGGGATGATGTAAAATGATATCAGACTTTTGGTCTCAGTTTTTTTATTATACAACACTGGAAAATAAAGATGATATATTAAAAGAATGGGAACCGTACATTAACGATCCTAGCGTTTATGGCGAAGATTGGTCAATGTCAAAAACTCAAACGACTATACGTAGTGAAAAAAATAACGACTTGCCTTGGGATATTTGGTTTAAGTCTGTACAGCCGCATATGAGTAATTTTTTAGAAGGTCTAAGTCCTCGAGTTCCATACAGTGTGCATTGTGATGAAATGTGGATGAATAGCTACAAAAAAGGTGACTATCAAGAACCACATGATCATGCATTTCCAGGTAGAAGTGTTAGCGCAATATATGTATTAGACTTTCCTGAGGACGAAGCCGATCCAGGCGGAACCCTTGTTTTTGAATGTCCTAACTTTAATATAATAAGAAGTTCAGGAATGGATAGAATTTTTGATGCATATAGTTATCAACATATTACACCTCCTTTAGAAAAAGGAACGTTAATCTTTTTTCCTAGTTGGATTTCGCATTATGTATTGCCTAACAAGACAGACAAGCGTAGAGCAACAATTGCAGCAAACTTTGTAGTAAGACAAGAACAGTCTAATGAATGATACATTATATATTGCAAATAACAGATGGATAGTAGAAACTCATGCACCGATGTGGCAAGAGTACGAAAAATTATTTGATAGCAATCATCCTAATCTTGTTGAACCGGGAAAAAGTACTACAGTTAACGGATACCAAATACCTCATACGTTAGAAGAAACTAAAGACATTGCAAACTTTATTATTGATAAAACAAACAGCGTATTAGAAGATGGTGATGTTCCTTGTACAGTTCATAACCACATACAATCGTGGAGCATAAGATACTTTCCAGGAGGATGGAAAGGTATGCACAATCATGCAAAGGGTGTTACAGGATGTACAGCAGTTCTTTACTTTGATGACATCCAAGATCAACCAAACGACGAAGGAGCATTTTATGCAGTGTTACAAGATGCGCAAGGCGAAACTTATATACAATGGTGGCAACCGACGCCAGGAAAATTGTTAATTATGGATGCTAGAATTTGGCATGGTGCGTATCCTACTCTTGACGAACGTAAAGTAATGGTTTTTGACTTTGAGGTAGATTGGCGTGGGTAGAACATTATTTGTTGGGTGTAGTCATTCTATGGGATACAACGGAAATGTCTCTGATAGCAAAATGAATAAGGCCTGGAATGATAATAATTATGCTGAAATATACAGCGAAGTAAACAATAAAGATATTGTTATTATGGCAAGTGCAGGTACAGGTAATCGAGTACTTCCTAGATTTGTTGCAAACGCTTTTAAATTGTATGATGATATAGATGAAGTATTTGTACAGTCTACATATTGGGGTAGATTTCCAGTAGCAATTAATCCAACGCTAACTGATAAAGAAATATTTCCTTTAGATTTTTTCTTAGATAAAAATACTAAATCAAATAAAATAGAAAGATACAGTATTGCATTATTGTCAAACGAAAAGTATTTGGAGACTTTTTTAAAACCTACAGCAGAAGATTACGATACATTTCCATATGTTAAAGAAACAAAGCCATTTTATGCAGAACCAGATGTTAGAAGATCTAGTCATATGTATTTGAGAATGTGGCATTATAGTAATACGCACTTAGAACAAGAGGACTTCTTTTCAAATATTGCACTATGTGATATGCTATGTACATACAATAATGTGCCTCTTTATGTTTGGAATATTAATGACAGATGTTATCTTCCAAAAGAGACATCATCGTTTTATACAGATCTAAAGTCGACGTCGATTTCAAATGTAGATGCAATTAACTATGTTAAACAACATACAGAAATTAAAACGGTTGATGGTGAACACTATTCAAAAAATGTTCACCAAGCAATTGCAAAATACTATATACCATATATAAAGGAACAAAGATGAGCGAACTATATTCAGGAATTGAAGAATATCATAATGCTTTTGACAAAGCATATTGTGAAGAAATTATTAAACATTTTGAAGTAATGGCTCGAAGAGATGTTGTTAAACCTAATAACAGAGGACATGGATTTGTAACAGACAATCGTATTGTGTTTGACTGGGCACATACTCAAAAACAATATCACTATGATTACGGGTTATGTGATCACTTTTATCAAACAGTAAACGAGATCTATACAAATCAATATGTTGAAAAATACAGTATGCTAAAACATGCTACTCAACATAGTCCTAAAGGTATGAGTTTACAAAGAACAGGTCCACACGAAGGCTATCATGCCTGGCATGCTGAAGCATTAGATCTAAGTAGTGCTTCTCGAATAATGACATATATGCTGTACTTAAATGATGTTGATGAAGGTGGCGAAACAGAGTTTTTATATCAGGGTGTTAAATTAAAACCTGAGCAAGGCAAATTAGTTCTGTTTCCAACTAACTATTTGTATCCACACAGAGGAAATCCAATCTACAAAGGATACAAATACATTATTACAGGATGGTTTACTTTTGATGAGTAGCGAAAAGTACAAAATTAACAATACATTTGCTACCGCCGGAAGTCGGTGTGTAATTGGATTAGATCGAGATGGTACTATTAATCGTGATTTAGGAACATACGTTACTAGACCAGAAGACTTTGAACCTATACCCGGAAGTCTTGAAGCTATTGCAGAATTAAGACACAGAGGACATAGTATTGTTATTATCACTAATCAAGGCGGGATTGCTAAAGGAGTAATGACAGAACAAGATGTTACTCGTGTACACGATCACATGCTAAACTTACTTGGACAAGCAGGCTGTCCTAGCATTGACGGTATCTATTTTAGTGAATCTAGTAGTAAAAAAGACATGTATGCTAAACCTAATGCTGAAATGTTTAAACTTGCAGAAAAAGAAAATAAGTTTAAATTTAGTCAAGGTTTTTATGTTGGAGATAAGATATCTGATTTAAAAGCAGCAATGAAAGTTGGAGCAAGGCCTGTGCTGGTAAGAACCGGATACGGTTTTGAAACTGAGAAAGAATTGAATAAATATACGTATAAAAAAATTAAACGTGCAACATACGTTTTTGACACATTGCAGGATTTTGTACACGCATTATAGGAGAATTTTATGCCATACGCAATTAAAAAACCACACCCAAGTAATCCAAAGGTAAAAATCTGGCATTCATGGGATCCAGACGGAGACGGATACGAAGAAATTAGAAAGTTCGTAGTAAGAGAAAACGCACAGCGTTGGATTGACGAAAATCATCCAAATAAAGGATGTGAGATTGTAGAAATCGCTTACGAAATTGGACAGACTGATGAAGAACTTGTAGAAAAAGAACGTCTAGCAGATGACCCTGATACACCTAATGGTGTAAGAAGTTATCGAACTAAAGACGACGAAACGCTAATCGGAAAGTTAACAACGTTTACAGTTGACGGCGAGTTAGACGACTAACCTGTTCTTACAATAACATGTATACCATACGGTGTTTGTATCGGTTCTTCTAACAACTGATCCATTGGAGCAGATTTTACTGAAAGATAAAGTTCTGATACAACATCGTTAATATCAAACCACCCTAAATCGCCATCTTTATACCAACTATGTGGACAGGCACTGTGTTCTTTAACTGCTTGTGCCCAAGAATATCCTCCACTCATAAGTTCGGCAATAATTTGCTTTGCTTCAAAGACTGCGTAATATATTTCTCTTGAATGAGAAGATTCAATGGCATCTTCATGGCTTAATAAAATATGACTACAACGTACTTTTGGGTACGGGTCTTTATTGCTCATAATGTTCCTTTGTTAATATTATAGTATCTTGGTGCATTTTACTATTAAATGCTAATTGATTTAATATAACATTATTTATATCACCACAGCTATGCACAGTCATACCTAAAGTAATTCTAGGTGTATCAGATTCCACAGGAGGAACATAGTGAAATAGTTCACATGGAAAGATGTGTAAGTATCCTAATTTATTTTCTCTAACTATGCCTTTTTCGTTAAACGGCTTATATGTTATACCAGGTTTTGTGTCGCCTGATATAAACGCATTACAACTAAAACTTCTACCCATTCTTCCTTGATGATTATGCCAGTTTATTCCTTGACCTTTTCGATAAACATTAACCCATGCTTGACACATAATAGGCCATTCGAGGTCTTTGTTTATATGAAATAAACATTCTGCTAATCTTTCGGCTAACTCCGGAAAATAGTGAAATAAATTATAGTGTTGATAATTTGATGTTGTTACATTATCGTAGTAATCTGGTGCGGGAGTATGATCTCCGTATCCTGCTTCAATGAGCTGTTTTTCAAAGTCAAACGCCCATTTTTCTATTTCTTTACACTCTTCAGTTGTTAAGAACGGAACTTCGATTACGTTATCTTCAAAACTCATTAATTGCCCTTACAAATTTGCAGAAGCTTTATCTTCTGTCCGACCTTGTGCTTTAAGCTGTTCTTGATTCATTTCGGCAACTTGACTATCTCCTGGACCAATTCGATAGTTATCTTCAACCGAATCAGCAGTACTCACTTCAGTAACACTACCTTCTTTACTCAAACAAATTAATTGATGCGGCTGTAATGGAGGATTGTGCCATACATCGCCTTCTTTTAAATCTTTTTCGTACATTACGCTATTTGAGGTATTGATATATCTAACTTTAAATCGTCCATTATTTACAAACCAAGTCTCGTCTTTTTCTTTATGAAAGTGCATACTTGTCTTTGCACCTTCTCTTGTAAATGCCATAATTTTACCGCAGTACTTGTCATTAGTGGCCCAAATCATTTCATAACCCCAGCCTTTTTGATCTACACCGCTTTTTCTAGTTGGTTGATTCATTTACATACTCCTCTACTGTTGTAAAATTTATATTTGTAATATTACTTAATTTATTTGTATCTGCACATGTATATTTTTGATATTGGCTTTTTAGATTATCTGGCATTGATATTTCTGTAATCGTAGCATTATATTTTTTAGCAATTATTTCTGCTACATCTTTAAAACTAGTTGTAGTACCAGTACCTACATTATACAAACCGGGTGTTTTATTTTCTAGTAACTGTTTATGTACTTCGCATACATCGCCTACAAATATAAAATCTCTTAGATAGCTGTCACTATTCTCAAATATTTTAATTCTTTTTGATTTAGTTGCTTGTTCTGTAAACTTAGTAATAGGACTTGCTTGATTACCTTTATGTTCTTCTAACGGTCCATAAACATTAAAATAACGCAGGCCTTGTACAACGATATTATGCTGCGGCAATCCCCACACCCACCTATCAAACAAATATTTGCTCCAGGCATACGGACTCTGCGGCTGTTTAGGTGCATCTTCGTTAAAGTCTGTATTAGTACCATATACACTTGCACTAGACGAATATTGTAGCATTACACCTTTTTTATTACATTCGTTAAATAACCACTTTGAAAATTCGTAGTTCTGTAACATGATTTTATCAATATCAGTTTCGGTCGTACTTGATATAGCACCGGTATGAATAACACAATCAAATCCTTCTACTTCAGGAAGACTGTCTTCTTGCCATTCGTACCCAAATAATTCATGATCGTTTTGAAGATATAAAGTTAAATTTTGACCAATAAATCCTTTATGTCCTGTAATTAATATTTTCATTTGCTTGCCTCTATAATGCTGGTTGTCGAATACCCTTCAACTGTGGGTACTAAATGTACATCTGCTAAATCGTGACCAACAACTTGTTCTACTGTATAATCACCGCCTTTTACAATTACATGCGGCTTTAATTGTTTAATTAATTCGTATGGTGTATCTTCGTTGAATACAATTACTTGATCTACCCATGGCAATATTTTTAATTGGCTAATACGTTTGTGTATGTTATTAATAGGGCGTGTTTCGCCTTTGAGACGTTTGACACTTGCATCACTGTTAATACCTACAATTAGTTTTTCTCCGAGTGTTTTTGCTTCTGCTAAGAGCTCA
>Ga0181607_10005435_pt1 | contig 10780 bp, 10 predicted proteins | sample 041ome_9_FD_132420 | JGI IMG/M metagenome (GOLD analysis project Ga0181607, IMG submission 132420) | Coastal salt marsh microbial communities from the Groves Creek Marsh, Skidaway Island, Georgia - 041413US metaG (megahit assembly) | ecosystem: Environmental > Aquatic > Marine > Intertidal zone...
CCAACAACGGCACCTGCGACCGTGCCGACTTGTCGGCCTGTTGGTTCATTGCCGTCTGCACATGCAGTCAAGGTCACACATGCCGCGGCTGTTATAGCCAACTTGCGTACCATCAGAATTCTCCCTATGCGGCCCCGCGACGCTTTGCCCAGCCGCCTGACTACCCTATCTTGTCTACATCATATAGCGCGCCCCATATATGGCGCGCCAGGGCCTTTCCGCCACCAAATCCGCCCAACATGGCGAGATCAAGGCGGCGCGGCTTAGATTGCGATTTGGGCGCAAGCTTTTTAGCGCTTTGAGAAAGGATAACGCCATGGATGATATGGTCGTTGACGATCCCCACCGCCTGTTTGACGAATGGATGGCCGCTGCTGAAGCGTCAGAGTTGAACGACGCAAACGCCATGACGGTGGCGACGGTTGGCGCGGATGGACGCCCCGCCGCGCGTATCCTTCTTCTGAAGGGGCATGATGCCCGGGGTTTCGTGTTCTACAGTAATCTGGATAGCCGTAAGGGCCAGGAAATCCAGGGTAACAGTGCCGTTGCATTGCTCTTCCATTGGAAGACACTGCGCCGCCAGGTGCGCATTGAGGGACCGGTGCAGCCGGTCACATCTGAAGAAGCCGACGCTTATTTTGCATCCCGAGCGCGGATGAGCCGGATCGGTGCCTGGGCGTCTGACCAGTCCCGCCCGCTCGAAAGCCGCGCCGCGCTCGAAGCGCGTGTTTCTGAAATGGAAGCCCGGTTTGACGGCCAAGAACCGCCGCGCCCAGAGAACTGGTCTGGATTCCGCCTCGTTCCGGAACGGATTGAATTTTGGCGCGACGGTGCTTTTCGCCTGCATGACCGGATTATCTACCAGCCTGATGGGTCTGGATGGCGGACGACGCGGCTTTATCCTTAATACGATCCCCATTCCTGACATTATCCCCCGTGCAAATGCGTTTAGCGGCTGCGCTGGGATCAGACCGGTAGCGTCCAACCGTGAATATGGTATTGTGTTAACGGATTAACGTTCTGGAAGCGGCCTATGCGACTCGCCGCCGATGTCTGAGGGGGCGCGGATATGAGCTTTGGTTCGATTTTGGCACCGGTTGGCGATGTCGATAGCGGCTTCCCGGCTTTGGAGCTGGCATTTGCAGTTGGCCGGTCATTTAGTGCTCACGTGGATGTGCTGCATGTCAGTGCAGATCCTCGCCAAGTCATTCCCTATGTGGGTGAAGGCCTTTCCGGCGCATTGATCGACGAAGTGGTTGCCGCTGCTGCGACTGACAGCGGTGAGCGTGAGCACGGCGTGCGGGGCCTGTTTGATTCCCTGACAGAAGCAAAGATGGCACCGATCGCGCATACGCCGCAGCCAGGGTTCAGCGTTGCATGGCGTGAGGACACGGGCCGCGAAGATGCCCGCGCCGCCGCTTGGGCTCGCGCGGCTGATCTGGCCATTGCACCGCGGCCGCTTGCCGAAGCTGAAGCCGCGACGACAGCGCTTTTTGAAGCGCTCGTATTTGAAGGCGGGTTGCCGGTCCTGCTCGCACCCCCCGGTTGGAACAGCGGCAAATCGGTTGGTACGCGCATTCTGATCGGCTGGAATGGTGGTGCGGAAGCCGCAGGAGCCATCGGTGCTGCCATGCCGTTCCTGGAGAAAGCATCGGCAGTCAAAGCCGTATCAATGAGCGGCTGGCTTGATGGCCCTAACAGCCTGGAACGCGTTACGGAACGTTTGGCCTGGCGCGGTATTGCATCTGAACATGAAGTCATCGAAGCAACTGGGTCGCGCGGGATCGGCAAGGCCTTATTGCAGGCAGCCGCGGATTTCGATGCTGATCTGATCGTTATGGGCGCCTACACCCAAAGCCGCATCCGCCAGATGATCCTTGGCGGGGTTACGCGTCATGCCGTGAGCCAGGCGGAATGTCCGCTGCTGCTCGCGCGCTAGCAGGGGTCTGACAGCGTGCTTGCATTCACCATCCGCCGGCTGATCCAATCGATCGGCGTGATGCTGGTCGTGAGCTTGATTGCCTTTGTGATGTTTCGCTTCGTTGGCGATCCGGTGGACCAAATGGTCGGCCTGGAGACGACCATCGAAGAACGTGAGATATTGCGGGAACAACTGGGCCTGAATGACGCAACGCCAGTGCAGTTCCTGCGCTTTGTCGGCAACGCAATCCAAGGCGATTTCGGTGTCTCCTATCAGTTCAAGCGCCCGGTCGCGACAATCCTTGGTGAACGGATGCCGGCCACGCTGGAACTGGCGTTTGTGTCCGCCATTCTGGCCTTGGTCGCAGGCATTCCCATGGGCGTTTATACGGCGCTCCGGCGGGAAAGCGTGCTGTCCAAGCTATTCCTGATGATTTCACTGATCGGCGTATCGCTGCCCACGTTCCTGATCGGCATTCTGTTTATTTTCTTGTTTGCTGTCGTGTTTCAGATCCTGCCAAGTTTCGGACGTGGTGAGATTGTGGACCTTGGCTGGTGGCGAACCGGCTTGCTGACAAGTTCGGGATTGAAGGCGTTGATCTTACCGTCGATCACGCTGGCGCTGTTCCAGATGACGCTGATCATGCGGCTCGTGCGCTCCGAAATGCTGGAAGTCCTGCGGACGGACTACATCAAATTTTGCCAGGCGCGCGGGTTGCGCAGTCGATCAGTCAACTTTGGCCATGCGCTTAAGAATACGCTGGTGCCGGTGATCACAATCGCTGGGCTGCAGATAGGCTCCCTGATCGCTTTCGCAATCATCACGGAAACGGTGTTCCAGTGGCCGGGCATGGGGCTATTGTTCCTGCAAGCGGTGCAAAATGTCGATATTCCGATTATGGCAGCCTATCTGCTGTTGATTGCGTTCCTATTCGTCATGATCAACATGGCGGTTGATATGCTGTACGTCGTGGTTGATCCACGCATTCGCATTGGGGGCGGCGAAGAATGAGCGTCGTCGAACAAAGCGACCGGCCTGGATTCATTGCCCGTATGCGGGATACGGATATCTGGTATTCGTTCGTCCGCAATCGCATTGTTATGCTGGCGGCGTTCATAACGATCGTGATCTTTCTGGGCGCATTATTTGCGCCCTTGGTGGCACCCCATAACCCGTTCGATCTGGCGTCCCTCTCGCTGATGGATTCACTGGTCCCACCTGCGTGGATGGAGGAAAGCGACCCTCGATATCTGCTCGGTACCGATGACCAGGGTCGGGATATCCTGTCCGCCATTATCTACGGTGCCCGGATATCGCTTGCCGTTGGGTTTGCCTCTGTCGCGTTTGCAGCGGTGCTGGGCATCTCCCTTGGCCTGCTGGCGGGCTATCTTGGCGGGCGGACGGACGCGATTATCATGCGGATCGCGGATGTGCAGCTCACCTTCCCATCCATTCTGATTGCCCTGCTGATCGATGGATCTGTGCGGGGCATTTTCGGTGGTCAATTCAGCCGGGAAGACTCAGCGTTTTATGTGCTGGTCCTGTCGATTGGCCTGTCTTTCTGGGTGCAATATGCCCGCACGGTCCGCTCCTCGACATTGGTTGAGAAGAACAAGGAATATGTGCAGGCAGCGCGGTTAATCGGCCTGCATCCGATCAAAATCATGTTGCGTCATGTCTTGCCGAACGTGACGGGGCCGGTCCTTGTGATTGCCACGATCAATCTGGCGCTGGCGATCATTACAGAAGCAACGCTGTCCTTCCTTGGTGTCGGCATTCCCTCTACACAGCCATCGCTCGGCACATTGATCCGGATCGGCAATGACTTCCTATTTTCTGGCGAATGGTGGATCACCATCTTCCCGGGCATTGCGCTGGCGGTCTTAGCGCTGGCGATCAATCTGCTCGGCGATTGGCTGCGTGATGTTTTGAACCCGAGGCTCCGATGACGGATACGCCGCTCCTCTCTGTTCGCGATCTCGTCGTGCAATTCCCGACGCGCAAAGGCGTGCTGACCGCCGTTGATGGCGTCTCCTTTGATATCAAGCGCGGCGAAGTTCTGGGCGTCGTTGGCGAATCCGGTGCGGGTAAGTCCATGACTGGAGCTGCTATCATTGGCCTGATCGAACCACCTGGGCGCATCGCGTCTGGCCAGGTGCTGCTGGATGGGGAGCGGATCGATAATCTTTCGGTCAGCCAGATGCGACGGGTGCGGGGTAAGAAAGTCGGCATGGTGTTCCAGGACCCGCTGACGTCACTAAACCCGCTCTATACCGTTGCTCAACAGCTTGTTGAGACTGTTCGCACGCATTTGCCGTTGTCCGAAAAACAGGCCCGTGAGCATGCGCTGGCGCTGCTGGATGAGGTGGGCATTCCTGCCGCCAAGCGCCGCATGGATGATTATCCGCACCAATTTTCCGGCGGCATGCGCCAACGGGTCGTGATCGCGCTGGCGCTGGCGGCGGAGCCGGAATTGGTGATCGCGGATGAGCCGACCACGGCGCTCGATGTATCCGTCCAGGCGCAAATTATTGACGTGCTGAAGCGGCTTTGCTCAGAACGGGGTGCGGCCGTCATGCTGATCACGCACGATATGGGTGTGATCGCCGAAACGGCAGACCGGGTGGCTGTAATGTATGCCGGGCGCGTGGCTGAAATTGGCCCGGTTCGTGATGTCGTACAGCACGCAAAGCACCCCTATACCCAAGGCCTGATGGGCTCAATCCCAACCCTTGCCCATGACAGCGACCGGTTGGTGCAAATCCACGGGTCCATGCCTCGGTTGACCGATATTCCACCCGGCTGCGCCTTTAATCCACGTTGCGCGCACGCGTTTGATCGCTGCCGCCAGGACCGTCCGTCGCCAATCCAAACTGGAGAGCGCGCTGTCGCCTGTTGGTTGGCAGACCAGGAGGTCGGCCAATGAGCGCGCCTTCAGATACCGATGTTCTCGTGCGGGTCGAGGGCCTGACGCGCGTATTTGATCTGTCGAAGCCCTGGCTGAACCGGGTGATTGAGCGCGAGCCGAAGCGGACGCTGACGGCGGTTGATGATGTCTCCTTCGAAATCCGCAAGGGGGAGACCTTTGCGCTTGTTGGCGAATCCGGGTCTGGCAAATCGACGATCGCTAAGCTGATCGTGAACCTATTGGCACCAAGCGGCGGTCGCCTGCTGTTTGACGGTGACGATATGCGGAAAGCGACGTCAGCGAATGCCCGCCAGATGCGCAGCCGCTTCCAGATGATTTTCCAGGACCCGTTCGCTAGCCTGAACCCGCGCTGGCGGGTTGGGGACATCATCGCTGAGCCGATCCGGGCATTTGATCTGGCGTCTGACAAAGCCTCCGCCGCAAAGCGCGTTGGCGAATTATTAGAAACCGTCGGTCTTGCAGCGAGTGACGCTGCCAAATTCCCCCATGAGTTTTCCGGTGGTCAGCGCCAACGTGTCGCCATCGCCCGCGCCCTTTCAGCCAAGCCAGAATTCATCGTGTGCGATGAGCCAACATCGGCGCTGGATGTTTCCGTGCAGGCGCAGATCCTGAATTTAATGCGCGATCTGCAGGATGAATTTGGGCTGACATACCTGTTCATCAGCCATGACTTATCCGTTGTGCGCCATATGGCGACCCGCATTGGCGTGCTCTATCTCGGTCGGTTAGTGGAGGTGTCTGAAGGCAAGGCGCTGTTCCAGAATCCACAACATCCCTACACGTCCATGTTGCTGGATGCCGTGCCGGACCTGGACATGACTGGACGCGCGCGAACCCAGGTTGTTGGCGAAATCCCGAACCCGATTGATCCGCCGTCCGGCTGTCGCTTCCACCCGCGTTGTCCGCTAGCGAATGCGCGGTGCATGCAAGACTCACCCATGCTGCAACCAACTGCCATCGGCGAGTCTGCCTGTTTTGCAGTGGAAGAAGGTCGGCGGGAAGTGCCCAACACCTCCACTGCTGGAGCGAAATAGACGAAAGCCCAAGGAAGGCGGTAAAGTCTCTGAAACACCGCATCTGCTGCGGATTGCTTCAAGGAGAATGCGCTATGGCTCTTAGCTGGTCTCACACTGTTTTACTGGTTCGCGACCGGGAGAAGATGCTGGATTTCTATACCCGCGTCCTCGGGTTCGATATTACGGACCAAGGCCCCATCCCAACTGGCCAAGAGATTATTTTCCTGAGCCAAAGCCCGGAAGAGCATCACCAGATCGGGATAATGCCCGCCAGAACAGATGATGGCCCCTCCAACAGTCACGCCCACATTGCCTTTCGGACCGAAAGCATGGATGAGCTGCGTGCACTCCTGGCGGCAATTGAAGGGGAGGACATCAGCTACCGCCCAACATCGCACGGCAATACCTGGTCAATCTACTTCCAGGACCCAGAGCAGAATGGCGTCGAAATCTTCTGTGATACGCCCTGGCATGTGCAGCAGCCCCAGGGTGCTGTGTGGGACACGAAGCTTGATGATGATGCGCTGCAAGCCTGGACGTTAGAGACCTTCAAAAACCAGCCCGGCTTTACGGAAAGGGCAAGTTATGTCGCCCGTCGCCGCAAGGAACGCGCGTCTGCCTAACGCGAACGGGTGTATCGCAAAATGACGGTCCTGATCGCAGGCGCTGGTCCTGTTGGCATGACGTTGGCGCTGGAGCTCGCGCGGCACGGCATCCCAAGCCGGATGTTTGAGCGCGCGTTCACGACAACCCGCCATCCCAAGATGGACATCACCAATGGCCGCAGCATGGAGCTGTTCCGCAGGCTGGGCTTGGCGCGCAAGCTCCGCGCGGCTGGGGTGCCAGATACGCATCCGCTGGATGTAGCCTGGGTTACATCCATGGCGGGGCATGAACTGCATCGCTTCAAATATGCACCGCCCGCCGAACTGCGCGCCCGCTATCACACCATCAATGACGGCGCCCAACCGCTGGAGCCTGCGATGTGGGTTTCCCAAATCGTGGTTGAACCGATCCTGCAGGCTGCCGTTCTGGCAGAGCCGCTGATTGATGCACGCTGGAGCATGGCGGTTGAGGGTGCGAGGCAATCCGCAACAGGTGTGTGGATTGATGTGCGTGACCGGGAAACGGATCAAGTCCAGCGCGTTGAGGGCGCTTATCTTGCAGGGTGTGATGGTGGAAACAGCACCGTTCGCAATGCCATGGACATTGGCCTTGAAGGCGATACAGGTGTCGCCAACCGCTACATGATCCACTTCAAGAGCGATGACCGGGCCATGCTGCAGCGCTTCGGCGTGGCCTGGCACTACCAATCACCAGCCGGCAGCTGATTGCCCAAGATGATATTGATACCTGGACCCTGCACGCCCGCTTCCCGGACGTTGTTGATCCTGACAGTGTGGACCCGATGGATACGCTGCGGGCGTTCCTGGGCGCAGATATCACTGCTGAAATCCTCGTCGCCAATCCCTGGGAGCCGCATTTGCTTTTGGCGGATGCTTACCAGATGGGCCGGGTGTTTCTGGCGGGTGACGCGGCCCATCAATATATTCCAACCGGTGGGTACGGCATGAATAGCGGCATCGGTGATGCCTTGGCCCTTGGATGGATGCTGGCGGCCACTTTGAATGGCTGGGGCGGGCCCGCCCTGCTAGCAGCCTATGCGGCTGAGCGACGTCCGATTGGCGGTATCAACCGTGGCTGGTCCGGCAGACACACGAGCGTTCGAATCGCTATTATGGAGGCCTACCAAGCGCACCCGAATGCAGCGACGGATGCAGGTGAGCGCGCAAGCCTTGCCGCCGCCATAGCCGCGCTGGGCAACCTTGAAAATGAGGCTTGGGGGGTGGAATTCGCCTACCGCTATGACGCATCGCCCCTGGTCGCGCCTATTCTGGCGGTTGACCCTGGTGTAGCGCCGCCGGATGACCCTGCCGCAATTCCTGCTACTGCCTGGCCCGGCATGCGGGCGCCATCCTTCATTCTGCCAGATGGTCGGGCGCTGTTTGATCTCTTCGACCGTTCAGGCTTCACCCTGCTGTGCTTCAACAGTGCACTTGATACGGCGGTAATAGAGCAGACCGGCGCGCCGGTGAAACGAATTGATCTGGTGTTTGATGTTGCGCGGGATGTGTATGGCGCGGACTTAGCGTTGATCCGGCCAGATGGCCACCTGGCTTGGCGTGGCAATGCCCCCAGTGCTTGGGCCGTCAGGGTCGCGGCGGGGGCGGCGGCGGAGTCATCTTTGCCTGACGCTTGAGGCGGACCAGGGCTTCGTCTAAGGCGGAAAGAAAGCGTGAGCGGTCTTTGTTTTGGAAGGGCGGCGGCCCGCCGATTTGTTCGCCGACGGCACCCGCCCGTAAATCCGCCATGATCGCCCGGGTCGCGACCGCAGCGCCAATCGAATTCTCCGTGAATGGTTTGCCATTGGGTGCAAGCACAATTGCCCCAACCTTCACGCACCGCTCCGCCAGCAGGATATCTGACGTGACCACAACGCAGTCAGCGTCCGCATGCTCCGCAATCCAATCATCCGCTGCATCAAACCCATCACTGACAGTAACCTGCTTGATCAATGGACTATCTGGAATGCGCAAATAGCTATTCGCAACAACCGTTACCGGTGCCTGATAACGCTCCGCGACTTTGTAGATTTCGGCCTTAACGGGGCAGGCGTCGCCGTCTATGAGGATTTTTGGCATGTTTCGTCAGTCCGTCGCGGAAATGGATTATTGGTGTGATCTCTGCCTCAAGAAGGATCGATAGATACACCATATTTTGGCACTTTGGCGGCACTCGTTGTTAGCTGGCGAAACTATCAACAGCTCAATATGGCGCAGATCATTTTTATCGAGTAGTTTCAGTTGGTAATTTGGTGGTCAGCGTTCGCGCATTGTTAGGTATTGAGATGCCGTCATGAAGTCTCTTTTTCCGCAAGGTCCAGTCGACGTTCAAGTCGACATGAGTTTGATTTCGCAGCTTGAAGCGGAAATGCAAACGGTTGACGTTATTTTTCAGCCATCAAATGCCTGGGAAATTGATGCTGAGGCCGACGCCCCTGAAGACAGCGGTGATATTGAACACATGATGCCCATGTGGGTCGGTCGGAGCGCGCTTAAAGTCGCGAACACTGAAGACCTAGAAACATTTGAGGCCTTCTATCTTTCCGTCGGTCCAGAGGCTGGGTTTCGTAGGATTTTGAATTCGCCTAACCCAGGCGATATCCGGAAGTTTGAGCTTGGTACGCTGCATGACCTGATCTTGCTGGACAAGTTTACCGACCTGTCCGAGACAACATCAGAAAATCGCCCTGTTTATCTGGAAATCGGCATAGGGTTTGGCCATTTACCAGAAGGCGTTATGCACCTATCGAACTTTAATGCGCGCTGCATCTTGGTGGATATTGTTCCTGCAAGCCTTGCGTGGACCCATGCGTATTTGAGTAAAAAATACCCTGATCTTAATGTCGCTATTCTTGATATTCATGCGGATATCACACAGTTCGAATCTGTTGATGTTTTGATTGTCCCGGCGTGGAAATTGGAAAGCATTTCGGACAAAGTGAGTGCTGATATTCTCGTGTCGATTGCTGCTCTGCAGGAGATGACGGACGATCAGGTTGAATTTTACAAACGCATTATTGAGGAAATGACCAAACCGGGTTCGGCATTGTTCTTCTGTGTGTCCCGGGATTTTGTATACCCACGCGCCTATGTTTTTCCTCCCCATTGGCGGCGGGAATTTTTACGATCAACGCCGCGGTCAATGTCGCCCGACTTCCCTTCAGAAATTTTCAGACGAACAGATGAAGATAATTCTGCCCATAACAAGATATTGGAGGATGAATATACGGTCGAGGTGCTGGCCCGCTATAGGAACGATTTCAGGGACCTTTCCGTGAATTTCATGGAAACACGCGCACAAAGTAAAAGCCGCATCATTGCGATGAAGCAAAGAATGGACAAGCTTGCGAGTGATAAGAATAAATTAAAGAATATTCTTGAAGATCGCATGTATCTTGTGGAAAAAGGCAAGGCGGCGCAGGCAGATTTGCGTGATGCGAGAAATAACCTAAGCAAGGTTGGGAAAGAAAAGAAGGCACTGGAGCAGCTCAACAAGCGCGCTGAATTTGAACGCGCCAAGCTCGCTGAATTCCGCCAAAGAGAGCAATCTTTGAAAGATAAGGTTGCCACCCTAAATGCTGATATCTTGCAAGCGCGAAAGGCTTTAGCCGAAGCGAAGGCTGCGCAGAGCCAGCATTTGAAAACCCTGGACCGCCTAGCATTCACGGAAACGAAGCTTAGTGAGGCGCTGGAACACCAAGCCACTACGGAAGAGAGCCTAGCAGCGGCGAATGCGAAGGTTATAGAAGCTGAAGCCCAAGCGGAGCAGCAGCTTAAGGATATTGAGGCCGAGCTTCAGACGGCTAAAGACGCAGTCAAAGTCCAGAAAATTAGCCTTAAGAAATTGGCGACCAAAGCTGAAATCGCAACGGAACAAGTGCTTGAGTTGAAGGCGCGTGAGGCTGCGATCAAAGAAAAGCTCTCTGCCAGCGTTGCGAAGGCTGCAGAGACGCGATTGCTGATGGACCAGAAACTCAAGGCTGTCTATGTGCGCGCCGAAAAGCGTCAGGAAGCCCTGGAGGCCCAGATTTCTGAGCTACGGGAACGTGAAGGTGAGCTGAAGGCGCTGGTTCACTACGAAAAACAAGCGGGCGGCTAAATCCCGTTTGCGCGCAACCCCTGTCGCGAAGTGGTTCGACTTCGCTTGAAGCAGCGCTAAGGCCCTGGCGCTAGAGCGGATTTGGATTTGATTGAATCGTTTGGGATTCCCTTGGTAGGGAATATGTGATTCACGATGTTTGCTGGCAAAGGAGGCCAGCTTACATGGCGAATGCTCTTTCTCTTGATCTGC
>Ga0181607_10005438_pt1 | contig 10776 bp, 8 predicted proteins | sample 041ome_9_FD_132420 | JGI IMG/M metagenome (GOLD analysis project Ga0181607, IMG submission 132420) | Coastal salt marsh microbial communities from the Groves Creek Marsh, Skidaway Island, Georgia - 041413US metaG (megahit assembly) | ecosystem: Environmental > Aquatic > Marine > Intertidal zone...
GGAAAAGGAAAGGAAAGGCAGACCAACTCAAAGAGTGACACGAAACGCTAGGAGAGAGCGTTTGAACGACGACGTACCTTGCCCGAAGATCGAAAGTATTGCGCTAAGGAGATGACGAACTCATTCGCCGGAGTATCTTTCACAGTTCTCGGTGCGTTCACCATGATGTTGGAGAGATAAATCGGGGTAGTGTAATAATGACGAGAGCTGTGAGACGTTTTTGAAAACAAAGAAGAGAGAAATTTTTCAACGAGGGGGAGAGCTTTTTTTTTGGTCAACACAAAAAGAACGCGAACAGAAAAAAATACGACGAGCACACCTGTACCCCCTCCTCTCTTTAGAAATCTTATAAAACTTGAAGAAGAGCGAGGTTTTAGCGATGAAGGCGACGACGACCACCAAGAAGAAACTCTCGAACAACAACAGCAACAAGAACAAGACGAAGACGAAGAGTAAGACAAAGACTCGTGACGAAATAAAGCCCGAGGAAGGAGGCGCTTCTATTCCCGAAAATATTTGCTCTCTTTTTCTCACCCAAGGCACTTTGGATATAATAGTGAAACAGAACGTATTGACCGACGGAAAAGACAAAGACAAAGACGAAGAAGGAAAAGCAGACGCAGACGCAGACGAGGAGGAAAGCGAAGAGAAACCTTTTAAGTTATTAGAGGTGAAGAAATGCGAGGTACTCAAAGACGTTCGATTCCGCGGCGCGATCTCGGATTTTTGTTGTTTGAAAGAACAGCTGATAAAAGAGGAGAAGAAAAACGAGACGGTTTTCAACGAGGAAACGTTTGTGTTGCGAAGAAATGAGGAGGATAAGTACGGGGACGGGAACAATTTCGAACTCGCATTGACCTCAGAACTCGGCGAGATGTGGAAGAAAGAAGCTGAGGAGGAAAAAGCCGAGGAAGAAGCGAAGGCGAAGAAGACGTATATGTTCGAGTACGAGCCAAAACTTTGGGTAGATCTCGGGTCGGCGCTGGAGATGGAGATGGAGAAGGAGAGAGAAAATGAAGAAAATAGCGATGATGATAACAACTCAGATCAAGATATAGACGATGACGATAACGAGAGCGACACCTTTTTTATTGCGCACGATTTTGGTATCCAAAGTACGGCAGAGTTGGAAACGAAAAGTGTTCAAGTTTCGCCACCCGCTCGAGCAGAACACTCTTCGCAATACGAGTTCAGAACGTACAAATCCGACGGGGTGGACTTAGAACGCGTACTAAACTCAAAAAAGCTCGAGTTATTCTTGAAATCGTGCGAACCTTACGTGGAAGAATGTTTGAAGGAAAACGAATCATTTGACATCCTTCAGACCGAAATCGAATCTTTGATTGTCTAATCTTATTCAGTAGTAGTTATATTAATTACTCTAAGTTATTTATTATTGCTTTATATCTGCGCGCTTCCTTTTCCTTCCTCCTCTTCTTACTCCATCGCATCAGCGCCGCCACTTTTACCCTCGCTTTCTTTCTCTTTCACTTGCTCTTGAATAGCCTTTAAGAACGTGCGCAAGTCTGCAATCGGCGAGTTTGTCTCCGCTTTCAATCCAAACTGACCCAAATCCATCTGTCCAGTTTGCAACGCCTCCGAAAATCGTTCCAATTGCGATCTAAACTGCGGCGTTTGAATCAACTCTTCTAAGTCAGCCGTTTCTCTGTGCTCTTCCGGCAAATGCACCAACAAACGGTCGCGCACTTCCTTGTTTCTCAATATTGGGCCAACAATCTCCGGCTTTAAAACATCTCTTAAACTGCCACCATTCTGTTGCTGTTGTTGTTGTTGTTGTTGGAGCGGAGTCATCTCTCCAAAAGCTGGAACTCGAATTCCAGACATAGTGGCAGCCATCGCGGCGGCCATTTCAGACGCAGTTGCGCTCGTTCCTACCCCGCCTGGAAGAGTAGTCGCGTCTTTCTCCTTTTGCGGCGCTTTCGGCGCCGTGTTCGAAGCTCCCACGAATGGCGTCTCCATATCCATCTCTGCGTCATTCTTCTCATCACCTTCTTTCTGTTGTCCTGTTTGTTGTTCTTGTTCTCCGTTTTCTTGCTGTTCGCTTACGGGAGTATCTGGCGGCATTTGCGACGCCGCAATGGCATCTCGCAACTGTTGTTCAAAGTCTGGCTCATCCATCGGTTGATGACCTCCTCCTCCCATTCCTCCACCGTGCGTCGGTTCCGTTTGGTTCAACATCTCGTTCAGTTTCTGCAACAACTCTTTCTTCACATCCTCTTCCCCTTTCTCTTGGAACCAAAAGTACATATCTCTCGACGAGTCCTCGATGAACTTCAACGCGAAACAGTTTGGTTGTTTCATCATTTTGCTCAAACACTCTTGCGGAAATATGATGATATCCTCGCTCGGTTCAAAAGGCGTCGACGGGTTTCTCTCCCCGTATTGTAATCGAGTTAAAGAATCGATCCCTCGAACGACGCGTAACTTCCCTTTCGTCGGGTCTGGTTTCATTTTGTTTTCAACTTTATGTAATCGTCCGCATCGAATGACGCACAAGACTTCTTCCCCGTCCACGTCCATCCCGGTCTCTTCCGCGGACTGTTGGCCTCCCGCGTTGCCGAAGAAATTTGGCAACGCTTCCATGACGAATAGCGTACAAATGCGTTTGTCTTCTTTTTCTTGCGACGACTGACGACGAGACTTAGACGTCGTTTCGTGAGCGGTAAATTGTTTTGAAAAGATCTCTCTTTCTTTTGTTTTCTGTGGACTTTTTTTTTCGACCGTGTGAAAAGAAGTGAAGACCAGTTATTTGCGCGAAGGTATACACAACAAACAGTTGCTCATCACTGTTTCCAGAAGGAGATGTTTCAAAATTTACGTATAGTTATCTGTAAAACATACAACTGTGCTAAAAGGACTAAGTTCTCTCTCTACTATTATATGAAGCTATATAAACACCAGTGCGCTTTCGCCACCCGCCACCAAGAAGGAAGGAGCGCGACGAGAAGAGTATCTACAACCTGGTATCCATCATGAATGACGCAGGCAATAGAAACTCTCACGGCGACCGATTAGTTCACTTTATTGTGCTTCTTGCAGAACTTTTGGTTGCGGAGAAACTTCGGGTCCATGCCTTTCAAGGATTTCTTCGCGTGCTTCTTTGGCTTTTTGATGCCTAAAGTATTTTGAAAGGAGAGAAGAAGAAGAGAGACGAAAGTTAGTGGTGTCTTGGAGAAAGAAAAGGGTTAAAAAATGCAATAGAAAACGCGATGAAAGACACCCATGGAATGACGCAACGTCCAATATAAAAACGCATTCACGCCCTACAGAACACGAATCATCCATCCGAGGCGAAATACTTTTCGTTTCCACTTCGAAAGCGCGTCTCTCAACCCGGAATCGCGGTTTCATTTAAGCGCTTAAATCTCCCTCTCAAGGCAAAAATTCCGGTTCCGCGTGTAAAATCGACCACCAAAAAGACGCGACAATACGACGCGAAAAAGATTTCCACATTTTTAATCACGCACCGTTTCTGTGCGCTTTATACGACTGATTGTGCGCCGTGTGGTTCGTGGACTTGGCCATCTTGACTTTTCTATTCTCTCTCTAAACGGTGATTCTAAAGTGCCGATTTTCCTTTTTCTCTCTGTTCCTTTCTCCAAGGAGGAGGAGTGTCGAAAGCAAAAAATTAGGGTACAGAAGCTCAACACACAGGAGAAAAAAAGCAGCCGCACGACAAGAAAAGACGGCAGAGAAAAACACAGATATGAAAGCGTTCACCATCAAAGGCGTCGACGCCGCCAACAAGAACAACAAAAGCAGAGGAAGAAAAGACGACGATGGAGGAGAAAAGAAGAAAAAGAAGCGCGACCGCCGCGCGAATATATTCTCTCGTGTAAACTTCCTCGCGGTCATCGACCCGACGAAATTGAACGAACAACTCCGTCAAATTCAGGAGAAAATTCCAAAGCAATTCGTGGACGAAGAGACCGGGAAATTCAAGTTGCCCGATTTTAAAGCGGCTTTAGAGGAACTCAGAGAAGAGAGGCAGCACATGGAGTATCATCCCGATCGGAAGAGATTATCCTCGGTGGCGGATTTTTTCAAATACACGGAAGAGGAAGGACTCAAATTCTTCGAAGAAGAAATAGACGTGACGCAAACTGGAAAAGTGACCTTGGACGATTTGAAGTTTGTCATGCGGAGAAGGAAACTACCCAACTGGTACGCCAAGAAGTTCTTCGACCGAGCGAAACCGAATTACTTCGCGAGGTCTTTGTCGTGGGAAGATTTCAAAGCGGTCATGAACGAACGCGAATCGAAAATGTTAAAAGCGTACAATTCGTTATCGGTTGGGAGATCGGGGATGCTGCGAGAAAACGACGTGAAACTATCCTTGGCAAAACTTGGGTTACCGGCGACGGATGAAAACGCGAAGGCTATGCTGCGACACATGGCGCTTAGCGGGAACCAGAAATTCATTTCCTACGGGCAGTTTAGAAATTTTATGATGTTATTGCCTCAAGATGTGGTGGCTATGGATTCCGATCCATCCAAGGTGTGGTTTGAAGCGGCAACGATGGTAGAGTTTGCAAAACCTCAAGGTTCAGGAGGGACGTTTTCGATGGCGCTGAAAGCCGCATTGGCCGGAGGGTGCGCCTCGGCTATGTCCACATCCACGTTACATCCGATAGATACGCTTAAAACGAGACTCCAAGCTACAGTTGGAAAAGGCCCGGGGATGATTGGAATATTGAAATCAGTTCCGAGAAATCCAGCCGGGGTGAGAACGTTGTATCAAGGCATCTTACCGTCCGTCACCGGGAATTTTTTTGGCCACGGCATGCGCGCGGCAACGTACGAGATGGCGAGATTAGTTTTAGGCCCATTGACGCTATTACCGTTCGTTTCTGAGATTACTGTACAAGGCATGTCTGCAGGTGTGGGAACATTAGTAGGCACGTGCGTGAGAATCCCGTGCGAAGTGTTGAAACAAAAGCTTCAAACCCAACAATACACGAACGTTTTAGCTGCGGTGAAAGGCGTGACGACGAATGGGCCGAGACCACTATTTGCCGGTACCGCGGCAACGCTCACGAGAGAAATTCCGTTTTATATGATTGGTATGACCGCATACGAGCAGTTCAAAGTTCTCGCTCGCTCGATCAAAGGAAAGGAGCTCTCTTCGCACGAGTTTATCGCCATTGGCGGCGCTGCCGGGGCAGTTGGTTCCTTGTGCACGACGCCATTTGACGTGTTGAAAACTCGAGCGATGACTGGGCGAAGTCCCGTAGGCGAGGCGATGTTAGTCACCATCAGAAACATTCTCGCAACTGAAGGTCCAAAAGCTTTGTTTAAGGGCGCGCTATTTAGAATTGCGTGGATTGCGCCGTTAGGTGCGATGAATTTTGCTGGATATGAGCTAGCAAAGCGTGCCATGGGTGGCGAAGAAGAATCATCGCCTCCGTCCACGAAAAGTAGCAGCAGCAGCGCCGCGAAAAGTGATGAGGACTTTGTGGTTTTGTCTAATGAAGACAAAAGAACTATCGATAGAGACCTCGCGCGCGAAGACGACGCGTATCCTCCAAGGCAAGGAGCAGTAAATCCTTACGTCGAGGAGCAACAACATCAAAGCAACAACTACCCGAGCGAGGATGATTTCGGCGACTTTTTTGATGACGAAAACGACGATAGTCATCGAAAGAACAAATAAAACATAGCTTCTTAGCCTCCAGAGTTATTTATCTTTGCTACTAATACTACGCGTATCTGTATTCCTACAACAATCTAAATATCATCTAAGTCTATAACGTCTGGATCTTTGACGACTGGAGGGGGAGGCGGAGGAGGCGGTGGAGGGTATTGAGTGCCCATTGGAGGCATTCCTTGCGTTCCCGGCAAAGTAAACGGCCCCGCGCCTGGAACTCGATATCTCGTCGCCGAAGAAGAAGAATACGGTTTGTTTCCAAAATGATCTCCTCCCGTGTCTAACTTAAAATCTAGCTCTAACATCTCCAACATCTGAACCGTTTGCGGGTTCCTTTCGACTTTTTCCGGAGGTGGTTGTCTCGCCTTCACGCTCGCATCGTGCGGTGAAACCGTCTCCACAAATTCAGGCATCCTGATTCCTTCCATTTTGTTCCTCACAAACTCAATTGAATTGGTTAAATCAACCGATTCCGGCACTCCATAATCGGGAAGTTTCGCCGGCGCCTTTGTGAAGGATTGAAAAGCATGGTTCGCTTTTGTAATCGCCAACCATTCCATATCTAATTGAAACCCTCCATCCGAACTCTTCTCCGGTAAATCGATCACCTGTAAGAATTGTCTATTTGGTGCGTGTGGTATGCATTTATCCAAGGCTAAAAAGTGCGTCGATGCTCCGTTCTCGTGACTTATCATCGCTTCAAATTTTACGTGCAAATGCGCCGAAAACGAATACGTCGGTTTCAACTGTTTCAAAATCTCCATCGCAGGAACCGATCCTAACTGATTCTTCTGTATATCTTCCTTCAAAAACTTCTTCTTCCTTAACAAATCTTGAATGTCACCAAACTTTTCAATCCCTCTCGGCCAATCGTGAGACAAAAACACATCCACCGGTTCCCGAATCTGTTTCAACTTGAACGCGTCAAACTCTCGCACGTGATACGCCGTTTTTACTTGCTTATCCTGCGTATAAGGCGGTCGTTCGAAGTGTCCTTTCCTGTAATCGTACTGTTTATATATTCCAGACAAACCAGCTATGCGTAAATCGCCAAACTTAATGCATCCAGAGTGTCCTAAATAGTAAATATTTGGCGCTCCGAAACCGCCGTAATAGAGTTCCCACAAGTAATTAGACGCCTCGTGATTGCCTCCGATGAACAGAGTCGGGTACGGCGCTTTCAACTCTCCGCTGTAATACTTGTAAAAAGTCCCCATCTCGCGATATTTAATCGGCACCGACATGCACTCCAAGTCGCGCTTGTTCCGTATGGCTTGAAAATCACCGCAACATATCAACAAGTCGATTTTGATGCCTTCTTTCTTCTCAATTTTCTCCATGGCTGCGTAAATGGTTTCCAGTTCGCCGTGGCAACACCCCTCGACCGCAATCTTCATGTTTGCTCCGCGTTATATCTCGCACAACAATTTGAGAGTGAACGCTGTTTCTTCGATTTGATTTAAACAAGTAAGTGATCTCTCTATAAATGTAACGAACTTCTTTATGCATGTGAAAAAGTGAAAACGAAAAGAGACGGGGGTGTATATTCATTCATTCTTCTTCTTCTAATAATAAGTAGTTACAATTTCTCTCTCTCTCTCTCTCTTTCTAAGTGAACTTGTTTTGAATCAATCTGTGAACGTGACAGAGAAACTCTACGTAAGACATTCCCGCAACGCTTCTATCTTCGATTAAGCGGTTATAAAACAACGTCTCCATGGCGTCGTTTCGCTTCAAGATGCGCATGCGCAAATATCCAGATCGAGCTTTACGCATGGAGTTGATGAAGGCGTTCATGCGTTTATTTCTTTCGTTTGGTAAGTTTGGCGGAAGCATGGATTGTCGAGCGTCGAGTTGGTCTACGGTGTCTACACCAAAGACTTCTTTTAACCGGTCTTGCGGGTAGTTTCGTCCGACCCAAACGAGCATCTCGCCGCCGTCTTCGAGAAGGTATAAGCCATCGCCGTCGAGTTTTTCAGCGGAGAGCCATTGACACGGTGGAAATGGCGGAAAGGAATCGGTAATGCTCGCCGCCTGGTCACCATCGTCGTGCCTCTGCTTTTGGTTCGCTTGGAATCCATCGTCCTCTAAGATGAAGTGCAACGGAAACAGTCGCGGATATACTGAAGGCGTCGTTTCAGACGGATCGCTCTTTAGCATCCTAAAAAGCCAGTTCGCGCGATCGTCCGCCGAAGCTTCTGATCGCAAGCCGTTCGATTTGTACATACCAATTGTGTACAGTGGTAAAGTCTTCAACGCTTCAGGTAAAATAAGTTGCCCGGAGGCGTTGTTGGAGGCGCAGTATTTACGATAAGCGTAAAGGGAAGACACGCATTGCGCCAAAGCGGCATCTTTTGCGGCTGCAATCGTGTGTTTCCCACCCAAAAGTGTATTCGCAGCTTTCCGAACCATGAAGCAAGTTTGCGCATCTAAGTCTGCGTTTCTAAATAACGTGCCGAGAACAGATGTCACCGGTAACGCGAGCGTATGGACACGAATTCTGCGCTCTCCAGTCATCGTCGTATACAACAAGGCGCACTGTACGTACGCTTCCGCTCCGTCTACTAACTTGTCTTCGTATCTTAAGTTGACCATGATTGATTTCTCCCCATCCAAAACTGGCAAATCAACATCCGTCGGCGTGCGTTTGCAGAAATATCCGCCGTATTCGGCGACGCCTAAACCTTGAGAAGCTCTCACCCGCATCACCGCTTCCATGCCTTGTGGTCGCAAAAAGTTCCATCGCACATCGTTCAGCAACTGCGCAAAATCTAACTGCACGTTAAAGTTCGGGTATCTATACAATGTGCCACCAGTTGTTCTCGTCAAAACGCCTAAAGTTGCCAAATCTACAGGTTGCGAACCGCACACGAAAATGTCGATGCCGATTTGATATTCTGCAGCTTCCGTTGCGCAATCTTGATAGCATTTCTCCGCCGGTTTCATAATTTTCAGAGGTTCTTTTTCTACATTTCCAGAGTGCGTACGCACTTCCAGTTTTCCCCATCCACCCGAACACATCGATCCGAGAAAGAGCATAACTTTCCCTCCCTTATACTTCAAAGCGTCGATGGCAGATTTGATAGCCGCGCCGCTCGCTACCGCCGATGGACGCGAATTCGCAAACATCTCTGGAATTTGTTTCAATAAAGTCTTAAGTGTTTCTTTGTTCTTGTTCAAATTCACGAGTAGATCTTTCGGCAGAGGCGCATAGGGATCGTCCACGTCTGGAACGATGAGCATTTTCGGCGTTTTTGTCGCGCCGTTTGACGTCGTCGGCTTTTCATTCTCCTGATTTTCGTTGCTTGCGTTGTTGTTCTCATCGTCTCCGCGAATGGCGTAAAAGTGCACGGTACCATCGAACGTCGCAATCCCCACGCTCGCGGTGTCGCCGCCTTGAATGTTATCCAAAGTTCTAGAGATGACTTCACACGCCGATACCGTCACGCCGCTTTGGACCGCCGACGGACTCGCATCGATAACAAAGAAGTAGCTTGGTCGCATTGGCGCTCGAACCATGTACTCTTCTGGAGCCATATATTCTACGCTTCCACGGCATAACTCTGGACGTTGCATCCAATCTTGCCTTTTCCCGTCAGATCCTAAAGCGCACGCGTATTCGCGAGGACACTCACTCACGTGAGCGCAAAAATTGCACGCAAATCGGAAATGATCCACCCATCGCATTCCTGGGTTCACGTACGCTTTACATCGCAAACATCTCACCGGACCCATTCCTCCGTTATCTACGATCGGAACTTGCACCTCGTCGTTTTTTAAAGTCGCCAAAGGATTGACAAACACCGCCAACGGCATCCCGGACGTTTGTAACAAATCAGATTGATTCGGAATCGTGCTCGTGGTCGATCGAATGAACCTTGGATTCGCGTTCCCAACATCTCTCGCCATAAAATTCGAAGTCGCTCCTGGTGGGTGCATCGGAGCACCCGTTTGTGGGTTTCTAGTATCAAAAATAGTTCGATCCGCGTGCGAGTCGTGCCGCGGTCTCGGAATCTGCGAAGGATCGATTTTAGAAGCCGCAGACTGTGGTGTTGGCTGCGGACCGTACCGCTGAAACCCTTGATTTAAGCTGTGCGGTGCTTGTGGAGGATTATACCCGCTACTCGGCATCCCTTGCTGATAATGTTGCTGCTGTTGTTGCGGTTGTCCTCCTCCGTACTGCGGTTGTTGTTGTTGCGGAGCGCTGCTCGTTGTCCCGGGATACTGCGGATACGTCCTCGCACCAACACCACCAACATTCTCTTGCTGTTGCGGTGTTTGTTGATACCCTTGTTGCGTCGTTGTTTGCGGCGTTGGGTTTGGGTATCTGCTGCTTCCTTGCGATATACCTCCTCCCATCGCCGCTGGAGGAGCGGATTGAAAATTCTGTTGTTGTTGTTGTTGTTGTTGTAAAGGTGGTTGACCACCCATCCCCGACGGAGGATATTGCGCCTGCCCGGGCGGCTGCTGAGGATACGACGAGAAAGACGAAGCCGGCGGTTGTTGCTGCTGCTGCGCTCCTCCTCGAAACCCGGTATTCGTCGAAGTCGACGACGATGTTGGTGGAGGAGGCGTCCCACCGAAATGGACTCTCGGAGGTGCCTGCGGATGCGCGTGTAAAGGAGAATTATTATTTTGCAAATTCATCCCCGTCGGAGGCGCAGAAGAGGGATACCCGGCTGTTGCGGATGATCCCGGTGGAGGCGCAGGAGCCGGAGCGTTGTGTTGTTGTTGTTGCTGATACCCTCCGTTGTGCATCGGTGGTCCCGGTTGGTGATACTGATGAGACGAAGGATTAGGTGGATTCATACTTACTAATTCGGATCTCTTCTTTTTCTTTTTGTGTCCGTTTAATAATTTTTTGTAAAGGTTTCGAGTTTCAAAACACCAAAAAAGAGAGGAGCGTTTTTGTCCCCCTCTTCACATACTTTTTTTGTATCTCTTTTTGTCTCTGTCATCCCACATTTCAATCACACACACACACAAGAGACTTCTAACCACGCTTTCTTTCCTCTCTCTCTCTCTCTCTCTGTATACGGGTAGTTTTCAATAACCGTAAAGTCCGTTTTATTATATAAGAGCGTCGTTTGAATAAAAGAGAGAAAGAA